>Ga0123354_10013426_pt1 | contig 12708 bp, 9 predicted proteins | sample TergutLab28metaG_2_FD_97872 | JGI IMG/M metagenome (GOLD analysis project Ga0123354, IMG submission 97872) | Labiotermes labralis P4 segment gut microbial communities from Petit-Saut dam, French Guiana - Lab288 P4 | ecosystem: Host-associated > Arthropoda: Insects > Digestive system > Gut ... | reverse complement strand
TGTGTGTGTGTGTGTGTGTGTGTTTGTGTGTTTGGTAGCTGTTAGACTGTTTTGAGGGTTACCGTTACAGTCACTGTTGATTCTTACCATAATTCATGCAAGAATGGAAGAAATCTTTTGCCTTCATGATGGCATCATTTTGCCAATTATCTGAAGTGAAATTATATGTGGCATTTGGTTGTTCCTCCAGCAGCTTTCTCAAAACATCGTCCAAGTTTCCCCGTAGCATTTCAAATGTATCGTATGCAGTTTTGTCCTTTGGAATGGGGTTTTTCTTTCCCCAGTTACCACATGCATATTGGTAGAAATCCTGGCATGGGTCTGCAGTGACATCCATATAGCTTGACATCATTTTTGCTGTAAATCATAGCCAAGCAGACAAGGATTATTTTATCTGCAACCATACAAAATGTGTGTCACCATATATTTCATTTTTATATGTTAGGGGCATTGTGAATAACATTTTTCCATAACAGTACCCTCACAAGCAGACCATGAATCGAGAAGCTACCTTAGCACCAGCTCATTACACTAAGACCATCAAGTAATTCCAGTTTACAGTTCACTCAAGTCTCCAGTGGTGTCAGATTGACCAGCAGTGTATGGGACATGATAAGCTCCAAATATTCTCCAGAACTGGCCAATTTATGACCGAATGTTTGGTTAAAGGAACTGTGAAAGTGTATGTTCATATGCTGTCGTATGTTAGCATATGAAGAAAAAAGGCAAATGATTATCGCATTGACATACAATTTCTTACCTTGAGCATGTCTTATTGTATGATAGTCTCCTTCACCAATCCAAAAGTTGTAAATATCTGGTTTTTCACCTGTAGCATTACCCTGTTCCAAACCATGGCTTTGGTGCTGTTTTTCCTCTATTTGTGGGTGGTGATCAGTATCATTGACATTCTCCCCAGATGCATTACGTGGCAAGTCATGGTCGTCGTTCACCACGATAAGGTTATTGTAGACAACATTCGCATCTCTATCCTCGTGACTGCAAGACACATTTGGAAGCCTTTACACCCTCGATTTCCTTATATATTCTTCATTATTTCAGTTTTGAACACCAAAAATAGAAGGCTTGATGTTGTATTTATGAGGGTCAGGGCAAAGAACTCTTGGCCTCAAAATGTGTCTGAGTTGATATGAAGGGTTAATTTTCATGAAAGACTAACACTGTGGAAATTTTTAGTTTTTTAATTATTGCATACATTTTGGACAGGGGAGGGGAGGGATTCTTTATCCTGTTCCTTACACAAAAAATTAAATCCTTTGTATGGGTGTGTGTGTTTGTGTGTGTATAGCTGTGTAGAAGTGGTCTTAAAGAGGAAACTCACAATGTTAACATTTTAACTTTCCAGTCATCCGATTATTTCAATTACCATTCTCCATATACAATTATTAGAAAAGTTTTACGTTAAGTGGCATATATAAAGAATTATATCAAGGGTTCTGGTCTGTTAGTGTGTGATGTTGCATTGTTTTGTATATGGTTCCTAAAAGAACATTTTGCTGTCATTCTCAAGGTTCAATGTACCATGAAGAAACAGAAAAACTTCATAGAACTGTCTCTTCATTTCACTATATGTAATGTATTCACATAAATCATTTATGATCTTATTCTTTATATTATTTATTTATTTTTGTATGTTTCAGGTACTGTAGTAAGCTTCAGAGTAAAAGGATAGAAAGTGGGAGAAATCAAATGGCTGTTGGAATAATTCCTAATGTATTATACAGTAGATGGGATCATTTTAAATGTCAAATGTTTTGAATATTAAACGTTTTGTGTCTGTGTAAACACAGTATGGTAGCCCACATGGTACAGATATAAGTGTTAAATTCAGAAGTACCAGATTTTTACCAGCCATCCTGACCTGTAGTTTTATCTTCACAAAAAAGCTTCTCCCTGGCCACAGCAACAGTGGTACAGACATTCATCCGGCCTGTTCCACTGATATCATAGAGAGTCTGATAATGATAGATTACCTTGGTTTTGAAGAACTTTATGCAATACACACCATGTGGTTGTTATGATATACAGTATTATCCTGGTCCACTGCCTTTCAGTTGACACTATTATGTGTCTACATATGCATTTCAGCACTTCTATGGATTCATATAAGACAAACCACTATACACTGGCAAAATGCATAGTGGTGTCAAAAGACATTTTTTAGACACACAACATTGCTAAGTGTAAGGCAGTGGACCACAATAACAGTGAACATCATTAGTATTGGGAAATAGATTCTAGTTGTCTATAACCACCTGTACCAGAAGGTTATCTCTGGCTCACAGGTGCTAGATTACAGAACCGTGTGTTTGTGAAAAGTTCCTTTTGTTGACTTCTGATCACATACAAAGTTGGGAATCACCTCTTATATCAAACATAACATTTCATATTTTTGTCTGGATTGCCACTGCCAACCAAACACCACGAAAGGTAGGTACCAGTACTAAGAACTGAAAGTTGAGAACTGGTGAATGAAATTTGCAGTGATGATTGAACTTGTACTGATGTAGGTGGCTCTGTCAGTGTATGGTGATGTGTTGAGCATCGTTGAGGTAGATTTCTTTTTCATTTCATTTGCATCCCTAATGAAGACCACATATTAAACTGACTCTCCAGTCAGTACAGTAACTTTACCACAGGCTGGATGACCAAGGGGCAGGGGAAACATTGGTACTCTTCTCTGTATTATCCAGCATACTGTGGGGCTCACTCAGCCTTCTATTGAGTGGTGAGTGGGGTAAACCAGTTAGAGTATGAAGATGATCTGGGAGGGACCCAAAGATGATCTAATCATTTTAAAGAAGAGAAAAATCCCTTCGTTGTGATATGAATTGAACCACAACTCCTCACATGTCCAGGCCATAGCCAAGTCACTACATTTAGTTTGCTTTCTGTAGTCAAGTTACCACATATCTATCACAAAGAAGGCATTTCTCACGTACTGACTATAAACAAGACGAAGGAAATGTAAAAAATCACGATTGTAGTTTTAAAAAAAAGTCCTGTGTGTTTCTCTGTTAGTAGTTTTTCAGTTTCATGTGTATGAAGTTCTGAATGAGGCGTTTTTTAAATTTGAACATGGTTTTCACTGAGTTCAGGTTATTCAGAATTTCCAAGTCGAGGTTTTCCGAGGTACATCTTTTTAGTCAGTGATAATATTGTAATGTATTTCTGTAAACAAGTAGTAGACTTTTTCTTTTTTTGCATATAAGATTAGCAGAAGCTGTTAAGAAAGGACAAATAGTCAAAGACCCAGGCGTTTCTACAATTAAAAAACTTGCCAGGTTAGAAACTTTTGGATGGAAAAAGAAGACTCTGGGGAAAAGAGTACTTTTGGAAGCCCTGCTTTCTAATAGTGATCGTAGCTGAAAAAATTGAAAGCGCGCCAAGCAGCAGCCTCCGGCTTAGCGTGAGGGTAATTTCCATGTCTGATATGGTAGCGCGATAGGTCGCCGTGATACGGAGTACACTCTTACCCACTTTTTCGCTAATCCATGTAGGTTGGAGACATGTATTCGTATTTCGTGTTTATCTCTTTTGTTTCCTCCCCACGAAAAGTGTAATGGTGTAAAGAACAAGCTACGTTTCAGCAATGATTCTGACGACAAGGTTTTAATTGAGTGAGTGAGGGAGAGTTCGCTTCTCAGCTACGAAAAACAAGGGTTTTGGAAGTGATATAAGAGTAATGCGTGAAACACCCGGATCGGAGTGGCCGGGCTGAAATTTCAAGCCAACTGACTGAGTTTGGCACAGTTGGTGTTGCCAAAGAAGGAAGGTAGAATGTGTTTCAGATATGTTACCAGGTTTGTGTAAATAAAACTTGCAGTTAGGTTACCGTTGTATATATTAGGTGTACAGATAAATCAAATTCTGGGTAATGTAAATGGTTCGGAATTAGCAGGTCCGTGATAGACGGTGGTAACTGAACTTTAGATGGTTAAATACTCTGTCCGTGTGACAAGTACAGTAAAATTTAACACTGCTGGCCTTTCTTGAAAACCTCATCACTACCACTTTGCTTGTTTTCCATTTAATTCGCTGCAGCTCTATTTCCTCGATGTTAATCGTGTCAAGTAAGACAGTGCATTCTGAAGGGAACAGAATATTGGACACCTCTATAGGGAAAAGTAAGAGAGGCAAAGCTATCTGGCATTATAAAAGTTGTTGGCACTAACTAGCAGGTTATGAACACCTCTTCCTATTTCTGTCCAAGTATGCTATATATTTAAGAATCCTTCTTAATGTCACTTCATGCCAATTTCTCCTGAGAATGATGCCTTCAGTGGATACAGTTACAGACGTTTACATTGCATGTTACTTATTACTTTTAGCAAGTGCGCCTTTCTTGAGGTTTGTTTGGTTCTACTAGTAATGCAGGTTAATTACACAGTAGCTTTGCTGCTTCTGGTTGCCTTTAGAACCATGATTGATGTATGTGTTGCTGGTTGCATTCAGGCCAACAGCCTTATGGGGCTACATTTTGCCCTCAACCCACATGTGGATGTAAATATTATTTTCTAATTTTTATTTACCTTTCATACCTTCTGATCCCATAATATGTTCATACATCTGTTGCCTGTTTGTATTTATGTATGTATCTTATAATATTAGACAGCTCTGCATTACTAGACTTGCAACTTTTATGTAAGAAAATTGAACATTTGGGTGTTCCTGTTGTTTTTAGAGTTGCTATTAGATTGGATGAGGGAATGTAAGGCTATTAGAATGTGTGGTGTGATCATGTAGGGGGTGCAAACTCTGAAGCTGAACATATCACGTAATGTCATTAAACATGTTAGTTGCATGGAATGTAAACAAAGAGTATACTGTTGAGCAGTGCAGAGAAAGTATAGAGTGTGTTTTAGTTTAAAGAAACATTGCATGACAAGTGCAAGAAAGAGTGTTGCATTGAGAAGTTTGCAACTGGACATCCTGTGAGTCAATGACACAATGATTTTGTGCAGATTGGAAGTTACGTGCTACATGGTTATGTGAGAAACTGGTGTATGTGGATATAGTGCAGTATGAGATAGTACATAGCTAGAAAACAGAACGTTAGCAGTCTATTTGAGTTCTGTATGGGAATTGGGTACTTTGCAGACATAATGTAAGAAAGCATTCACTCTGAAGAAGTTGTTAATAGCAAGTGTTGTAGGTGCATATTTCTGAGAAGGATGAGTAACCACTGTGAATTATTCTTAACAGACATTTTGGTATGAATTGAAAATGATATGATTCCCTTCCCAAGCATTTGATTGTTCAGTGCTATGTGCATTTTTCCTGTCTGAAGGCAAGTAACACACAGAATTTTAAATTCATAACAAACCTGTCAGAATTATCTGTGCCCAGACAGAGAATTAGCTGAGCACCTCGCGTGCTAATGGGGCCCTAATGTGAAGCTGACTGACGCTGATGTTCAGAATGTGCAGAGCTTTAACTCAGCTCCTCTGTGTGCCATAATGCATGGTCAGGGACACCTTTATCATAACCTCCCAGCAAACCTCCTCAGTAGGCAGAACTGATATTACCCTTTTTATCTCTTTATTTACCTGTATTGATTGCCATCCATTTCATAATCTGCACTATTTTCGTCAGGATAGCTAGTCGCAAATCTACTATCGTTTTCTGCCTCATACAGGATTTGGTACTCCTTGTTGTTTTCCTGTACACACACACACTTTCGTTACAAGACCATTTGCTTTGGTGTTTCAAATAGCCACGTTTCAACAGTTGTAAGAGTTCTGCATGCATTTCTTGTTTTCCAATGCAATCTACACATGCAGCTCATCAAAGACACTTTGATTTTATTTGTGTACTAGATGAAATTATTATTGAATATCCTCATTTCAACTTTTTTAAGTTCAAAATATTTTTATGCCACCAACTGAACTCTGTGGATGACATTTAACAGAAGTTGTATAATGGAATGTTAATATTCTTTGTGTATGAATGCTCTAATCCTCTTAAATGAAATCCTGTTTATGGTAGAATAATTTTAACCATATTAAAGTTTAAAATGTGTAAGAAATAAAGGTGAATGTTGATTAATCAAGAAGACTCAGAAACAGAAATGTTGATGTTGTGCTTAGGTTTATCATGCAGTTATTTTTTGTTTAATGCATGAACTTTTTCCTCTTAGGCTGTAGCTTACCTCTGACAACACTGTTCCTTCAGACAGCATATTTGTTCTTCTCATCTCTTCAGATTCTTTTTCATCATATTCAGGATGTGGGAGAGACTTGCTGCCCTTCCTGACTGGAATATGTGTTGGGTTAAAATGTCTGCTTTTGTGAATTTTAGTCATGAATGGATTGTGTTGATCAGTAGCAGCATCTGTGTTGATAACATGTCCGCCACCATTCAAACCATCTGCGTTGGCACTCATGTCCAGTACATCCCAGATTATCAGGTCACTTGATACATTACCCTACATTAAAATAACATTTAGAGTGGTTAATTTCCATGTTTTGTGTAATGATTAAAGATGTGATAAATAGTACTTGTAGAATGAACAATACAGTACGTACATAGTGTTGAATCATTTTAAAATTTGGTTAATACATTATTCCTGTAAAAAACTTGAAACAGCATCTTCATTCTTAGGCACATTTGCATAGCCACAAAATATGCCTGCATTCATCACGTCTGTCCATTCGCACGTATCAGTGTGGGTCCCATTGGATGGGTTTCTGTGGAATTCTATATTGGGCACTTCTTTGAAAATCTGTCAGAGTTCCAGATTAGGTTAAAGTCAGGCAAAATTATCGGGCACTTTACACGAAGACCTAAGTATGTTCTGTTGTTGCTGGTAACACTAAATCACCATTAATGCAGTCTCTTCAGGCAACATGGTATCAGGCTATTAATTTGTCAATCTGTCTGCATGTATCAGCATGACTCCTACTGGTTGGGTTTATGTGAAATTTGATGTTGGGGACTGCTATGAAAATCTGGTGAGCAGTTCCAAATTTAGTTAAAATCAGGCAATTTACAATGAAGACCAGAGTGCATGTTATTGTTGCCGGTGTCATACAATCACCATAAAATTCTCTCTTCGAGTGAAATGCTGTCAGGCTGTTAGGATAGCTGAGCAGGTATAAACATTACATGAACTTTCCACTGTGTTACATTATGTGTACATTGCCTGCCTTTAGGTTTCTGTGACTGTGCATCGTGAGCAAATTGTGAAGAGAGAGAGAAAACCAACAAGATGCAACAATCAGATGTTTATTATCAACACTGTCTCAACATGTTTCGGGCATCATTATGCCCATCCTCAGGAGAATGAAGACCGTGTGTTACTGCATGCGGTGTGCTGCGCTGGTTCTGCTGGATGTGGTTGGTAGCGGTTGTGGATGGCTGCCACACATCCAGCAGAACCAGCGCAGCACACCGCATGCAGTAACACACGGTGTTCGTTCTCCTGAGGATGGGCATAATGATGCCCGAAACATGTTGAGACAGTGTTGATAATAAACATGATTGTTGCATCTTGTTGGTTTTTCTCACTCTCTTCATAAATTGCCTGCCTTGTTTAACGTTACAGAAAATGTATGATGAACTAGGAGTAATTTCTCTCATTGAGCTAAAGGTTGTGTATTTTTCTCCCATTGTTTGAACTGTCGAAAAAGTCGTGATGGATTTTGGTCTTATTTTTGAGTAGTCATTGATTATAAGGAAGACATGTTACTCTACATTTCTTATCATCCCATTCCGATGTATTAGTTCGTAGTGACAGTTCTATGAATGAACTGTTGTTAGTAACCCTACTGTATTGAACTTACCTGGTATGTCTCCAATGTGGGTGCTGTGCTTCTTTTATGCCTAATCATATAGTAGGATGCTGCTGGTGGTACAAACTTTGTTTGCATGTCTTGCATCAGGTCTCTGTCCTCCGGTTCTTTTCCTTCAGGATCATATGGAAACTGGCTGACTGTGAAATGAGATAGCTGAATTACATAATGGTTGGAATAAAATGTGGACAGCTTCTGTAGTTTGTAAAAATTTTGGAAGTGGTGTAGTCAGTATGTGTCACTTAAGACATGAAGAAATTTCATTTACGTGTCCGTATTTTGTTAGTGGCACATAAATTTCAGGACCGTAGCAGAAGACTGCGCATTGCTTTCACAGCTGCACGTCATTATTGTTCTGTTCATTTTCACAAAATCAGTGGATTTAATGTGAAGTTATGTATCAAACATAACCTGTATATGTTATGTAATGAAACAAAATTGGTTTTATGTTTTTCTCACACATTATCCTGAACTGATGACACTGCATATATTGGAGAAGTGTGTTGGTGTTTGTAATAGTGCTAACAAAATTGAGATAAAAGTGTTTTCCTTTTTATTCAGTGTACCAAATCCAGATTCTATGGCTTTAGATTTACACTGGTGTAATTTAATTCAATTTAATTTAAGGCACTTTGTGTTTATCTTATGACACTGCTTCTGTGAGAAATGTGGAGGTAGATGGTAATATGTGGGTGCATACAGTACAATTGTTGTAAGATTATATGGTGCTGTGGACATGCTGAGATGAATCAAGAATTCATGCAGCCTTATCATTAAACATCATATGATTGTGTGATTATCATGTGGAAGGAGTTAATTTCTAAAACCTAATTTGAATTGATTGTGTCCAAATTTGTACATTTAAGTGCACAGAAGTGTTTGTGTATCCAGTGGAAGAAAGGTAATGTTTACTGGCTGTTCATATGTTCAATAACAGTATCGGTAAATTGTAACTTTACAGTGCAATGTTTGTAAAGTTTACATTGCCATTTAAATGGAGAATAGAATGTCTTCTGCATTAACATTCATAATTAACAGACAGAGTAGAGCAAGATAGGTAAACAGATAACAAAGGAGTGCATGTGGGAGAATAGATGATGCTTTGTTAGAGGGGGAATGAGGGAATCAATTGCTGATGTCTTTAATGGTGATATGCTAATGAGTAGACAGAAGACATTTTTCAGTAAGGTACAGGTGCAAATGAGATGAGTATTGTATGTATGCTACATGCATTTTATTTATATATATTTATATGTTGTTTCCAGTATAGTGATGGTAAAATACTAAGTATGACTTTATGAATATATATATGAATATATATTCACACGTGACACATTCTTGTTTGTGCATGTTGCCAACTTTGATTGTGTACATTCCAATTTATTTCAAGTGTCTGACACAAAACACATATGAGTACAGAATACATAGCTACATATTGTACTTCAGGTAATGTGGAGAGGCTTTTCACATTACCATATTACCATTTTTATTAAAGCAGTCCCATTACAGGCCTGGAATGGCCCAAAGGGTTCCAGGAAGTTAAGGTTCCCAGATTTCATGACAATGGCACAGGATGGTGGTAAAGTTGTCAGCCCTACGCACCGGCCGCCTTTACCCCCAGGAAATACTCCTGGTACTCATTTCTGTTAGAGGCTGAGTTGACCCCAGGGCCATAGTGCGATCGGAAGGATTTTATGTCAATGAAAAATTCCAATGACACCAGCTGGGATCGAACCAGCGACCTTCTGATTTGTAGCGCAGCACCTTAACCACTGTGCTACCGCGGTCCCCCCACCATTTTTATTACATTTCATATTACCGTGTATGACGGATTCATTATTTTCATGTGAATGAGTGGGTGTGTCAGTTTTCTTCCTGGTACACAGATGTGAGATTACTCCCAGGACAAGTCCTACAGAAAGTAACACCAGAAATGATACGCTCAGTATCATTCTCATCTTTCTCTTCTGCTGCCATTCTCCTTCGCCCCTTCCAAATCGTAGATGCCATCTGTAAGTATAACAGATAGACACATAACCAGTATAGGCAGTGATATCTCATTATTTTGTGTATTCAATATGAATATGCAATGCCTTATTGTAATTTTATGCTTCATAATGTGATTACTTAGTTTATAATGACGACAAAGCCAATGAGATGTAAAATACCTTATGACAATCACCATATGGTTAATGGTTTTTCCACGTAACTGCCTCTGTATTACTGTTTAATAGCTGCATACATTGATGTTTCCATATAGAACTATATATGCTGGGAAGTGTATGTGGATAATTTTATGGTACAGCACTTGTTAAAAACCCATAGGTTGTCTTGAATGCCTCATGTTATATAAATGAAAGACTTTGCAAAAGGAAGGTTTATTTCACATTTTAATTTATGTTTTGGGGTTCCTTTGGAGGTGATTCGGCATGAAGTATACTTTACGAAGTGTCATCATTCTAAAGATACACAAAAGTGTGTATGAGATATAATTGACAAAGCATAAGACAGTTTGTAAGATCCAGCTGTAGATGGGAGAATCATATTACATGAATGGGTCTTGAAAGAAATAGGTTATGATGTTGTGGAGTGATTCATCTGGCTGAGGATGTAGACCAGTAATGAAGCTTTCTGAGCCATGAAGTGCAGGAAGTTCTGTCTATATGAGTAAATGTTAGCTTCTCAAGAAGTACTGTTCTCCATTGGGTTACATACCAACATGTATTGTTATGACAGCACATGTGCTTGGGTCAACTGGTGATTGATGTGATTTTTCAGTAGTAACCCACAGGTTAAAATCTGGAATTTGGCCCCATGAGTGTGGCATTTAAAATCCTTTATTTCCAGATGATAAAAGTTGACACACTTTCATGAGCATAAATTCTGTAAACAAAGATACACTGATGTCTGTCACCCCTGTAGATTGTGAATTAATAATATTGCCAATGTAAATATTCACTAAAGAAATCTGTCTGTAGGTTCTTAGTCCCTTTTTTCCTTGCAGTTACACTTACTTGAGTCGCCCTGTGTCTTGTGATATTGCCAGTCGACAGCTAGGGCAACATTTTCCCCCTCCAGTCTTCTTAGAATCACGTGACATCATTCTGCGTCACAAACTGCAGAGAGTAATTTAGTTAACTGTGTTAAATAGTGAATAAATTGATCTTATTGTCATTCTTAGAATAGAGCTATACATGAGGTGACGCTTTCATTTTTGGATTAATGTATGGCAGATACCAAGAGATTGGTGCTGATCTGTAACTGAGTTAATAAAATTAAGTATACATTTATAATTTGTCCTCTTGCATTTCATTAAATATTCCAGACCTGAGATACTGGAAATACATAAAATTTAGGAGTAATGAGTATTTGAAGTTTGGAACATGTACAGTTGCATGATGTCATGCTTGTACTGCAGTGTAATTGAGATATTCACTCTTCTGGGATGGTATGCAGCATTGATTGGTAGTTAGTTACTGATTTTGTAAGACAGCCTATTGGTCCATTGAAGAGGAGACCAATAGGTTATCCCGGAAGTCACTAACTACCAATCAAAGCTGCATACCATCCCACAGCATAGATGTCAAATGTAGTTTTTAACTTCTTTTATTTTAATTTTTGTCATCTTGTGCTGCAGTTTGTTGTAGAAATAGTCACTGCAGTTGGTAACATGTTTATTGTTGGACTCATTATTGTTACTGTAGTTTGTTAAATACTTTGGATCAATAAATATTTCAAGTAAATGCGTCATATCGTATATGAGGATCATATGTTGTATACACATTTTTTTGTAGGTTGCATATTTGGGACAACTTGTGAAGTTGAATTTGAGCATAATTCTCATCAAACTGCAGCATAAATTGGAATCTGTTGATATGTTTTACAAAACTTTTTGTCATATGGTTTTATGAAAACATGCCCAGCAGTTCTAGAATTGTAACATGGAGGCAGACATACATACCACTGCCTGTCATGCATCCTTACACAACCATGCCATAGCTGAGGTGGTCAATCACTCTTTTCTCACCGTGTAGGGCGGGGTTCGATCCCAGGGCTGTCCATGTGTTATTTATAGTACACAAAATGACAATGGGACAGGTTTTCCATAAAGAACTTTGTTTTCTCTTCTTGCCAGTCATAATTACACCAAGTTCCATATTTGTGCTCATCTGTCAGCTGTCACTTGTATATAGTGAAGACACCAACATTGCCACTAAACGGTCATGCAGTGCACTTTGTGTAAAGAATGCAAAACAATAACACACCAACTGCTGAGGCTGTATAAGATTATATAAGAAGAGAGGTGTGAGGGTGTTTATGAAGAGTGACGAGGAAATGGTCAAAAGAAATTTTTGTGGTGTAGTGCAAGGTATGCCTGTTTACACGGAGTCATGAGGAAATATACAAAAACCTGTAGTGGCTGGTCTCAGTTGAAACCTGAACCCAGTGTCAAGAAATGTGATACAGAATGAAAATTTCATTCCATAATGACATACGGAATAATCTTTTGGGGAAATTCATACTATAGTACTACTATCTTCAGACTACAGAAACGGACCATTCGAATCATTGTGGGACTTAGAAGTAGAGACTCATGTAGAGAATACTTTAAGAAACTAAAAATATTACCACTACAATCCCAATATATACTCTCACTTCTGCTCTTTGTGATTAGCAATAGAAATTATTGTAAAGAAAATTTGTATATACACAACATTGATACTAGAACCAAATCAGACTTACACCAACCATTCGCTAACTCATCAAAATGTCAGAAGGGAACATATTACTACGGGATTAAGGTGTTCAATAACCTGCCTTCACAAATAAAGGACTTGTCTGTAAATAAAAATCAATTTAGATGCGCTTTGGAAAGCTTTTTATATTTTCACTC
>Ga0123354_10013425_pt1 | contig 12709 bp, 7 predicted proteins | sample TergutLab28metaG_2_FD_97872 | JGI IMG/M metagenome (GOLD analysis project Ga0123354, IMG submission 97872) | Labiotermes labralis P4 segment gut microbial communities from Petit-Saut dam, French Guiana - Lab288 P4 | ecosystem: Host-associated > Arthropoda: Insects > Digestive system > Gut ... | reverse complement strand
TGATGACAGAACAACCAGGCGTGGCGGGGCAGGTACGCCAGGCCTACCGGCATTTCATGGTCGACGAATACCAGGACGTCTCCCCGGTGCAGCACGCCTTGCTGAACGCCTGGCTTGGTGGCAGCGACGATCTCATGGTGGTGGGCGACCCGGCCCAGTCGATCCATGCCTTCGCCGGCGCCAATGTGGCATATCTGCTTGGCTTCACCGATCAGTTCCCAGGCGCCAGGCGGTTCGAGCTGACCCACAACTACCGCTCATCGCGCGCAGTCGTGAACTATGCGAACGCGTTGGCCGCCCGCTCTCAAGGCCGAGTCAAAGCGGTGCGGCTCAACACGGACGCCGAGGGCGGGCCGGTGGTCACTCAAATGGCATGCGATGACGCGCCCAGCGAAATCACCGCGCTGCTGGAATGGCTTCAAGCGCGGGCAGACGCTGGAGTTACCTGGGCTGACATGGCTGTGCTCTACAGGGTCAACGCCCAGTCGGTGCTAATCGAAGCCGCGTTGTCCAAGGCCGGCATTCCATACACGGTGCGCGGCGCCGAACGCTTCTACGAGCGCCCGGAGGTCAAAGCCGCCTTGGCTGCATGGCGCGGGATGGCGTCGTCCAGGCCGAACGAGGCGGCTAAAAAGTCGATGCGAGACGCCTTGACGGGCCTTGGATGGACGCCAGCACCACCTGAGGGCCAAGGGCGCCAGCGCGAGAACTGGGAGTCGTGGCAGGCTCTCTACCAGATGTTGGACAGCTTGGCTGACGACGACACAACAGCGGTAGCGATGCAAACCATTGAGCGGCAGGTTGACGAGCAGCAGGCACCGGCAACCCCTGGTGTTGTCCTTGCGACGCTGCATGCCTCAAAAGGCCTTGAGTTCGAAGCCGTCGCCATCATCGGGGTGCAGGAAGGCCTGCTGCCTTTCTCACTGGCAACCACACCAGATCAGCTGGCAGAGGAAAACCGCCTGCTCTACGTCGGCGTCACCCGGGCGAAGCACTGGCTCTACCTGTCCTGGGACGCCTCGCGTCGCCGTCCAAGCCGATTTTTAGACGCCCCGGAGGCGCCGGTGGCGCACAAACCCGCCAAGCCGCGCGAAAGGCGCCGCCTGCGTACCTGCCGCGTCTGTGGCAAAGCCCTTCTGTCAGGCGCTGATATCAAATTGGGACGCCACCGGGATTGCCAGTCCAATTACGACGAAGAGCTTTTGCAGCAGCTCAAGGATTGGCGGCTGAAACGGGCAAACGATGACAAGGTGCCGGCGTTCGTCGTTTTCTCGGATGTGACCTTGATCGCCATCGCCGAAGCAAGACCGGCAACGCAGTCTGCACTTCTGGAAGTCAGCGGCGTCGGCCCGGCAAAACTGGAACGGTACGGCAAGGCGGTGCTGGCAATCGTTGCTTCAGGTTAGGCCGCCACCGGTAGCGCCGGCGTCTCCAATGGGCTGGGGCAGCGGCAGGCGCAGTCCTGGTGCGGGCTCCACCGGCGCCGTGCCACACCACTGTGGGCGGCATCGATTTCGATTGTTGACGCCCGTAGCGTGGTGCCGGCGCCCTGCATGAACCATATGGCTTCCAGAGCTGACTGCACACCGGCCCAATGAGCTGCCAATGCTGTTGGCTGGGCAGGGCGCGTGGTCAGCGCCGCCAGTGTCGTGGGCCAGTGCGGATCATGGTCTGCCTGGGTCAGGTCGAGACAGGCCAGGCATGGGCCATTGTGGTCGATCAGGGGGCCGACAGTAGCCAGATCGTAGTGTGCCCTTGCCACCAGGTGGGGCGTCCAATGGCGGGCCAGATGATCCGTGATCGCTCTGTCCGGCTGGACTGTGGCGGTGGCAATGACCGCCAGACTGGTCTGGGCTTGGGTGATGGCAGTCCAGTGCGGGGCTGCCTCAATCCGGGCGGACGGGCAACGCTCGACGACCCAACTGCGTATCGATGCCGCGGCACTGGTGTGAAAGCCAAGCGGGTCGATGACAACCGGCGACGGCTCCGGGGCACTGACCTGCACGGCCACACCAGCCTGTGCCAGGGCCAGGGCCACTTCTGCCGCCACGAGTCCACCGCCGATGACCATCACCCGCCCGCCAGAGCTAGTGTGCGCCAGCAACTGGTGGTCGGCGAGGGCTTGCTCCATGGCGTCATCAAGCTGGTTGGAAAAGCCATGGCTGCGCAGGCGCAGGGCGTCAACAAGTTCCTCTGGTGGGTCAAGTAGTGTGCAGCATTTGCCGTCGGGGCCGATCAGCCGCCATTGCTGGTCGCGAAGGGGCACCAGGTCGGCGCGTAGTTTCGTGGTCACATCCACAAGTCTGACCAAGTGAATCGTGCCGGCGCAACCGGTGGCGGCTAACGGACAACACATTAGGGTTAACGGACAACACCTAGACATGACAGGCGGCGGGCGTATGAACGCCCGCCGCCTTGATTGTTGCTTAAGCTATCAGGCCCTGCCCAGGATACGGTTGAGGTTCGTACCGCAGACGGGGCACTTCGCCTTTGCCATGCGGGTTCCCTTGTCGTTGACAACGACGTGACCTTGGGCGGTCACCTTGGCCTTGCACTTGACGCAGAAGAACTCACCATCATAGGTCTCGTCAGCCATGCTGCACTCCTTGCTAGCTCGTGGGCCACGCAATTGCACGCAGCCATCTCTTGGGTTCGACTCTAGTCAAAACAGCCACTGACATGCGCGCGCCGGCTGCATTCGGGCGGCGTGTCGGCCTGAATTAGCAAAAAAAGGGGCCCCCGGGCACTGGTTCGCCTTCCCCTGCGACCGGCACCCCTGGGGGCCGCAATTGACGCTACCTTGTACAAGGCGCCGCGTCAAACGGCCCTGAACCCAAGGTTTACTCCTCAGCGTCCTTGCGCCACTGATCAACCAGCCAGTTGAGCTGTGCATCCATGGCGTCCGGCGCCGCGTCAGCTGCCGTGCGGGCGACGAAACCGAGCACATCGTCAAGATCCTCGGCTTGGGGCAGCATGTCTGGGTGACGCCACATGGCGTCGCGCTGCTCAATCCCGCGGTCATGCTCAAGTGCGGCCCACAGGTTTGCCGCTTCCCGGATCCGCCGCGAGCCTAGATCCAGCCCTAGCAGCGCTTTCAGCACCCGCTCTGCCGGGCCGCCCGAGGCGCGGCGGCGCTGCATGGTTTCCGTGAGCGCCGCGACAGAGGCGAGCCATGGAGCCGCCGCTTGGCTGACGACGGTATCCACCCAGCCCTCGACCAATGAGATCAGCACCTCAAGGCGGGAAAGGATCGCCTGCTGATCAGGGGTTGAAGCCGGGCGGAAAAGCCTGTCCTCGACCTGCGATGAGATTTCAGCCAGGTGCTCCGGGCCCATCTGCTCGAACTGATCCATGTCGAAGCCCTCGCGCAGCGTGGCTGGGTCGATCGTGATCTCGCGGGCATAGTGCTCGATAAGGGCCAGCAACTGCGGGCCGAGCCAAGGTGTGGAGCTGAACAGCCTCTGCCGGGCGATCTCGCGCATCAGAAGGAAGACACTGGTGTCTGTCGCCGGCGCCACTAGTCCGCTGGTGAAAGCCTCAATGTTGCCCGGCAACAATGCGACAGTGGGGGGCCCTACCAGCGGCAAGGCGGCATCAGTGCCCGAAAGCGTTGTGCCCGCCAAGTCGGCAACAGCCTTCGACAGCCTCTGGGAATAGAACTCACCCGCAGTCGACCGCATCATTGGCACGATCATGTCAGACATCGCGGACAACCCCGGCAACGGACCGGTCTCGCCGACCAGATCGATAAGGGCGTCCCCCAATCGCGCAACTATCGGAGCGCTGATCGATTGCCATGCCGCCATGGTGTCTTTTACCCAGCGCGACCGGTTCCACAGTTCCAGGCGCATCGGGGAGCCGTCGAAAGCTGTTGCCTTGTCGAGCCACAGCCCAGCCAGGCTGAACGCGTCGAGCATTTGCTTGTCCGGCGGCGCGGGCGTTGGGTCGTCCCCCTGCTCCGCGACCAGACGGTTGATTGCAGCGGTGGTGGCTTGCCAATTGATTCCGGACGCCGGATCAGAGCCTGCCATGGCCTGGCCAAGCGCCTGGCGCAGCCCACCCATGAGCTTGTTCATGTCGAGGTTGCCCTCTGCGTCCATAAATTGCCGCATCTGGGCCGCCATGGAAGACGGGTCTGGCATGCCTGGCATGTTGCCCATATTGGCGAACAGTTGCTGTGCCCACTCGTCGAGATTCTGCGAATCGTCGTCATCAGCGTTGTCGTCTGGCTGATCGTCGTTAGGGTTTTCCATCGCTTGCCTTCATCCTCGCGTATCCTATTCAACCCTACCTGGGCCCCGCTCACAGCATGACACGGTATTGTTGCCTCCATGAGTCTGCGTCGCAATGTGGTCGGGCGCGAACGTTGGACCGCAATAGTGGCGGCGCTGGTTTTGGTTTTGCTCGGCATCGGTTCGACTATGGTGCATCTGCCATTCGTCATCTGGTCGGCCGGCGGGCTTACCAGTGTCTACGGAGGCGAGGCCGGCCAGCCGGGGTTGTCATTGACTGGAGCCGCGCAGTACGGCGTCAGCAGCAAACTGCTCGTCGCCAATGTGACAGTCACGGATCAGTCCGTTGGCCTCGGACAGGTACTGCGGGCCTACTCGCACCCGAATCAGGCCGTCATGCCACAGGTGGTTAGCTCGCCGGTCGGCCTGCCGATCCCCCAGGTATCACTTGGGCTCAGCACCGCGGAAGCCCAGCGTGCTGCCGAGGCGGCAGCGTTGAAGGCCGTCGGTTTGCCGGTGGAGCGGGCACCTCGCATCGTTTCAGTGATGACGTCCGGGCCAAGCTACGGGCTGCTGCTGCCGGATGATGTTATCGAGATGGTCGGTTCGACAACGGTCACCACCGTCGCCGAGTTCAACCAGGCCATGGCGTCATATTCTGTGGCCGACACCGTCCAGCTGACGGTGACCAGGGACGGTCAGCGGCTGGACTCCCAGATCGACGTGGTAGCACAGGCGACGTACAACCAGCAGCAGCTGCCATCATTGGGTGTCGTGCTGACCGACTCATTCCTGCTTGGTGACGTCGACGTGCGTGGCGCTCCGAGCGACATCGGCGCCGGGCTCATTTTGGCCATAGGTGTCTATGACCTGCTCACCCCGGGCAGTCTGCTTGGCGACCTGTCTGTGGCCGGCGCCGGGATTGTGGACGCCAATGGTGTTGTCTCCGGCGTGGCCGGTATCAGTGAGCGGATGGAGGCAGCACGGGCCGGCGGGGTTGACGTTTATCTGCTGCCGCGCAGTAGCTGCCCCAACGTCGAGTCGAGCCAGCCCGGCATGATGGTCGTGGCGGTTGGTACGCTGTCAGATGCAATACAAGCGATTGCAACGCTTGCCGTCGGGGGACCGGCTTCCCTAGTGCCGACATGTCCGGCATGATTGATATCAACACAAACAAGAAAGGCTGCTAATGGCAGACATCCCGGCTTCCGAGAAGCTGAAGAGCGGAAAGCGTCACTGGGGGCGCCGCATCGGCATCGCGATCATTGTCATCATCGCGTTGATAATTCTGATCAGCTTGGCGGTTCGTATCATCACAGAGTTGTTGTGGTATGGCAGCGTTGACGCGACCGGTGTCTACTGGACTCGGCTGTTGGCCGGCATCGGGCTGTTCGCCGCATTCGGCGTGGCCACCTTCATCGTCGTCGGTGCCAGCTTGTTCGTCGCCTTGCGGGAACGCACACCTCAAGGACGCGTCGAAATAATGGGCGTCAAGATGAACCGCTGGCTGGTCATACTCATCCCGGCGGCCATCATCGGCATCGGTATCGGCTGGCTTGCCCGCGGCGGTATCGACACGGCACTTGGCTGGTGGAGCCGGGTGAACTTCGGCACGGTTGACCCAACTTTTGGCAAGGATATTTCGTTCTTCGTCTGGACAGTTCCCTGGTGGCACAGTGTGGCGTCGCTGACAATGACAGTTCTGGTGTTGACCGGGCTGGCCACAGGGCTGCTTTTCCTGCTGTCGCTGCAAAGCTCGCCGGTGACGGTGCGGGCGACGCAGAAGGATGGCGTCGTCACCCCTGAGGTGCAGGTGTCAAACCCGTTCACGACGCGCATGCGCTCTCATCTTTCGGTGATCATCGCTTTGATGCTTGTCGTCTACGGCTGGCAGTGCCTGCTGACACGCTATTCCTATACATCGATGGACAATGGCTTGTTCACTGGCATCGGCTACACGGAACAGCACGCCCGCCTGATCGCCCGCCTCATTGTTGCGATCATCGCCTTCATCTGTGCCGTCGTGTTCGTCGTCAACATGAAGGTGCAGCGTTGGCTGCTGTCTGTGACTTCATTGATACTGATGCTCGTTTCGGCCATCGTCGTTTCCGGCGTCTACCCAGCGGTTGTGCAGCGCGTTTCCGTTGCCCCGACCGAGCCGATCGTGCAGGCGCCATACATCGCAAACAACATCGCTGCGACGAGAGCGGCTTACGGCATCGACAACGTCGAGATAACGGACTACTCCGCGAAGACCACCGTGGCGGCCGGCCAGTTGATGGCAGACGCCGAGGCTCTGCCGGGTATCAGACTGATCGATCCGGCCGTCGTCAACCCGACGTTCGAGCAGTTGCAGCAGGTGCGCGGCTATTACTCGTTCCCGAGCAAGCTCGACGTCGACCGCTACACGATAAACGGCAAGATGACAGATGCCATCGTGGCGGCGCGCGAGATCAACCAGTCTGGCATCCCAGACCCATCGTGGAACAACATCCACACCGTATATACCCACGGCTACGGCATGGTGGCTGCCTATGGCAACCTGCGCCAGTCGACCGGCGAGCCCATGTGGATCACTGGCGACATCCCGCCGGTGGGCGCGCTGGAGCAGACGCAGCCGCGCATCTACTTCGGTGAGCAGTCGACGACCTATGCTATTGTCGGTGCCCTGCCGGGTGCGGATCCTGTCGAACTGGACACCCCTGGCGGGGGCAGTGGGCAGCCGGAAACGCGCAACACCTACGACGGCACAGGGGGAGTGGCAATCGGCAACTGGTTCGTCCGTGCCCTGTTTGCCCTGCGCTATTCCGATCTCAATATGATCTTGTCCGAGCGCGTCAATGCAAATTCGCGTATCCTCTACGATCGCACCCCGGAAGAGCGTGTGCAGAAGATTGCGCCTTGGCTGCAGGTCGACTCCGATCCGTTCCCGGCGATCGTCGACGGCCGCCTGGTTTGGATCCTCGACGGCTACACCACCACGGACAAGTACCCGAACTCGCAGGACACGACGCTGGGCAACTCCGGTTACGGGGAGAACATCAACTACATCCGCAACAGTGTCAAGGCCACCGTCGACGCCCTCGATGGCACCGTCAACCTTTACGCGTGGGACACGACCGATCCGCTGCTGCAAACCTGGATGAAGGTTTACCCGGGCATCCTCAAGCCCAAGTCGGACATTTCGCCAGACTTGATGGCCCACCTGCGCTACCCGCAGGACCTGTTCGATGTGCAGCGCGCCATGCTCGCCCGCTATCACATGACAGACCCGAACACGTGGTACCAGCAATCCGACCTTTGGCAGATCCCGGAAAACCCGCAGAATACTGGCTCAGAGGAACCGACCTACTTCCTGTCCATCAAGTGGCCAGGAGATACCGCGCCGGTGTTCTCGCAGACAGCCGTCTACGTGCCTAACAAGCGGTTCAACCTCGGCGCTTACCTGGCTGTGGTGGCGGACGCCTCGAGCCCGAAATACGGCACGCTGCGGGCGTTGAAGCTTTCTGACACCCAGCAGATCGCCGGTCCTGGGCAGACTTATAACGCCATTGTCACAGACCAGAAGGTGGCCGATCTGATGCTGCCTTACACCCGGTCTGGCACGACACCCATCTACGGCAACCTGTTAACAGTGCCATTAGGCGGCGGGCTCATCTACGTCATGCCGATTTACACCCAAGCGCAGAACTCGACTTCAGCGACGTACCCGCTGCTGCGGTTCGTTGCAGTTCGATTTGGTGACGCCATTGGCATCGGCAATACACTGCAAGAAGCACTTGACTACGTCTTCCAGGGCGATGCCGGTGCCAACACCGGTGAGGAGCAGGCGGGCGAACAGCCGACGACCAATCCATCCGACCAGACGCCGGCGACTAATCCATCCGACCAGACCCCGACGACGACGCCGACAATGCCGGTTACGGGCAATGCTGCGGCACAGCAGGCACTGGCCGATGCCGAGGCTGCTTTCGAGGCGGCAGACGCGGCGCTCAAGGCTGGCGACCTGGCCGGGTACCAAGCCCAGATGGCGATCGCCCAGCAGAAGGTTCAAGAGGCTATTGACGCGCTGGGGTGACCGATCATCTACGCAAGGACTAGGCTTTATCCATCGGATAGGTACTAGCACCGGGAGAAGTCATGACCTTGGATTCGTTGACGGTTGACCAAACCGCCGGGCTGGACGAGGCGCAGGTCGCGCAGCGGCTGGCTGAGTTCGGCCCGAACGCCTACACCGCGCACAAGCCTGAGTCGATACTCATGATGACGCTTAGGCAGTTCCGCGACGTCGCCAATATCATCCTGCTGGTCGCTGCCGGGCTATCGCTGGCACTGGCAATACGCGAGGGCTACGGTTACATCGAGCCAATTGTCATCGCCGGCATCGTGGCAATGAACCTGATACTGGCCATCTCCCAGGAGCGGGGGGCCGAGCGGGCGCTTGAGGCATTGCAGAACCTCAATAGCCCGTCCTGCTTTGTTTTGCGTGGCGGCCATCGCATCGAGATCGACACGGCTGGCGTTGTGCCAGGCGACATCCTGCTGCTGAAGACAGGCGACCTGGTGGCGGCTGACGCCAAGTTGCTGGAAAGCACGGACCTGTTCGTCGACGAGTCATCGCTGACCGGCGAATCCGAGCCGTGCGAGAAAGACGCTGATGCCATCATCGAGCCAGACGCCCCGCTTGGCGACCAGGCAAACATGGTGTTTTCCGGCTGTCTGGTAACGGGTGGCAACGCCACAGCCCTGGTCATCGCCACCGGTATGGGCACTCAGATGGGCAAGACGGCCGGGTACTTGAACAACGCCCAGAAATTGATGACGCCCCTGCAGCGTCGCCTAAACCGTGTGGGCCAAACAGTCAGCCTGATAGCTATCGTGTCGTCTGCCATTTTCTTCGCCGTTGGTATCAGCCAGGGCCAGGAGTTCTGGTCGATGATGCTGGCGGCTGTCGCCTTGGCCGTGGCGGCGGTGCCCGAGATGCTGCAGTTGATCGTCACGCTTTCGATGATCAACGGTGTGCGCCAGATGGTCACCCGTCACGCGCTGGTGCGCAAGCTGGCTGCCGTGGAGACGCTGGGCAATACATCGGTCATCTGTTCTGACAAGACTGGCACGCTGACGCAAAACCGCATGACCATCCAGCGGCTCTGGGTGCCAGGCTCAGCGCCGGTGCGCGCCATCGACGAGCTGAGCACCGAGCACCGCCGGCTGCTTCAATACCTGGTGCTGGCAAGCAACGCCTCGATCGAAGGCACCCCGGAGGGCGGCACCCGCATAGTTGGCGACGCAACGGAGTCGGCCATCCTGCGCCTGCTCACTTCGATTGGCGACGACCGCGGTGAGCTGATCGCCAAGTGGCCCCGTGTCGGCGAGGTGCCGTTCTCGTCTGCCCGAAAGATGATGACGACGGTGCACGAGTGCCCAGACGGTGGTTATCTGGTGTTGACGAAGGGTGCCTTCGACCGGCTGCCGTATGAATCAGTGCCGGAGGATGTCAAGAAGCAGCGCCAGCACATCCATGACGAGTTCGGCCACGATGCCCTGCGCGTCATCGCACTTGGCTGCAAGCGTGTGGCGTCGCTGCCGGAGGAGTTGACCAGCCTGGAAAAGGACCTGGAGTTCGTCGGAATCATCGGGCTGATCGACCCGCCACGGCCGGAGGTGGCCGAGGCCATCGAGGTGGCCTGGCGGGCGGGCGTCCGCACAGTGATGATCACCGGCGACCACGCCGCCACCGCCGGCGCTATTGCGCGGCAGCTGGACCTGATCACCGAACACGGCCCGGTGGTCACCGGCAAGCAGCTAGCCGCCATGGACGATAAGACCCTTATCGATCACGTCAGCGAGTTCTACGTCTATGCCCGGGTATCGCCGGAGGACAAGATCCGTATCGTCGAGGCCTGGCAGGAAAACGGCGAGGTGGTTGCCATGACCGGCGACGGCGTCAACGACGCCCCGGCGCTGAAGTCGGCCGACGTCGGCGTCGCAATGGGCATCGCCGGCACGGAAGTGGCAAAGAGCGCCGCCGATATCGTGCTGACAGACGACAATTTCGCCACCATCGTGGCCGCCATCCGCGAGGGCCGCACGGTGTTCGGCAACATCCGCAAGGCGGTCGATTTCCTGCTGGTGTGCAACTTCTCTGAGATCGCGATCATGCTGTGCGCCCAGTTCCTTGGCTGGGCCAAGCCGCTGACCCCTGTGATGCTGCTGCTGATCAACGTGCTGGGTGACGGCATCCCCGGCTTGTATCTGGCCAGAGAGCAGGGCGACGAGGCGATGATGCGGCGTCCCCCAATCGGGCGCAAGGAATCCATCTTTTCCGGTATCTTGGGTGGCATGATCCAGCAGACGATCGTGTTCTCGATCGTCGGGTTGATCGGCTTTTACTTCGGGGCGTACGCCAAGTTCGGCGGGCTTTACCCGTCGGTGCAGGCCGGCCAGACGATGGCGTTCCTGATCATCGGCATCACCAGCATCGTCCGGATTTTCTCGGTGCGCACGCGGGGTTCAGTCTTCCGCCGCACCATCACCGACAACTGGGGCCTGGCCAATAGCGCGTTCGCCATGGTGGCGATTTTCGTGCTAATGGCGCTGATCCCGCCGTTCGGGGCGATATTCGGCATCGTGCCAATCAGCGGTAAGCACTGGCTCATGGTTATCGGGTTCTCGATCCTGCCGACGATTGTGGCTGAGATCGGCAAGCTCTGGCAGCGGTACCGCGAAAAGCAGGATCACAAGAACCGCTTGGTGCACCACGAGATGGCAGAAGCTAAGGCGTAATCTCTGGCTTGAGCCCGATCGCCTCCAGCTGCGGGGCCAGCGCGGCGGCGTCCCCACACACAGCGATTACCAGGTTGTCCGGGGAAATGTGGCGCGCGAAGGCAGCGGTGGCGTCGTCGGCCGTTACGCTGCGCAGACGCGCCATGTAGTCGTCGAACCAGTCAGCGGGCACGCCTCCCAGCGCGAACTCCGCGGTCTGGGCGGCGATGGCCATGGCGGTGTCAAGACGCAGGGGAGTGGCACCGGTGATGTAGTTGATCGCATCGCGGGCTTCCGCATCGGTGATGGGGGACGCCAGGGCGTCGAGCAGTTGCAGCGCCAACTGAATCGCTTCGCAGGCGGAGTTCGGATCGGTTTCGGCGTAGGCCAGGAAGACGGCGTTGTCACGGTGGGCGCCAAGCGCGCTGCCGGCGCCGTAGGTCAGGCCGCGTTCCTCGCGAAGGACGGTATTGAGGCGGGAGCCGAACATTGAACCGATAACGGCGTTTGCTACCTGTAACCCCGGCCAGTCGGTGTGGTGGCGGGTCGGCACAAGTGTGCCAAGGCGCACGCTGACCTGGGCGGCGTCGCGGGCGGTCAGCAACACGCGGCGACCGGGTGGGGCGGGTGGTGGGACGGCGTCCGGCAGGGCGGGGGTGTCCACGTGCCAGCCGTGGAAGGCGGCGTCGGCCCATGCTGCGGCGTCCTCGGGCAAGTCGCCCGCCAGGATCAGCCGCGAGCGCTCCGGGCGGATGGCGGCGTCGTGCCAAGCGTGAAGCGTGGCCGGTGTTATGTTGGCCACGGTGGTGGCGTCCCCACCCAGGGGACGGGCCAGGCGGTGGCGTCCCAAAGCGGAGTAGAAGGCCTTGGTGGCCACAACGGGCGGGGAGCACTCGCCGGTGGCGATGGCCAGCAGGCGGTCTTCGACCAGGCGGGCGGCGTCGGCATCGGCGTAGGCCGGCTCTCGGACTAGCTCGGCGATCAGGGGCATGGCGTCTTGTAGGCGGGAGCCCGGTACTTCGACGGTCAGGGTGGCACCGTTCAGGCCGGCTCCGGCGCTGACCACAGCCGCGCCGCATTCTTCAAGAGCCTCGGTCATTGCCGGTCCAGGATGGGCCAGCGTGCCCTCATCGCTGGCTTGCATGGCCAGGGCCGCGACACCTTCAACCTCGCCCGGTTCGGCGGTCAGGGGGGCGTCCACAACCAATGTTGCGGCGATGACGCGCTGGCCCGGCAGGTTGTAGCAGTCAAGTGTCGCCCCGCAGCTTAACTGCGAACTGGTGGGCTGGGGGAAGCGCCAGGACGGCGCCGGGTGAACGGGGGGACGGCGGGGGATCATTTGCCCTCCAGGTATTCGAGCACGGCGCGGTTTTCAGGGCTGAGCCAGGTGGCGGCCGCCTTGGCGACATCGTCGGTGGTGACGGCCAGGTAGCGGTCGAATTGGTCGTTGACGTGGGCAGGGTCGCCCCATATGACGGCGGACTCGTTGATGGCATCGGCCCGGTCAGCCAGCCCGCCTAGCTCAGAGAACCACTCGCGCTCGATCTGGGCGCGCACCAGGCGGAGCTCCTCGGGCGTCGGGCCATCGGCTGCAAGCGTTTGCAGGTGTTCGATCATGGCCTGCTCAAGAGGTGCCAGATCGGCCCCGGCAACCGGCGAGGCTGACAGACCGCCGAGGGATGAGCCGGCGGCCATGGCAAAGTCGGTGGCGG
>Ga0123354_10013424_pt1 | contig 12710 bp, 8 predicted proteins | sample TergutLab28metaG_2_FD_97872 | JGI IMG/M metagenome (GOLD analysis project Ga0123354, IMG submission 97872) | Labiotermes labralis P4 segment gut microbial communities from Petit-Saut dam, French Guiana - Lab288 P4 | ecosystem: Host-associated > Arthropoda: Insects > Digestive system > Gut ... | reverse complement strand
TGAGAACATGGTGTTGAGGAGAATATTTGGACCTAGGAGGGACGAGGTAACACGGGAATGGAGGAGATTGCATAACAAGGAGCTAAATGATTTGTGCCCCTCACCCAATATTGTTGTGCGGGTGATAAAATCGAGAAGAATGAGATGGGCTGGGCATGTGGCTTGTATGGGTGAGGAGAGGGGGTGTGTAGGGTCTTGGTGGGGAAACCGGAGGGAAAGAGGCCACTGGGGAGACCTAGGCGTAGATGGGTGGATAATATTAGGATGGATCTGCAGGAGGTGGGATGTGGGTATATGGACTGGATTGGGCTGGCCCAGGATAGGGACAGGTGACGGACGCTTGTGAGTGTGGTAATGAACCTTCGGGTTCTGTGAAATGCAGGGAATTTCGTGACTAGCTGCAAACCAGTTAGCTGCTCAAGAAGGACTCTGCACCATGGAGTAAGTTGTTTGTTTGTTTGTATGTTTGTTTTGCAACCCTCAGTATATCAGACTGTAGAATGTCAAATGTTAGGAGGAAGGTTGAGTGATACATGTGTGATATACAGTTCTAGAATTTAACAACAGGCATTTTTAGAAAATTTGTTGTGCACCAAATTTAATCATGAATATTTGTTACTGATCCCACATACTTAAGTTGAAACTCCATTTGTAAAAAGAAAATACCTGTTGAGTCCATGACAATGCCTCCAGCTTCTGTAACAATTAATGCTCCAGCTGCCACATCCCAACACTGGAGTCCATCTATATGGTATGCTTCAGCCACCCCCATTGCAACATGACAAAGTGCAAGAGCTGCTGAACCCAGTACACGGATGCTGTGAAACATACAAGTGTTATACCATATAGTAGTACTCTGTTTATCAACTGATGATTTGCAGAGTTTTGTTTCACTTGGACCAGTCTGCAGATTGTGGCACCATTATATTTTATGCCCTTCTGCAGCTTATGGCATTGTCATTTTTTTAAATTTTATTTTAGGAATTGGAAGTTTACATTAAATATCAGCACATTTTGCAGAGTTGTCTGACAGTACAGGAGTTTTCACAGACTTACATTATTACATATGACCTCTTGTACTTTCTGTAGTACTGATCTAATGTCTGGACTATAATTTATGCTGTACAGTATGAGACAGATAGTGTATTGGTCTTCAGAAAACCTTCTGGTGTAATGGGATCCATTTTGATTTGTTCTGACAGTATAAATTTTGCAGCTTTGTTACAAATTAATTGACAGGAACTGTAAAGTTTTCTTACCCATGTGCTACTGTGATGCATGCTTCTGTCCTTTTCATGATGCTGTCCCTCAGGCTTGGGATACATGCAAAAGATGACTCCAAGTACACAAGTGACTTGCACAGTTCTGAAAACAGATTGCATGTGTTACCACTGCTCATTGTACTAGCTACATGAGGGAGCAACTCAACACTGTAACATGTGCAGTTGATTTCATGTCTTTTGAAATGAACTAAACTTTATTGTGCATGTTACATAGTTTAACATACCCACTTTGTTTATATTACTTCTGTATGTCTAGTGCCTTTATTCATCAAAATGTAACCTCAGACGTTAGAGAATATGTGCATAGCATACTTCCAGCACATTTTCTGTCATGTCACAAACTATAAGACATGGAATGAATGTATTGTGCCTAAAAATTTATTTTCTTGCATGCATACATTCAAATTTTTCCTGCAGCAATCATTTAGTGAGTTACATTTGGGATATGTGCAGAAATGAATATAAGTGTTCATGGAAAGAGTTTAACTAAAATTGGAATGTTTTGACAAATTTTGTTAAAATTTGGCAGTACCAAATTTTTTTAAGATTTATTAAGCAATTTTTGAGTTGTTACATGAGGATATACAGGTAAGTGGCAGGTAAGTAGGCAGTTATGGCAAAATATGGTCATTTATGAAAGTTATTGTTGTGAATGTGTCAGAAAAGGTTTTTTTTAGATTTTCTGATCCAGTACATGTACTGGTGACAGATTTGCATGACATTCTGTTTGCATGCATACTGTCAGCTGTTCATGTAATACACACAATAATTTTTGACTTGATGTCATAACTTCTGGAGCTTATTCCTGTGGCCATTTCCTGTCAGAAATATCGCACAAACGTATGGCTTATTTTCAACAATTATGGATTTATTAATACTTGAATGTTAAAAAATGTGGAAGCAAATGAGGCATTTACATAAAGTTGGTTTTGTTGGATTTACAGTAAATGTTCAAAATAATGACCATTAGTATTGGTACACATCCTGAAATATCTGTGAATTGAGTGTGTAGCTCACATTATACCATTAGGATTGCCTTTTAGACACATGTAAGCACCTAAATGTAACAGCAGTGGACCTTGTGCTTTAACATCTTATTAGTGCAGCAGATCTTTCGTGTACCCCCAAAGATAAAAATGAGGGGGGTTGCAGTCTAGTGACCTGAATTATCAAAGTTATGAAACACCATGACTGATCTGTCTACCATAGAAGTGCTCATGTAGATATATTTTCACTGCACAGCTAAGTGTGAATGCACTCTTGTCATGTTGCACATACAAATATAATCACATTCAGAAAAGTTAAATTTCAAGTTTTCCCTGTCCACACTGTGAAGGCACATCAGTGAGTAGAAGTGGTAACTCCACTCATTCTTAACCTGGGTGCTACTTGATGGAGGTGTGTAGTTAACATCACACCCCAGGGGCTTTATCTTAGGGAATGAACCCTCGTACCCATTGTATAGGTGACTTATGGGCCCAAGAACCAGTCCAAACATTTTGGAGACAAGAACAATCTTTTTCCTCTACCAGGATTCTAACCCCACACTGTCTAGCTTTTTGCCTGAGCACTTTACCACCTACACTACAAAGGTACATTTATCAACAGGTGCCCCACCGGGATTCGAACCCTGGACTCTATAGCCTAGTTGCTGTACCACATGCACTCCCCCCAGTTCCGTATGTTTGTAAAGGTACATATATCAACAGGTGCAGCTCTTGCTCCACCGGAATTGGAACCCTGGACTCTAGCCTGTAACCTAGTTGCTGTACCACATGCACTGTGCCCAGTTCCATTTGTCTGCACACGTACATTTATCAGTAAATGCGGCTGTAAATCACTGTGCACATAAAATCTTTAGGTATAGTGTTGAAAAGCCTGCATAAGTTTTATTGACAGTATTCGGTACTGTCTAGCTGAGAATGATCAAATGGCCAGTGGGTGTAACTGTTACTTACCATCAACATTTGAGGTCTGTATCACTTTGTTGTTGAGGTAAGAACCATGGCCCTTTATTGCAGTGAACATCTGGTCTAGAATTGGGTTGTATACTATACCAATCACTACCTCCTTCTCTATGCTCAGAGCAATAGAGATGCATGTGTGATGGAAACCGTGTACAAAATTTGTTGTTCCATCTATAGGGTCTATGATCCAAGTGGGTTCACTTGTCAGAAATGGTGTTGTTTTCTGTTCAGAGTTGGTTTCTTCAGCAATGAATCTGAAAATGTTCATATATCAGAAATTAGGCTGTTTTAGTTGTAGTGTCTGTGTAGCATTTCTCATCACATTCAAATTCCAAATTAAAGTCCACAGATTTACAAATGTCACACATTGTTGTCTTATTCTCTACTAATATATCTGACCTGTTGCCTGTAATTTTTTGGTCTACAAGTGTTGCTATATCACAATATAGCCTATATATGTTTTCCATAACATCACGTTGTTGTTTGTTATATAACTTAATTTTATTTCATAATATAAATTTTTCTGCAGATTGTTGGTACATATTTTTGACACAATGCTTGTCTTGTATTCTATTCCGTTTTGGATAATTAACATGTGACATCGAACAACACCGTCAGTTCTACAACCACTACATTTCCACCATCACCAGTGCTGCTGTTTAAGGAATACTTTGATTTTAACATATTTAAGGGTAATTACAGAATATCCACGTGATTCTTGAAGATTTTGTTATGCAAAGATGTACTTACTTGTGTGATGGGAATTTTTCTGAAATTTGCCTTACAAGAACTTCCTCTACCCTTTTGTCATACTGTGTTACAAGGTCCCATGAACCGAGCTTGGTGTTGACATCTTTGGTCCTGGCAATGCCGTCCTTTATGATCTGCAGATGAAAATGTAATATTATCATGGCTTGGATTGTTATGCATTGACTGCTTACAGAACTGAGAATATATTCCCATCCTGACAGCCAGGGGTGCACAACTTTTCCAAAAAATCTAGAAGTTGACTGAAAATTTTGGATGCCGGCAGGGTGACATGAAGCTTGTTCCATACATATAGCACACAAGTATTAGGTGTCATAGTACAAAAATTTAGTTGCGCAGGCAACCTGGCGCCCAGGATTTGTCCACCCCTGCCCAAAACCTTTGTAGAAGTATTTTGTGACTGTCCATGAAGATTACAAGTCTTTGGTTGCCAGATTATTTTAATCGGGTGTGTTAATTTATGGCATTTATCTTTATCACTTTAAATTGGAAAGATATAAAAAATTTTATTTTTTGTTTTAAAATAGAACATTTTGTCAAGGAATTTATTGGAAAGTGAACTGTGTTTGCAGTAATGCAGCGAACTAACACTAAAATGTGATAATAATAATAATAATGTAACTTCATAATTTCTGACGTTCATTTTCCTGCGTTACGCAATCTCACAGAGAACAAATTTTGTCCATTACAAATACCAATTAGTTGTTGCTATTAGGAAATAATTGCTGTGTTTGTTCAGAGAATCGTACCAAAACCCATACATACACACCGGTGGACAAAATGCAAAGATTTTTAATGTTAAAGCAGCTGGAACATACAGCAATAACTGTGCTTTAGTGCAGACATGTCAAAATCGTTGGTGCGTGCAGGCCGCAGTATGATAAGGTATTTGAGTTTGGGTCGGACTAGAACAGTGTTTCTCAACTGCCGGGCCCTGGCATCAATTATACCGGGGCGCAAGAGGTTCTCCTGGAATTTGTCATTTTAGTTTTCTAAGCAATTTTCATGAATAAATGTTTTATAGTGGCAATATTCCGAGGAGAATAATATTCGTGAATGTGTCGAAAAACTCAGACCCAGATGTTGTCCTGAGGAAACTACAATATGCTACAAGATTTCATTAGTCCAGTGACTGATAACTAATTTAAATTTATTTTTATATTTGTCAGCATGCCACACCGTATACATAAGTGTACTAATATTCTTTATGATTATGCCACAATTAACTATTAATACTTATGTTAGTTTAATGTATGAACTTTAAAAAATGGAAAGGTATTTACGAGTAAAATTGTTGGGACCGGGCCCTCGTATTATGAAAAAAAGATTTTACCGGGCCGCGGTCTCACATGGTTGTGAAACACTGGCCTAGAAGACCAAGGAACGTTCCGATTCCTGAAAGGGACAAGAGATTTATGTCAGTGGTTCACAGCGTCCTACCCGGTCACTGGGTACCAGGGACGCTTTTCCCGGGATGACAGCGGTTGCGATATGCAGTTGACTACTCACCAGCATCACGTACCGAAGTTAACAGTTAGTGGAGCTCTACCCCCATTTCTCCCATGTCCTTTTGGCAAATACTGGAACAACTGTACCATTCAGTGCTTGTTTTTCTGTCCATGCATATTTGACATGTTCTTTTACCACACAAAACAGTTGTCAAATAGCTTGCTTTGTAGGTAATCCATGTTGCAAATGATTGATGAAAAGTTGATAAATACTCTTAAGGAAGTCGCCCACATTCCTGGAATATTAGGTTTTATTATCATGTTCACAATAGCCACCGCCGTTCGTTGTCCAGACTAGTTGAATGCATTCCCAACGCCCAACATTCAGTTCCCTCAAGAGCAGTTTAATAAAAATCTAAATGAATAAATTTCACGAAATTGAGTTTTGCGTGTTTTAGTCAGTTTAAAACTCGGTCCTTTCACCTAAGGAAAGAGTTTAATGTCCCGCGTGTGTGCTTCGTTTCCCATCCACGTCTCCCTGTGTATCGTCACCTGTCGACATTAAGTGAAGAATACAAATTGTGAAGCTCCTAGTTGCTTAATTCTTTTTTACCATCCTCTCCTCTGGGTTACAATGTGCAGTGGTCGTTATTCACCTTATAACCTTTTAGAAGTCAGGCGCATTTCGATGCGTAAATTCGCGTTATTCTTGGCGATCATCAGTATTACTTACAGAACATACGTTTGGTAATTTGTTAATTTCATTACCAGCTGTACGCTTTTAATATCTTTGTCATTGTCAGTTCTTTTTTACAATTAAAATTTAATGTTACAGTTTGTTTATACTCCCCTGCTGGTTATAAATAACAACACTACAAAGCCCAGCAGCAGTTATTAAAATAAAGCTGTATCGTGCCCTGTACATGTTAATTACGGTAACGCTAGTGTCACTGAGGATGACGTGACTTGGGCCTTGAAACGCTCAAGGCTGGTGAATGATCGTAAAAGATAGGAGGACTCTTCGACATGCCGGTAAGCTTGTTATATCCAAGCCACGCGGCATGCCGAGGATAAATTTTCGTCTACTTAAGCCCAAACTTTCTCAGGACCGCGTTTTCAGGTTCCCACTGTCAATGTTCATCCATTAGGGCAATGGTTCTCGGCTCTGTAGTGATCGTGGCACGTTTAGAATAGTCGTTTCTATTTTCACAGCACGCTGTATTTGTTACAAAGTTATTCATATTATGAGTACACTTTTTTGTAAAGTATAAAGTATAATGACGTTTTGTGCGAAATGTAAAAAGATTAAGTAAATGCAGTGGTACACTTCGCATAATGAAGCCCCCTCCGCTTAGCAAAGGCAAAAACTGTTAGTTTTCCCAGTCCATACCACGAAGGCATATAGGGATGTATAGCTCCACTCGTTCTTAAGCTGGGTATTAGATAATTATGAGCAGTCAACTCGTCGGTCGATTTACGCCCTGGTTAGACCCAAGAGCCAGTATGGACGTTCTGGAGAAGAGAAAAATATCATGCCCTAGTGGGGTTCGAACCCTGGATCGTGCCTTTAGCCTAGTGGCTATACTGACTACGCTCTCACGGTCCCCTCAGTGCAGCAGCGAATTCCTTGTATCCCCACGCCCTTAACTTTTTGTGTAAGCATGCGTATAGCAAGCAGCATCTTGGTCAGTTTTCTGTTTATAGATTTTGAATTTATACCTTTAATGTTACATAATCATGCTTCTGTTTAAAGCCTTGCATTCACACTTGACAAAAGTTCATGGTACACCATAGTGCATCGGCACACTGGCTGCGAACTACTGTGTTGTGGCGATGACCACATTTTACGCTTATCTAAAATAGGTACAATTGAGTGCAGTTTTTTAAACTTTGTTAAGGCGTTTGTGTAGGTTATAGGGAAATTTCATAAAGTGGCTGCAGCTTCCGAACGTTTGTGAGCAGTGTCACGTCAGTGAATATGAATTTCAGTACGCAAATTGAGTCAGGAATGGCAGGAATATATCACTTCAAGTCTACACAGTCCACAGCTGACAGTGTATTTTTCATAAAGTTAGAAAAGAAAAACGCTAGACAACTGACAGCACCGGTCATTGGATAAGTAAATCTTAATCATGCGAATTAGCAAACCCGATTTAAAATTTTGGAAGTCATGGAGGTATAGAGGCTTTTCAGCATTGTAAACGTGGAAATCTGTTCGTATTGTGAGAAATCTTAAGCATATCTTGTGCACAGGTTTAAATTAGGTGAATGAAACTTACACATGAGGGCAGTACTTCCCTCACATATACGCCTGACAGAAGGATTTGGAAGACATGCGTACGTAACGGTTGGGCTATAAATTTAAAGTGCAAATGGTAGTGGGCCAACTCATATAATACAAGCGCCGTTTTTTCGTATTTGTCAAAACGTGTCAGAAGGTAATTTGTGCCCTTAAGTAAAATAGCACTTAAAATGATAATACAAATCAAAGTGGCTACACAAATTTAATGTATTGTAATATGTTCTATCTTCCGTGCATTAATCAGATCCATAATATATAGATAACCAACCAAATGCACTTCAATATGTAGGGTGTAAAGTATTCACTATATTCTTACTAACTTATTTCGGCCGCTGTTGCTGCCATCTTCAGGGTGGTTATTATTACAAGAATAGAAAGTTCGGAGTGTGGTTAGCTGTGTCGCCGCCACTCCGTAACAGTTAAATATTATTATTACTTCTGTTTAGATTGTATAAGTAATTTAAATATAGGTTAAAATATAGGTTTCATGTAGTTTGTTCGTCATCAATAGGCCAAGTAGTTTTGGACCCTGTCACATACGGAGTTTTTCTTGCTTTTTTTTTTTTAACTTACGAAGAATATGCCTGTAAAATAAAGACAGAACGGCAACCCATACACGACATGTGGACAGGTCAGGATAGCCGAGTCAAATACCTTTTCTTGTTTCAAAAGTACCAGGAGAATGTGTGAACGTCTGCAGGCCTTACCTCTCCTGCTCTTCGGGTTATTCCGAGGACGACTTTGTAGTAATGATCGACGTCGTGTTTCATTTTCGTGTGTACCTCCCAACCCCTGATTCTGAAGACTGCTTTGTCAAGCCCGTGTCATCAGCTAGATATCCTGTGGAAAGTCCCCCCACCCGTCTCTCCGGCATGTCGTTTATGTGGCGGTCATAAACCTGCCGCAAATGCCTTGTAACTTTCCTTTCGTATCACACTACGGATGCTTGTAGTTTTATATAGCCACAGAATACGTAACAAAACATTTTTTTTTGTAAACATGTATAACATGCGTGATAACAGCTGACGTTCCTGATTTTACATACCATGTTGTGGGATCTGTTGAAGTTAGGAATTTTTGCAGTCGTTTTTCAATGTTGCAACGACTGTTTTGTTCAGAGTATTTGTCACATCTCATGTCTTTGTTTTGTAGCAGTGGCGAATCCTTATCCGGAGGTCAGGCCTACCGAAACGATACCGTGCCGCATGGTATACCGTTCCGTCAGACCTGACCTGACCTGACCGCTTGTCTATAACTCACTTTTAGTTACCAACATTGTGTTTTAATTTATTAAAAAAAATACGGAGTTCTTCAATGATTCCTCAGAGTGGAAACTTTTCCTATGTCGTTTTCTGAGTCTGGAAAAGTACAAATGTAAACTTAAAGACTGTTGCATGTTTTTATCTCACAATAATTCGGTGGTACCATCCACTGTTAAGTTCATTAAACTGGCATTTTTCCCAGCAGTGTAGCTGTTTGTATCATTCGGATATAATAATGCACGGTAGTTCGTCTTTAACAGAACCAGCCGACCCAAGTTCGGAATATGTACCTCAATTTTTGGTACTGTGTACTTGCTCTACCCCCTTTACGCCAACACGTTTGCAGTCTTTCGTGATTTACAAATCGACAAAACAACAGTGGGTTATCCAAAGACGTTTATAGTGTCTGTATCGCATTGTACATTGCAAATAATACTAGACAGATATAATCATTACTAGTAATTATAAACATACTTTTCTAAAATACAAAAATTGGCGTAACTCCAATGTAGGCGAAATTATTGGGAATCATCATTGTGGGTTTCGACGTTATAGATCGACCACTTATCAGATATTTGTAGACATCAGGAAGATTTATGATTAAGTAGGAGGGAAGATTTTCTCAATAGAAAGGGGAGCAAAATCCGTCAACCACAACTAAATTTATATTCGTTTTATTTCTTGCTACATTTTTCGGCTCTAGTGAAAAAAGCCATCACCAGGCATTTAAGAATGCATAAAGAAAGGTAATTAAATGCAACCCAATTTTATAAAGATCTCAGCTATCTGAAAAATGTCGTTTTAATGGATCGTATTTAATTTTAGACCGAGTGGACGTAGACGAATTCGAAGACCTTTGGACTAGTGACGAATGGTGATTATGACGATGATGATGTATTTAAATATCTTTCTTTTTGCATTTTAATTGCATTGAGGCCGAAACACATGGAAATAAATAAAACTTATATAAATCTAGTTGTGGTTGGCGGTTTGTACTTCCCGGTTTACTGTTCAAGTATGACAACGGGATGTCTTTGATAAAGAGAAGATTTGCACATTATTCCCATTTAGTATGGTACACACTTGAAATTACCTTGTGCAATTAAAATGTATCTAAATTGGTATAGTCCTTGTAGGTAAACACATGTCCGATACGTTTCCTGCTCAGAATGTTCAGAAACAAAAAGAGAAGTTCTGTCCCGTTTGTATTCCATATTTGCTTTAGACTATACCCAGACAGGTGAAGTCTGCATGGTGTACACGGGAACAACTTTGACTTTCCCTTTAGAATATACCGTGAAGAAGGTCCTAAAACCAGAAGGAACTGAAAGTAATTAGGCAACATCAGCTTCTGGTCTGCGGTGATGACCTTAATTTATCGGTCGGAATCATAAGGGAAAATATAATTTCTGTCAGTTGGCCAGATAGCAGGTTGGCCTATTAAGTGAATGCAGAGGCAATTAAGTCTGTGTCTTGGTGACAGTAAGTGTGTTGATATCTTGCTGCCACAGTGCTGGGCAGAGTCACCAAAATCACAATATAAAAGTTGCTGATTGATCCTTTTCAAAATGTAGCAGATTTCAAAAGTTTGGGTGCGAAACTAACAAATTAAAGTCGCCTGCACAAAGACCTTAAATTCGGGGAACGTCACTGGTTGTCTTAAATAGGCAACTGTGTTAGGCGCGTTCGCAAAATTGCGAAAAGCGACTATTAGCTTCGTCGTGTCTGTCCGTCCGCCCGCATCGAACAAGTCGGCTTCCACTGGGCGGATTTTCATGAAATTTGGTATTTGAGTATTTTTTTCGAAAATCTCTCGAGAAGATACAAGTGCCATTAAAATTTGACAAGAATAGGTGGTACTTAATATGAAGAACAATATAAATTTTTTATCATATTTTTGATCATATCTCGCTCAGTTATTCTTAGAATGTTAAATGTTTCAGAAAAAAGTTGCAGAGAAAATCGAAACACCCATTTTTTTTTCAAAAACAAACCCCCCCCCCCCCGCCGGAAAATCGTGCCGTTCATGAGATAGTGTTGAAAAATGTTGTAGAGCCCGACAGGCCACAGATGACAATACGGCGCATGCGCATTGCATACTGGATAACTGAGGCTACAAGTACACACTCAGAATATGTAATACTTATTGCTTTTCCACTGTAACAGTGGTTGCACGAACGCGCCTCCATGTTACCGTTAGACGTACATTGCATGTTTTGTTCTCGCTCTTCCAATCCCTTTCTGTACCATAACCAGCCGCGTATTCTGTGCTTCATCACAGATTTTTCTCACGTCGTTTCCTCTCCCGCACAACCCGAAAGGATTGGTGTCACCTATTTTCATTGTCCCGCGTGTTCCACCTATGACCCCGGTCCACTGCATAGCGCCACCCGTATTTTACTCTTCCTGTATAATACTCAAAATTTTCCCCCTAAATTACAAGTGTAATGCCCTTAATATGACCACGTCATGGCCCTCAGCCAAGACGGGCAACCCGTAACCTGAGATTTCCATATTATAAGCCCGACGCTGCGTTCAGTACGCAGGACGGAATAAGGGGCAGATTACTATGGTATCTGTAGACTTTTCTGAAGTTGGAAACTGCAAACTCCTCCGAGACTGTGGTACCTATATAACCTTCTGTACGTCGTCTTATCCCTGAAGACTGAAAACTTCAGTTAATTCCGTACAGTTTTAGTGGGTATCGTGAGTGTGAAATGCCATTGACTTATCTGATGATATCTTGAAGGCCAGAGATGTAGTGCGAATTTGAGGTTCTCAGCGGTGTTGCTTCAGATCCATATTTTTTGGGGATGTTATGCCGTGTTAACCGGTAAATATTTACCCACTGTTCGAAGGACGTTTCATGTGCTTGACCCTGAAGTTGAAGGGAGAGCTATCCTTCGAAACATAGGTAACAATTTAGTCAACGCTTTGTAACATCCCAGAAGACGTGAATTTTCATGTAGTGGCTAAGATTATGGTATGAAGAAACTTTTTTGTCATCAGAGATTTATTTATTCACCAACTGATGCACTAGTGAGTTGTCTTAAAAACGATATTAAAATTTACATTAAAACAGCTCCGACATGTTTCGGTGCAGTTACACCATCATCAGGGAGCGCATTAATTCGTGCTTACTAAAGTTACAGTTGTTAAAAAGTCCATTAAAATGCATCGATGCGTGGTGGTGGTGTGGCTAATAATATCAAGATGCAAGGTACGAATGTGAAAAAGAGTTTTCTATGATGTTCGTCTTGACTGCTATTACGAATTAGTCAGTAATAAATCTCCAGTGCACAACAGAAGCAAACAAGTATTGTTTCGCTTTGCGTGCCTTTCCTGACGTGTTTATTCAGCAATCAAGAACGGTCTTCCGAACACCATAGAATACTGCTGAACGTGAATAGTGGTTTTCCGAACGTGTGCGAAGTTGACCGACGGATCTTACTTACTCCATGGTGCAGAGTCCTTCTTGAGAAGCTAACTGGTTTGCAGCTAGACAAGAAATTCCCCGCATTTCACGGAACCCGAATGTTCATTACCGCACTCACAAGCGTCCCCCACCTGTCTATCCTGGGCCCACCCAATCCAGTCCATATACCCACATCCCACCTCCTGGAGATCCATCCTAATATTATCCACCCATCTACGCCTAGGCCTCCCCAGTGGTCTCTTTC
>Ga0123354_10013423_pt1 | contig 12710 bp, 8 predicted proteins | sample TergutLab28metaG_2_FD_97872 | JGI IMG/M metagenome (GOLD analysis project Ga0123354, IMG submission 97872) | Labiotermes labralis P4 segment gut microbial communities from Petit-Saut dam, French Guiana - Lab288 P4 | ecosystem: Host-associated > Arthropoda: Insects > Digestive system > Gut ... | reverse complement strand
GGGGAAGTGAAGGGGAAACTGGCGAATGGAGTGGGTAGCCAGTACCCTTCACACTACCTCGGAACATGGTGTATCCAGCATTACTACCGCTGATGCGCACACCTCGGCTGCCAGTAGACGACTAAACTCACGCCCGCCCCCGCCGATTTAAATGGACTCGTCCATTTCGCCGAAATTTTGGAGGTTATCACAGCGGTATTGCTGAAGATTCAAGTATTTTTGGAAAGTAAGCTATGTCGTTGGGTAAGCAGTCACCATCATTTGGGAGGCTCGTATTGTTTTCTTCTTCAGATTAAACAAGCACTGCTTTAGAGTGGAAACCGTGTTGCATTTGGGTTGTCAACACAGACAGTAACTAAAAGTGCGCGGTGTTAGGCACTGTAAGTAAAAAATGTATCCAGAAATCTTAAGTGTATGGGACTGTTTCGGCTATGAAAGGGAAGCAGAGCAAAGCTTTGAAAAACTGAATGTGAGACTGTAGCAGCTTGTTACGGCAGAAAGCTATGAAAGTAAAATTGTTGATCTGGTGTACACAACCGTGACTTGAGTTTGTGGTAGACTCCAGTTGAAATGTGATGGCACACGGTGACGCACGGGAGGGGAAGTGAAGCGGAAACTGGAGAATGGAGTGGGTAGCCAGTACCCTTGACACCACCTCGGAACATGGTGTATCCAGCATTACTACCGCTGATGCGCACACCTCGGCTGCCAGTAGTCGACTGAACTGACGCCCCTACTGATTTAAATGGACTCGTCCGTTTCGCCGAAAGACTAAATCTGGTTTCTGCGCGTGTGCCGTCACATTTCAACTGGCCTCTACTACCGGAGGTCCGCTGCTGTGGTGTCGGTCACCTAGTTGACAGGCAAGGTTCACGGCTTCGTTGTGGATAGTGTGGAAAATGCGCGCAATACCTCTGTGTTAAATCTAGCATTGGACTGTATCCTGCGCGTTGTGTTGTGTTGGTATGTCACGTGGACTTTGAAAGGAATTGGGGCGGAGGGGTTAGGGTAGAGCAATGTCTGGTTCATTGTGAAATAAGAATGCGTTATAGAGGAAAAGGTTACCATCAGTTCTGCTTGCACCATTAAAAGTACTGATTTTTATTTGTAGATCTTAATTTCCGATATACCCAGAACTTTTGACATGTATGTTTTTACTGCACTCATACCCCTCGTATGACGGATTGCCATAACATTCATGCGCCAGCCCACGTCTTTCATTGTTTTGGCTTGGTTCGAGATTAATTCGCTCGTTACAGTGATCTTTATTATTCTGGACTATTACACAGAAGAGCGCATATCTCAACTACTTCGCGGAGGAAGCCCGAAATCACGCGCAGTGGTTATTTAGTTACCGTATTTTAAACATACATGAAAGGTCCTCATCCCCTAAATGTAACTGTTTTTTAAACTTCCCTTCTTCAGTTTATAAAAATTGTTTCTTGTTCGTTTATAATTACCGAACACAGACAACAACAAACCTACCAAATACGGTCTGATATAATCACTTGCGTGTGACTTGACTGCGCACTGAAAGAGCTGTGCTGCGTGCTGTGAAGTCGGCACCCGGTAACCATGGCAACGAAGTAAGGCCCATTTTACACTAGGAGTGTGACTCATTGTACACACACCCACACACTTACGTGTGTGTGTGTGTGTATGTATGTATATATATATATATATATATATATATATAGAGAGAGAGAGAGAGAGACCTTTACAATAATGTAAACTTTTTGTAGACGTGTTGCCCTTGCACCAAGTAGGGATTTCCAGACAGATATGCAGTCAGCTACGACACTTCGCTTATACAGAATTTAAGGATACAGGGCTCTTATCGTCAGTGCATTTGACAAATCGTCGGTCTCAGCTTAAGTCTTCCGACTTGTCATCACTATTTACTATTTCACTGAAACTTACTCAAATTAACATTGTTGACAGGAATTCTGAAACACCCGAATGAAGTGTGTATCAGCTACAACGGTCCCGTGGAAACCGACGGATGTGGTTGCTCCTGCATTATATCAGTACCTCTGGTCTGAACACGGCTGTGTAATTCAAAGCAGGGGTAGATGAGGCCGTCGTAATTTGCAGATTGTAACTTCCCGTTATCTTTAACTTAAGTGCTTTCTTTACGAAGTAGCAAATAGGACGACTGATCCGTCCATCCTTCACTCAGTATCAGTGACTGAACAGTTTGTCGGATTTTCGTTATAGAGATTCTTTTAAAAGTTTGTTGAGCAAGCATAAGTACCGTGAAAATTGGCGCAGTGACAGTCGTAATTGACTTCAGTGCATAAATTCATTTATATTCCTGATTTCCATAATGTACAGAAAGCCCCCTGCCTTCTGTTTCAGATCTGTGGCATGGGGTTTCGGTAGCAATTTTTGAGCCGTAGGGTTTCCGTTTGGGAATGTAATTGAGTGTTGCACGTCCCCGAGTCAACAACAAGCAACACGTTTGTGATTTTCGTTTCAGACCGCAAATGCTGTTTGCAAGTTCGGCGTAGTTTCCTTGTGTAGGAATGGAGACTTCATATACATTGGGATTTTTTGTGTGTTCATAATTCATGTGGGTGACAAATTTCACATGAAAGATAAAACGGTGTGAAATTTGTCCCCAAGAAATGAAGGCAAAATTGTATAAAAATATTTATTAAAACCAACTAATTGCACATATTTGTCAAACCATTAAAACCACATCTGATTTAAATGGATTTAAAATATCTCCTACATGTTTCAATCCCTCTATGGGATCATCCTCAGGGAGCGTAAATTAGTGTAGGACAAATATGTGCAATTAGTTGGTTTTAATAAATATTTTTATCACATTGCACGGTAATAAAATGGAAAAAAAAAGCAAAATTGTATATTTCTTCTAGCATTTTTTAGGTACTTTTGCAAAGTTGGGAACAGCGAATGTTGGGTTGCGTAATAACTGCGCTTCTGCCCGTCCGTGTGGAAAAGCTGTGCTCCCGCCACACGGATTTGCGTAGAACGGTATATTGGAGGATGGTGGTTTATAAAATATGGCGAGGATATTTAACTTCGTTACACCGAAGACAGTAACAGGCATTTAACGTGAAGATTAAAGTACCTTTTGTTACTACTTTGGCTTCCATCAATGGTAATCTGTAATAGATGGCAGTCGCTGCTAATCTGCTTTATTTCTTTACGTGACTTACGTGATGCATAATTACGAAGTGCGGTCATATTATATAGTATTTACTGATTATGTGCATGAATTTGAAATTTTGCAGCTAGGCATATCATGAATGTGCCTACCAGTTACGTACGAAATACTGCTTTCAAGCCAGCAGTTACAAAATATTTCGACAGGGTGAAGATTTGAGATGATTATGACCGGCAAATTTAACAAAATCAGCTTAGACATACACATAAGATATTTTGCCAAGAAATGTTTTAACAGGCCCTGTTAATAGTACTGACATTCCGTAATATTTACATAGTTGTGAACAGTAACAAATAATGACCACAGTGGAATAAATTGCATGACCATCTGTAAAGGGTCCAGGTCCAAAGATGCGAACGCGGCTTACAGTTTCGTTACATACATATTTGCCGTTTTGTTGCATTAGCGGAGGTTCCATGTTTTTGTCGTACATTGTAGAATCCTGTAGGAAAGGCCCGGCGGTTACCGTCGTCACTACTCAAATATTCGCTCGTTTACCACAGAGTGGAAAACATTTAGAATAGAATCTATGTGTAAACTTTGCATAGCATCCATGTCTTCCTAAATGAAAACTACGCTTCTGGTGGCTTTGGTGGAGCAGTGGGTCAGTTAGAACACTGGGTGCCTCCACTTACTTTAAATCTGACACTGGGAGGTATTGAGTGTTGCCGCTTGATGCTATTTGGAATTGCCCCAACAAAAGGAGTTCAGATGCTTAGAAGGAAAGTAATGTTCTTTTACCACGAAATGAATCCACGTACTCTACGGAGGTCACAATAAACGTGCCGTTCGGAATTCAGCTTCGCGACTGTACGGTTGTGGGATTCGGAGTACGGTAACCATGGCTCGCTTTCCCTACGAAGTCGAAGCTGAGGGCCGCTGTGTTGGCCACAGAATAGGCATTTCACATCACAGTCTCCTACGTTTCCTCGCTAGAAACATAGGGGAGATGTCGGAGTCTGTAACACTTCATTTGTTCCCAGCCCTAATGGACAGTCTGTTCAGTTTCTCAAGGGCCAGGCACTTGTAATGCTTTGAACGGTGATATATCAGTTTTAAGTTAAATTAGTCACAGCGCAGGGTGATCTGCTGTTTTGTTTGGAGCTCCAGATCGTTTTGCACGAGAGAGCAATGTCCTGCTGTTGTACTGCATTCGTGCAGTGTTGGAAAAAGCAACGTGCCTGTTACTGAAGCAGCTGGAATAACGTACATTCATTCGTTGGGTGAATGTCGAACCTAAAGACATTTACTGTTAGCGTACTAAACTGAGTTTGCATCTAAATGCCCACTGGAGCCAAGTATCCTGTGGTAGACAGTTTTGGTAGCAGCAGCTAGCTTCCGTAAAGACGACGTTTTAAATATCTATTTAGAAAATAAATGAATTTGAATGTATATCCATGTGGAAGATTTTTATGTTTGTGTTTACGAGCCTCCTGTTTCGGAAATTCTACTTCAGTTGTGAGGATTATGAACGAGATTGATAATTCTTTTAACGTTATTTTCAGTGATCGAAATTTTAAGCAGGAATTCAGACTTGTAATGCAGGAGACTTCGGCGGCGGTGGTGGTGGTAATGGTCGTAATGAGAGAAACCCGTAGAATTGGCGAACTGTAAGTAAGTGCGATTAATTTCGAAAATGTAGTTCATACAGATGAGTGAGAGGACGAAGGGGTGGGGGGGGGGTTGTACTAGTAATTACGCGTGGATCAAGAGTAACCCAGGGCTTGGAGAACCCACAGAAAACCCCACAAGCGTTTTGTAGTTCAAACAAGGCAGGTAGCTTGTAATCACTAAGTTGCTGCAGTTTCAACTTGAAAGCAACAGAAGGTGAAACCTAAAGTGAACAAATTCGAAGAATGGCTGTGTCCTGTGGGCGACATGGACCAAACCGAAGTAACCAGCATTATATCCGCAGTCGTCCATGAAGATAGGCGTCGTCTTCTTTACCGCCGTTGGCGTCTCACATCCAGTACGGGAAGACTTACATTTAATGAAAGTCGGTGTGTAATGAATGGGATTGCGTGTTCTTAGGTTTCAGCAGCGGCGTCGATAAGGTGTCTCGTCCTTATGCGGTACGACGCTGCGTCGCTGGGTGTTGGGTTCGCAGTGTTTCGAGACAGAACGGTAGCCTTCGTCTTGCAACCAAATACCCCACCGACGCAGCGCCATGGCCAAGACGAAAGGATACCAATTTGTTGAACTGTCTGCGTGTTACACAATCCCTCCGACCTTGGGAGTTTTTGGTTAATGAAGGGGTAGGATTTAATTCGGTTCATTATCACTGTATGTGGTACTCCGCATGTTCGGGTTTCTGAATTGCCTGTATTTTATCCATTGTGAGTATGCAAGTATACGCCTTTCTCATGTTGACGTCTGATGTTACACTCATTGTCAACAGCATAAGGTTGCTCTACCTATATAGTATTTAACACCACACCATCCGACTTTGTTTTCACCTCATTCTTATCTCTGCTGTGTTTTGTATTTCACTGTTTTTCGTATTTTGATATTTACTAAAATGTAATTTTGAGCAACAGTGTTTCGTTTGTGAGGCTTATTGTATTCGTTTGTTGCTCGAAATGAAGTAGTGTATCTTAGAGCTGCATTGTTCTACGAAATAAAAAATGCGCGAATTAAAATCGTACTGAATTGTAAACATTAAAACATGTGTATATCAACGTAAAAAAAAAAGTAAACTGATCCCGTTACAGGCCCGGTGTGGCCCAGAGGGTTGGTAGAGGTATAGCTCTACTCTTCCATGACCGCGGCACTAGAAGGGGGTGAGTGGTCAGCAGCACGCCCCGGTCGCACTTTACCCCCGGGAAAGACCTCGGTACTCATTTTGCATCCGGCTGGGTGGGCACCAGGGCCGGTCTGGACGGGCGGAAAATCTCGTCCCCACCGGGATTCGATCCCGGACCGTCCAGCCCATAGCTCAGTCGCTGTACCGACTGAGCTACCGGGCCCACATATCAACGTACATAACATTAATAAAGACGCATTCCCTCACTCCGTCCCACAGTAACTTAACTCAACCAACCTTGTACAGAAACACGCTGTTGTGTGTTCTGTCATACACTGAACTACATTTAAATTTATCTTCATGAGTCCAAGCTAATCACTGATCCAAGGCAGAGGTGCACACATTTTCAAGCAGTCGTTGAGGCATCTCACAACTGTAGGCTCCATAAGGGTGATGTGAAGAAAGTTCTTACTGGGAATCCACAAATGTTAGGTGCCACGCTACAAAATTTTGTTGTCCGCGCGACCTGGTGCTCGGTATTTGTGCGTCGCAGATCCAAGGCATGTGGACTCCGAATTATTAGACGCAGCTCTAGATATGCATGTACCTCTGAACTTCTTAGCAACTCGTTAACTGTTTACAGCGTACATTCACGAATTGAAAGCAGATCTCCAATTGCAAGCAGTCGGACGACGTATTGCATGCCTGTGATGAAGAAGAATAAAGAGCCGCAGTGAAGAACATGTTGACCAAATAAAGTTCATTCACCAACAAATGCACTCTTTATTAAACTTGACATAGTTTTAAAATTTACATTAAAAATCACCTTGGCTTGCTCCTACATGTTTCGGTCTACGACCGTCGTCAGGGAGCCTTCACTAGCCTAACTAAAGTTATATTTAGGTTAGGAATCGGTAAAAAAAAAAAAAAAAAAGACTACGTCGTTATGTTGTGGTGTGGCAGCGTGTCAGATGTATGGTGTGTGTACTGTTCGGTGTGTTGAGTGCAGAGGTCGCACTCAACACAGTACATGCACTAAGTTGCGTTACGTGTTAAAAGCAGGCTGAAGAAGAAAATAAACGAATATTAAATTTATGGCGAATTCGAAATTCGCTTTATGAAATTAATAGAACATTCCTTATATTTAGTGCGTACTTAATGAGGTGGAGGTTTTAAAGTTAAATTAGAGTCTTTTTGCATTTCTCATAGTATTTAAAGGTACGGTATAATCATATTGCCAGTAATGCAATTTACATTTAATCAAGTCCCATTGATGGAATTACATCCAAATTATATCACTAAAAATAGCCGTGTCAGATTAGTTTCTGAAGGACATACAGTTCCCAGAAGAGACTGCCGAAGTCTGTCTGCTATGTGGTAGAATACTATTGTTAAAAGAGCTCTATAGCTTCTCAACCAGCCCGGAGCCCAGAATGGAGACCACATTGTTAATTGCCACGCCTGTGGGCTTATCTGCGGCAAATGAACCCCTCTGTCGATATGGAACGTTAAGTGGCAAATCACTCCAGTTATATTACTCACACAACAGGACAAAGGAACCGGCAGGCCGACTCAACTTTTTGTTATTTCACTTTGCTGTTGTCAGCAGCTGCGTTTGTGTAATAGTATCTTAGAATGTGATTTGTTAATATGGGTGAATGTTGCACCGGAAGGAGTGTGGGAGGAAGCGGTACTGGCTTGCTGGAATGTTATCGTGATATTTACCCCAAGGGCTGGGGTGAACGACCTGGCGGGCTGTCAGTGTAGCGGGTTCGCGGCCGGGATTTGAACCTTGTATCTCCCGAATGCATTCCGCGTGTGATACTGCCGAGTCAAAGAATGCGGTAGGACGTGGCCGTTGCCCGAGCTAATTTATTAACCAGTCATTTGCCTCTGGGTACTGAGGCAAACCACGAAAGGCCTGGGTCACGATAGCCGATTCCCATTCGTGATTCAGACCGTATGCTTGACGGGCTGCCGCAGTGCGAACCCGCCTTGAGTGGTAGCCACGCGAAAACAAAATGAAATACAGGGCCAGCCTGTAGAAACGCGTCCACTTCCGTCCTCACGACGCACGTCTTACGTGTAATGCAGTAAGCATGCTTCTAAAGCAGGGGTGCAAAACAGCGAGCGGCAGGTTGTCATGGCCATTGAATTTTGTACGATGGAGCGTAACATTTGTGGGTCCACGGTACGGAACTTGTTTCATTTCACCCTCCTATCGCCAGTTTCTTTAAGGTGGCTCCTAGATATTTGGAAAATTTGTGCTCACATGTCTTAAAGTAAAACTGTGGGGAGAACGTACACCTTATCGTTTTTGACAGGTTTACGTTCAACATGTGGAGTCCGGACAGTGTAGTCGGTGTAGTGACTAGGCTACGGGCTGGGCATTGGAGGATTCGTGGTTCGGAAAGCATTCGAACTGGCTGTTGGGCCTACCCAGCCTCTCATTCATTGGGTAACGTGGGGAAGGGCGCTTTTCCCTGGATAGAGAAGCCGGGACGTGAAGCTGTCCGCTCGTCTCCCATATAGTGTCGCGATTAAGAATGAGTAGAGCTGCCCTTTTTCCGTCATGGCATGCACAGGGGTAGCGTTACGTGTAGTGTGACTGCAGTTGCACGCTGCCTGTATTGTACTGATGCACATAGTCGCACGCTGTGCCGGTGTATTCGAATAGGCCACTTATCCTCTCTTCGTTCTTGCTACTCCTTCCGGCAGCCTTTCAAACTTTTGTGCACGTATTGTGTTGACGATGTTGATCTTACTTTCTCTTTTTGACAGGAATGTATCTTTTCTTGACAGAACTTGCGGGAACAAAATCGTGTGGAAAATCTTCAGGCAGATCGTTTTCTGTTGCTGTTTGAGCAGTTCCCGTTTATTATAACTTTCTCTTTACCCCCATTTATCGTTAATTGTTCACGAAATGAAGAGATTTTATTTTTATTAGAGTTACTCTGGTGTAGATTTTATTGTGTAGAATGTTACTTGTTCGCCGACAATTTGTATCGCCTTATTTACCTGTACAACGGTCTTGTTTCTTGACGGCCTTCTACTGACTTTCAGAGGAGTTGGCCAATGTTCAGTCATGATTCCTGGTAGGTGACCTTCCTCATATTTCATGTAAACTATATGCGTTTGCAGAGGAGTCGAAGGTACCCGTTTGCAACGCGTGTTGAAACGTTGTTTCTCTGAACTGAATAAAGTCATGTCAAGTGAAAAACGTCCCCGTGAGGTGCATGTTACGATCACATAAGGCGCTAGGTCGCAAATTACATAGCAGCGTCGATATTGAGATGTTAGTAGTGTTGCTTGAATTGTTTTTCTTAAATTTAATATCCGCGATGCGGGATTTTCGCTGGGTTTATTTCTCTTCGCCTCTCGCGATTGTATATTCTCTGCGCGAAACAAACGCGTGCAGGAACCGTAGTGTAGTCGTGTAATGCTGTTGCCTGCAGTTGTCTTTAAAATGAATGCGGTGAAAAGAATACTCCTTGAAATTTACGTCGACGCCCCTTATACCCCTTCATGACGTATTGAATATGTTGATAATACGGACTGGTCTCTGTATTACTAGAGTATCATGCTGTGTCGGCAATACTGTGAGACTTATGTGTGACGATTTAATTGGTAGTAGGTTTAAAGAATATGATATTTAAACATGATCGTATTAGAGGAGTATCTACGTACTGTTGTGCTGTAGGCTTCAGTATGCGAGTTTGGAAAGTCTCCCAGCCAGAAGTGGCTGTGGATGCTGAAACATCAGTGTCTTGGCTGTATAATAAAATTCTCTTCGTTGGCCGTTCGTTTAGTGATTAATTAGTTTTGGGTAAACACGGCTTTGCACGACGTTGGGTAGTTTTTGATGTGAGGTAATACCATCTTGTTTGCAGCCTTTTCTGGTTACTTTTCCTAAAATTTGTACCAAACATTGGACTGCCTTAATGTTTGGTCGTACTAGCCGTTGAAGTATACCATCTTTTGCAATGAGAATTCAAATCGAAATTAGCGGCTTTTGGAGGAACCCGCTACCGCCATCTCCTGCCTTGGAGGTGGAGGCAGTATGCTCATTCGAAACGTCGGTAAATGTCTCCCATGCTACACACGTCACATATTAGAAGAACGTATTCTTATAGTGGCAGCTGCCGGGATGGATATTGCGTAGTGCTCTTATCTTCATCCTATCATCATGCGTGTGCCTGCCGAAGTTCAAGGGGGACCTTGCCTTTATCTCAGTAGACGTATGACTCTTCTCACGTAATTCGTTCCTTTCTCCCATTGTTTCTTCTTAAGGCCACAGATAATCCTCTGCACTCTGCTGTCATTCATCGCTAATCTGTAGTTTATCTGGGTGTAGGTAATTAAACAGGAAAATGAAAATTCAGTTTGTCCAACTTTGTTTTCCAAAAGTACTAATAAATGTACTCATTTTTTCACGTGTTGTCTTCTGCGTGCCGCAGTACTGCGGTACACGACCGTTGCTTTTGTACCTCGCACAGTTCCATAGTAGTGACAACTCTTTAATATATTGTCCTATATGACTTGTAGGGTATAGTATTTTCTCTCTCGCCATTCCCCTTCACCGTAGAATGGCCATACTGAAAGGAGGAGGCTATTCTGCTGTCTACATATAATTGGAAGCTCTTTTCGCTGTGAAGCGCATCGTTTGAACAGTTTTTGTTTGTTCATCGAGAAGCAGTACAAATTTGTATGATGTTCTGCCCGAAGAAGAGGCGCACAGAGTACAACACGAATAAGTAACCAGTCCACGTGCTTATCCTTGTGAGTGTGTTGAGATGTTCATACTCAACTGGTTTCCTTGTCACTTATTCAGAAAGTCATTCATGAGAACTGTGTCATGATCGTATTCGAAAGGAAGGGCAGGAGCAAGTGGGAATGAATTGAATTTACGACTGACGTGGAAAGGCTACTTGAATGCTTGTGTGGTTGCTAGGACACGGAACAGTTCCTCTCTTCTTCCGCCCAGTGACTCAAAGAGCTGTCCATAAGAGATCCGACAGTCAACTTGTGTTTGGGCACGTTTTCTTGTATTAGTACGTATTTGTAAAAATATATATATGTATTATTGACGTATCGGTTGAACACATTAATTCGCAGCGAAACGAACTCGCATTTCTATCTTAATTTCTGGGGTCTATTGGAAAATCTGCGCTATATTCTCTCTTCCCCCACCCCGTTAAATTCTGGGTTAGTGCATTGGTAATGTAGATTGGTTAAGAAATCCATTACCATCATGGCGAGTCTCGCAGTAAGTGTGTGGCATTCATATATATTGCTCAGATGGTCGAGTGTGTGTGAAATCAGAGGAGTCATCCCGGAGACCTGTTAAAGGTAGGCCTGTATTGGTTCGTGGTTCCAGTTGCGAACCTGATCCGCTTGTAGGGACGTCTTTGCAAAGGCGTAACCAGTCGTCTCTGTTGAGCTTTTAGCAGTTTTTCTGGTTATTCGGAATGTCTGGGTTCGAAACTGTGTCCGAAGAACGGCTGTTTCAAAGTGTTGGTGTATGTTTGCTCACTCCTCTCAGGTAGGTTCCTGGCCGGTTCTTTAAATCTGGCCATGTTGGCTTGTTTTGTACATCTTGTGTATTGATTCGCAGATGTCTTACTGCACTACCCACAGTTTCTGCCGAAGTGAAGTATGAAGGGCGTGTTTAATCAGCCCACAAATCATCAGCTGGTTTTGTCGACTTGATATTGGAAATTTGTTTGTGACATGAACTCTTGAAATGATTGACAAACTAATTTGAACTTCGTGTACAGCTTCATTATAGTTCATTTTGCCTATTACATTGCGTCTTGGGTACTTTCCAGAGGGTGAAGTTTAATCGAGATGGACACTTTGTGTGTGAGAATTTCATTAAATGAGATCTGCGCTGTTTTGGGATTTTACGCAGCGCAGAAGGTAGTTTTGTACCGACGTTTCGGGAGAACATGTAGGTCCCAGCTTCAATTGGTAAGGTAGTTTTCGGTCCAATCTTCAAGGGTAAAGCAGTCGTTGACTGTTGGACTCTTGAAGGTGGGACCTACAAGTTCTCCCGAAACGTCGTTAAGAAACTACAATAAGCGCTGCGTAAAATCGCAAAAGAGCGCAAATATAATTTCTATCGCGGTGCAAGCACGAAATCATGCAGTTTGTTATGAGTCTTGAAGTCTGAATTTAAAAAGTGTCATTCCAGAACTTGACAAAGCATTCGCTCCAGATTCGTCTTCATATAGCATCGTATCGAAACAGTACAAATAACCGGTGTTCCAGCGTAAGTGACTACGTACCCCAAGTTAATTCCTGAATAAGGTAGCACGTTGCTCCAAAACGTCAGTCATTTTACACCATTATGATATAATTAGTGATGTATGAGAAGTGGTGGTAGTGAATTCGGACTGCGTTGAATCCCCATGATGTAGATAAATTCGGGCTGCCTTGAATCCCCGTAATGTTGAATGAATTCGGACCAACTTGAATCCCCGTGATGTATAATGAATTCGGACTGCTTTCAGTCACCGTGATGTTCGGTGAATTCGGAGTGCCTTGAATCCCCGTGATGTAGAATGAATTCGGATTAACCTGAATCTCTCTAATGTTCAGTGAATTCGGACTGCCCTCAATCACCGTAATGTTGAGTGAATTCGGACTGCCCTGAATTCCCATGATGTTCAGTGAATTCGGACTGCCCTGAATTCCCATGATGTTCTGTGAATTCGGACTGCTCTCAATCACCGTAATGTTCAGTGAATTCGGACTGCCCTGAATTCCCATGAT
>Ga0123354_10013419_pt1 | contig 12711 bp, 11 predicted proteins | sample TergutLab28metaG_2_FD_97872 | JGI IMG/M metagenome (GOLD analysis project Ga0123354, IMG submission 97872) | Labiotermes labralis P4 segment gut microbial communities from Petit-Saut dam, French Guiana - Lab288 P4 | ecosystem: Host-associated > Arthropoda: Insects > Digestive system > Gut ... | reverse complement strand
TTTATAAGCCTGAGGATGACCCCAAGGGGTTGAAACATGTAGCTACATTAATTGTTTACAGCTTAACTTTACATCACATTGTTGTGTAAGACGGACAATAAACAACATTGTTACTTAGCACAAGGGGATGGATTTAGTGATATCAAGTTGATCTTTTATTCTTCAACTATATAGCAATACCTCCACTTCCCCTCTCGCCATTCATGGCCCTTTATTGGGTGACCTTTACATTTACTTACTTCTTTTAATAACATGTAACATTTGGTAAGACGGATTATCCGCCAGAAAAAACAGCTTATTTTGGCCCTGCGTAATATTTGCAATATTTCTGTTTTCCTAATGTGCAAATATGTCAAACGCATAAATGTAAAGTTGCACAAGGACCACATAATTATGATCTAAAGGAAAGAGAATGTGCCTTTGCCTTTTGCAGCATACTTCATTGTACACAAGCCTCTACTATTTGCAGTCTGTATTTGCAACTAACAGTACTCCCAACATGAGCATTAGCATAAGGAGTGGAATTCGCCATGAAATCTCCTAAAATGCAGCAGTAATATGAAGAGAGGAACAGGTTTAACATGCGGCCGGTGTACGAAACAGAGCACATACCGAGTACAAAGCACACGAACATACAGCACGACTGAGCTAACAAACACTTCCTCATGCTACGTGTACTGCGATTTCGTAATGATATTTAGATCCATCCTGCTTACAGTTCTGCCTGAAATTCTCATATTGAACTGTTAAATTAATAACGAATATTACACAAAAATAGCAAAAAAGAGCGTGACAAAGCGAATGTGAATGATAACTAAGCCCATAAAGGAGTACAGGTAAACAGCTAACAGGGAGAACGAATTTGGTAAACATGAGAAAGATATGTTATGTGAATAACAGAGAATAATAACGGTAATCAGGGTAAAAGAAGAGAAGAATAATGGTGGTGGTGGTGGTGGTGGTGATGATGATGATGATGATGATGATGATAATAATAATAATAATAATAATAATGAGGAGGAGGAGGAGGATAATGGTGAGTTGAAGAGTGCTTATGAAGGGGTAAGTTGATTATGCGGACTGGACTGTAATGTGGGGTTGTACTTTAAAAAATATACCAGTATTCAAATGAAATGGATTATAATAAATTTCAGGAAGAATGTAATAATTTGGAGAAAGAAATGGAAGAGATCCGTAAAGAAAAAAAAACAAAGAGAATAAAATGGAAAGATACAAGCGGGAAAGAATCCTGTGGAATCTTTCTGGCCATCATGAATAATACTGAACTGTAACTGGCCAGGGTCCGTATTTCATGTCTCATACTGGACATCAAGAAGATGAGACGGTCAACTGATTTTACAGGCATTAGCCTGTTCAAATTAAATAAAAATTTGCTGTATTCAAAGTTTGGAATCCGCGGATGGGTTGAGCAGTTCAAACCTCTAATTTCTCTCCGCATTTAAGCCTTGCGGGTGGCTAGCATGGTTAGTCTCACACACCTCATTTCCATTAAAAGCTTATTATCTTCCTTGTTGTAGTGGTAGGTAGCTGTACCCAGGTGTTCCAGTGTTCAAAAATATATTGTAGGATGAGCTTGCCTGCAGGCTACCTGTTTTCTTGACAAAGAGATAGGAATTCCAGAACGGGAACTCGAACGTCAGACTTCCCGAAGGAAGGAGATATTGAAACTAGTGGAGTTCGTGAACACATCCTAACAGAATTTGTCCTAGTCAATCTATGTCTGTCATGATTGTGTGTGTGTGTGTGTGTGTGTAAGACAACCATAAACAAAAAGAGTGTGATCGGATAAATTTATTCCAACAACTAACCAAAGAGGCTCCTATTCCTCCGTATATTCCTTGGGGTGGAGTCATGGTGACCGACAGCATACTAACCGAGAGTCGGGCAGCTTAAAGACGGTAGGTTATACAAATCATCTCTTTACGGAAAACATGGGAAAGAAATGCTGATATATATATATACACACCAACATCATTGTTTGTTTTTGTCGCGACAGCCGCCAGTGGGCCAGGGCCTCCTCATACACGAGGTTTCTAGATCACACACAACGACGCACCTCTGGACGAGTGATCATTTCGTCGCACAACACTCACAAAAGACAAACGTCCATGTCCCCCGTGGGGTTCGAACCCACAATCTCAGCAGGCGAGCGGCCGCAGACTCACGCTATAGACCGCGCGGCCACTGGGACCGGCACCAACATTATTAGTTGACAGCAATTTAAATGCTACGTCAAAGAAACGCACATAACTATGTGGCTGGACTGAATGATGTTTATGTCCTTCAGATAATATCCTATGATGTCTAAAGGGTAAACTGCTGACTGCGAGCTGGCACAAATACGCACAAAGAGTTCGATACATTGAATAAATTCTGGTTCTGCAATTTAAAGAGTCAAGAGTCTAAGTTACTTTCTAAGCTCCCAAAGAAGGAATTATATTAATAGGCTGTTTTATTCATGAGGTTCTTGTGTCAGTTTGTACATCCAACTGTGTAATCCGTTATTACAAGCAATAGTACATGGATTTAAGAGAAATTCCAATACATGCGGTATGCAGTTGGTTCAAGTCCTACCTTCGTACTTTGAAACTCGTCCTATCAACAATACAACTGGGACTACATTTTGCCGCGGGGATTCAGCAGATAAAAGCTTCTAACCAGAGTTAATTAAATCTGAAAGCCAGTTATGTTTCAAACGCGTTGAGAGCAACAAATTTCAATAAATTCTGTTCGTAGATGTACATACATTCAAAATGAAAGTTGCTCTTGTTATGGGAATGCAAATCTGAAACACTGTTCTTAAATATTCTTTGAATGTATGAAGAAAAGCAAAAACGTTCTTCCCAGTGCCCCAACGTCAGCTCAAGGAAATGCCTCACATTCGTGTGTCTCTTTGTGGTTCCTTGAAGAATAGCCATTTATACCTTAACTTCGGAATTTTGTAGGAGAAAACTAGTCTGTCGCATAATTATTCTCCTGCTTCGGCTCCGAATTTTGATCAGTAATGGATTTTCGTAAAATCTGATCCGCGCATTATGACACGGAAGGCAAATATTTGAGTTTTTTTTTTTTCAATTTTCGCCGAAACCACGCATCATTTACGTACTGTTTGTCATTATATTACTACTGCTTATAGCGAAGTGATTCTGTTTGATGGAGGTGGACGAAATTATTTTTTAAGCGCACATAAATGTTAAGACAAACGATAGCAATGCGATACATCCGTTATACGATCTCTCCGGAACGAAAAGCAAATGGATAGGTGTACACAGCCCTTCTTGCAGCTCATTAATTCCTTTTCATTTTATTGTCTCTCAAAACGTACTAAGTATAACAGTGTTTTCTTTATTTCCACAGTGATATTTTAAAACTCTGCTTCTCCCAGTGTATTAAATGAATATATTTTTATACAACATTAATTTCCAGAGTTCACCAAGTAGTGAAACACGTACGTTACCTTCGATACCACAGTTGTGGTTCCTCTGGCACTAACCGGAATGATAAGACAAATTAAGAGTAGAAGTGTGTATACTTCTACTTTTTTTAATTTCACTCGGTACTAAACAGAATAACAAACAGATATCACAAACATTAAACAGATGACTAGAAATTAAGTGATAGATAAAATGAAAGGATGAAAATTCTATTCGGTAATTAGTATCTATACACTGACATATTAATCTACTTTGAACTGGGAAACAATCTATAAATTTATCTGCTGTTTGTTGGGGGCTGTAAACTTGGTCTGTTACATGAAAAGAATCAAGGTAAATGTATATATTTAGTACTCAAGTCTTGTACAAGTACAACAAAATTACACGTCTTTTATGTTGCTAGTTTCGACCTAATAACCAGACCGTTAATGGACACCATCTAATATCACGAACCTTGTGAAAACCACTTTAAAAACTTGAAATTTCCAGAAATCAATATTTCTGGAAATTTCAATAGGATCAATATTTGGGACCCTCATCGTCTTTGCACCCTAGTAAACGTCTTTCTTGTATTATCTTAGGACTTTGGGGGTTTCTGTGAATCTGCACTTGCGGAAGGACAACGTTCCGTCAACATTCACAACTCAAGTTATTTGGTGTGTGCAACTTACCGCGCACTCTGCCTACTGCCAACGGCCTGGCTAACGGCCCGAAAACAGTAAACTAAAAGATGTGTAATTGTGTTGTGCAAGACTCGTGTTAAATAAATATACTTAATTAAAGCTCAACGGAAAGAAAAATCATGGCACTTTAAAACAAGGAGATAGAGAAAATATTTGCACTTAAGTGAGAATAAGCAGCAGAAGGCTAGACAGAACTGCATAAGGAAGATCTTCAAATCTACATTATTCAAGGAATATTGTCAGTATGACCACAATACAGAGAGTAATACTGCCTCATAGGCAAAATTAACAATTCATCTAAGATTTTTTCGGAAAACCTGAAGAAAATAGACCACGCTGAAGGAATACGAATAAATTGTACGACAATAATTGAATGAACCTTAAAGAAATAACTGAAAGTTTTAAATTCGTAGACTAAATACGTATTTCATTGTCAAAATTTTATAAAAAATTAATAAAAACTCTACGTTTCGTGGGCAAGATCTGTACTGTCCTTAAGCTAAAAAATGTTAACAACTGGTCAGATGAAACCGATAAACAAATCTACTCTCAGGTTCTAGGCTTTTCCTGTTGGGTCCGACTCGGTTATGCTAACCTTGTTTTAGCAGGAGAAGGGAAATGCCCTGTAATATCTCATTCATTTTTCATTTGTTAACTCAAAATAGTGAGTAAAGGCAGTAAAGTTAGTTGATGAATAGTTGAAGAATACAAGACCAACTTGATGTCACTTGCTATTTTATTTCACTTCTTATGTGCTCAACATGTTTCGGACATTAATATGTCTTAATGTATTTTATTCTCCAACTATTACAATGATGTACGGCTAATAAACGTAGGATACAGTAATGTTAATGAAGCAAAATGCAGTATACCAACGTTACAGCCTCAAAGAATTTTACTTACAAATACGGTTTGTAAATATGTAAGCAAAGATCAGTTTCTGAAGGACTTTTCATTAAAGCTACTTAGTTTAGTCTCATAAATCAGGCATAGAAACTGCCAGCTATTCAATTTTGTATCTGCACTAACCTCGGCACCATTGTCATCAGATAATCCTGAGATTATGTCGAGAAGAAAACACGTGGAGAAAACACGGACCGTGTAAATTTGATCAGAAACAACACACCATCTCGCAAATCTTGTCAGAGATATGAGCTTGCATTTGTTATTCTTCCTTCAAGTGTAACACTGTTGTGGCAGGAAATTTGACTCTCCTATCGAGCTTCCCGCTATAATCGAAACAAATCAGCTTTTATGCAGGAAGAGACGTGTACCTGACATTTCAGACAGTTGGGTGCAAGAAGTGTTTCGTAATCATTCGTATTATAATAAATGAATGGAGAAAGCTTTGGACAAGGTATTTAGCTTAAACGAGGCAAGGAAGAAATGAATGCAAAAAACTGCTCGGTTAAGGCCCACGGGCGACTTGGTTGAAAGTTGGAGGGTGTTGTTAAAGTGAACTTGATACATTGGGTAAAAATTAATTGATTCTGCAGTCTGCGTTACGACAGGTCCATAACCCTCTTCTAAAGCGAGTTCTCCATAGAAGGCGAGCTAATGCTTCCTCTTTCAATTTCCAGCTTTCATTCCTTTGAGGTCATTCAGTAGCTGCTTATGTCTTCTTCCTCCTCTTCCCGCCATTTCTTTCCTTCCCTCTACCTTTCCTTCAATAACATGTTTTAGAAGGAAGTTCTTACGCAAGATGTGACTCATCCAGTTAGCCTTCCTCTTTATTTACTGTATGTTGGATATTCCAATCTACCTAAACTCTATATAATAGTTCTCTATTTCTCACGCGATGTTCTCCATTCTCCTCCAAGACCACATTTCAAAACGTTCCAGGTATTAAGACATGGTAAGAATGTGAGGCCTAAATCCAATGTTCACAGATTCGACGGTAGGATTTTGTGCGTAAGGTAATGATTTTCGAATTAATAATAACAATTATTATTATTATTATTAACCGCGATTGGGTTGTCACCCGGTGGCAGTGGTTATTTTACATGTATACAGAATATGACATTGGTTACTAATAAATTTAAGTCGGGAAGGCTACATGAGAAGCATGTAGTGGCAACTTGGAATCTTGGGAACCATCTCAACATTTCATTATAGACACAAGGAAACCAAGTAAAACTTGTGTCGAGGTGGCCGGTCGCATAGAAAAGGGAAATTCTTGGATGACTCTTCCAGGATTGTCACTCAAGATATACTCAATTTATTATTTGGCCTATAAATGTTATCAGCCCTTGCAATCTCCAACCCATAAAAATATGTACCGAGCAATTATACGCTGAAAAACCTTTAAATAACAAAACTGTATTCCAGTAGTACTTTCTGCACAGTGAAGGTACGTCGATATTTTGAGGTTGTTTGGGGGACAGTAGACCAGAAATGAACTTAAGCCTAGATATCGGATTTCTGGAACGAGATTACAGCTTTTACGTATGTGCAAACATCAAAAGAGCTCACACTGAAATCCAATAAGTAACAATCAAAACTTTCTGATTTCTGGCGCGATTTCAAGCTCCCGCTGCGGTGTAAATGACGTCTTCGTCGTTCTGGGAATTTAAGGAACGTAGATTGACAGTTGGTTACCGCCGTTTCGGGCTACCCATCGGACCCGCCTTCAAGTTTCAAACATTCTTCTTGGACTGCTTGACCAACGAAAATGGAGGTGAACTGTCCCGAAACGCCGGTAACGAACCTTTCAGGTTTCGTCTTCACGCTCTACAAATTTCCTTCTTGCGCAAGTTTACTTGTTCCTAAGGGCAATATTAACATTTAAAGTTTAAACTTCCCTTACACTGATCCTTAATAAAGAATCTTATATGGAACGCGCGGAACTGAACTTCCTTTCACACAAACAGATTCATGTAACGATGTTGGATTATTAAACTTCTAAAACATTGGATAAAGTATGTTTGATAAACTGATATTCCGAAGAGGCATTTTACTGAATTTCTTGGAATAAGCAGTTTACATCAGATTAATGTACCTGAGATAGCCAGACCTGTTGCTATGAAAGACTGACAGCGAAATACCTAACAGAAATGTCAGATGGCGTCGGGTTTACGATTCTCTAACGTAAATCACTACAGAGCAGAATAAAAATCTAGCAATTTCTTTGTTTCACAAATTTAACTGATCAAACGTGTGACCTGATAGCGTCATTATTGTGTGCTAGAATACAGATGTTTACAGACAGTAAACTTTTAACAGTTCGCCTGTAAAAGCAATGACACTCATTGCATAACACCGGCGTAATGATCACACACAGACTTTTTATTGTTATGCACAACGTGACAGCAAAAGTACAGACTTGCATATAGAAGGAAAAAGTAAAACTATATAATTACATAAGTATATTTCAACCGAACTGCAGGTAGATATTTTAGGTTAAAATCGCCAAAAAAGAATTCAGATATATAGGAGAGACAATTTAATTCTCTCACGTTATGTATTTTGTATAATGAGAAATAAATTAAACTTTATAAAGTAGAGTCATAAGAAAGGAATATGTCATAAAAATTCTTATTTTCTATCAACATTTGTCTTTTTGTGAGGTGGGTGTTTAAGAGTTTCAAGTTGCAGGAAATATAAAATGATGACAAAGCAGTACAGCCTCTTACTATGCTACGAGCACAAGATGCCCTTGAAACTGCTACTTCTGGAGTTCATAATAGTGACAGAAGGGCCCTTATTTTAAAAACACGACTGCAGAATCTCCTAAAAGAGGGATGTATGTCGTTTCATTAACACGTTAGGTGGGTCGCGCCTGACTGAACTTATTACAGAAAGCACAAAACTTCACAGGCAATGGCTCGTAATTTATGTAGCAAAAAATTGGTGAGAAGACCTAATGCGTGTGTTTCTGTAGAGAACATACATTTTATATTCTTCTCTCTTCTCCTTTCATATTCTTTTGCATCACTTTCTTCTTCTATTCTTTCTACTTCCTCACACCTTATTGCGTCTTCTTTTTCATTTCCCTTCTCTCCAACCTCATTTACCTTTAATTTTCTACCTTCACTTTTCCTACCCTCGTCATTCATTGTCAAGATTTTGACCCTCTAGGCGAACACCTTTGGGAAGCGTAAAAAAGACTTAAGGGATGATGCAAAGTGTTTTTGAAGGAGATTACGGTTATTATCACCAACTTTTATTTTTTCAGAATTATTTATATAGAATTCACATGAATATTAAACACCGTATGGTTGATATGGGCTTTATAATATATTTTTTTAAGCAAAAGGGAGCTTTTGTATTTTGTACATTTGAAGGCGGAAGACGGTCAAAATAAACGTTAACAAATATTTGATTCAAGAGAATTCATGTGGTCTTCCTAGTACTAATAGAAGAATGTCGAAAATATTACCTTACAGAAATTACGTCCAATATTTCCAAATCTGGATTCATCCGTTCATGTAAAAGTGTTATATTACGAGTTAAATCTCGCCTTGTTCTAGATCATGGTTTCTCGGACTGCGGTAGACGTGCCACTGCTGGTAAGCCACCGACTGTTTATCGGTACGCAACCGTAATAAAAAATAAAATAAAATAAATAAAAAAGATAGAAATGTAAAAAATTAACAAAACGCGAACCACATACATTTTCTGGCAACATTACATGTCATCCCCGCTCCCAGGCAGTATTTACAATTTCGGCCTTTTTTACTTAAATGCAAATAATTACTGACGGTACAACGAAATTAGAAATGAGTACCAGGAGCATTTCCTGGGGGTAAAGGCGGCCAGTGCGCAAGGCTGACAACCTTACCACCATCCTGTGCCGTTGTCATGAAATCTTGGAACCTTAACTTTCCGGAACCCTCTGGGCCACTCCAGTCCTGTAACGGGACTGCTTTACCATACAACGAAATTGTTAAATTCACTAAACGTTTAGCCAGCGAAAAAGTTTGAGAATCGGTGTTATAGATAAAATTCCACGTCTAAACATCGTGCTCCATCATAGACACAGAATCTGCTACACGTCTCTAAAATACACGACCCTCGAAACACTGTTCCACACACTTACTGTCTTCAGCTCGAAACACACGATTTAACAAACATGTAGAATCACAAGATTAATTTCCATAACTTGCAGAAGGATGACTGTAATTCAAATGTGCAATATATTGTCCGGAACACATATTCTTCCTTATACATTTATTATTGTGTTGAATTGCCTATCTTAAACTTTAAAGTGTATGAATACTAATGAAATAAAAAAAATTATAGTAGAGAATATTTTAAAATTGAACCGGAAAGTTATTTGAATAGAGTCATCCTTAAATACGAGTATCAATAATGTTTAGACATTATCTTTAACTTTGATTGTAAATTTCGTGGATATTTCTAAATGTAAATTTAAAATTGCAAAAAAAAAGCATGCAAGGTATATTAGGACACAGCACTAACAAATTAACAAACATCACAGCAAATACTTTTGTTATTGTACGTTACTTTACGTTCTCAGGGAAGAACATGCCTATCGTACATCGAGTGTGTTTTCGAAGGCTATTTGACCCTAAAATTGTGTGACAGCGGGGGACGAACCGGAAAATTAACATATACTAGAGTCTACCTAACGTTTTTAGGCGGATTAAAAACACAACAGAAGCATAAAGAAGTGCGATAGGCACACAAACTAATTATAAAACTCTCAAAGACAGTGGCTACATAGCAAGATGGAGCAAAAACTTCAACCTCCAAGAAATGGTGTGTGTGTGCGAGGCGAGCATGCGTGCGTCCGTGGCGTGTGCGTGTGTGTGTGTGTGTGTGTGTGTGTGTGTGTGTGTGTGTGTGGGTGTGTGTGTGTGGGTGTGTGTGTGTGGGTGTGTGTGTGTGTGTGTGTGTGTGACTACAGTCAATTGGTCCAGTATGTAGTCCAGAGGCGGGACTTCCTAGGCGAAGTTTCAATCGAGTTCTTACAGCATGGAATTAGTTCATATTAGGTTCTTGCAGCCGACATGGTTAAGTGACATTGCAATAGCTTAGATCTCCATACTTACTTACTCCATGGAGCAGGAGAAGCTAACAGGTTTTCTGCTAGTCAAGAAATTCTCCGCATTTTGTGGAACCCAAAGGTTCATCACCGCTGTCACAAGTGCCCGCCATTCGTCCCTGTCTTGAGCCAACATCTTCAAAATTGTCAAGAGCAAACACGTGTTTCAATCGATATAACTTTACTAAAAATATGTTTGCAGTCAACATTCTTTTCGATTCACCTGAGTAGCAATATTTTAACATCCAGTCGTGCCCATAACAAGAGGGCATAACCAGCGACCAAAAATTTAAATCTACCATTCTTACATCTTTTTCTCCAATGTTACACATTTTGCTCTTTTCAGTCTGTTAACATAATAAAATAACAAAAACGCACAGAACACTTTCATATCTTCAACTCTGGCTGTATAATTTTCTTAAAGAACTGTATCACTTCATAACATTTCACGTTTTTTCATCATTACTTCCTTCATTAGACCACTTTTTATAAGCTCCCGGCTGGTTTCTTTCAACTCTTCTTGATTTTATCTTTACCATTTGCTTCTCTTTCTGTTTCTCTCTGTTACTTTCTTCCCGGACGCTACCAATAGAAATATAAAACCACCGAACAAGAAAAATCCATTCCAAATTTACTTTTGCCATTTCATGTGATGCTAATGAAGACGGTCGAACAACTCGGAAGCACAAACACACAACACACTCCTGTTTCGGTGTGTCAAACTACTCACTAGTACAACTGCCTAACATCCTTCAAATGTGCTATATTACTTCTACCACTCCATGAAGGAGTCACGTACTTGTGCATTCATATTCTTTCATGTGGCTGTGAGAAGTGGCCTCTTCTTTCCCAAGGAAAGACATAAATTTCAGAAATTTTGAGAAGTTTTGACGGAAATATATTTTGTCAAAAGGAGCAAGCGACACGAGACAAGAAGAATTACACATGTGAAGAGCTTCACAATTCATATCCTCTTCCTTATATTGTTAGTGTGACCAACAAGGCAGATATGGTATGGACATGGCAGCTCATGTGGAGAAAGGAGAAATGGATACTTAATTCTGGTCAGAAAAATTGAAGGAAAAAATAACCAATTAAAAATTGGTTGTGTATTTCTATATAGTACTAAAACCCATTTTAGATGAGCTGGTCGTGAAACTGCCTGCTAGATTTAAATATTTCACGACATGTTCCAGTTGCATGATCAATCCGTCTTCTACCTTGATGGCCCAGAATATCTCAACACCCAGGGGTTTTTAGGTGCTTCGTACAGCGGTTATGAAAAGCGACTCTTAGCCACTTCAGATTCAAACAGCTGTCCGTCTCTTTGTATGGAACATCACACAACCGACACAGCCTCTTTTCGTGAAATTTCATAGTTGCAATTTTTACTCAAATGTGTCGACATATGCAGAATTTTGCTGGAAACGGACAAAAATGACAGACACCGTGCACTTCACCACGAATGTTATGTTAATATGCCGCTGTCCTTAACCTCTATAACTGAGAGCTGTGTTCTCTATGAGGTATGACTTTCGGCCGAAGAAACGGTCAAGTATATAAGTAGCCGACCATAATAGATTTTAAATCTACCCGTTTAGGATATTTCGAAATGTATGTGATAGAGATCATGATTTTTTCAAATATACGGAGAGATATACGGAATGAGTCAAATGCGGAAACACACATTCAGGGTGCTCCTATTTTCACTGCTTTCCTTGAAATTATTCACGAATTTAAACTATGCAGGTAATAAGACAGCGAGATCGCCAGAAGTTTCAACGCTGCAAAAGTGTCCTAATTTATTTTTAACGTACTCACTGGTACCATCGGCCTTGCCGTCCGTCTCTACCCGCACGACATACTGTTGTCTAAATTCTGCAAAGTTTATTGAGGAAAGTATGTGCAAAATTTACTTCCACCTGACACTGAAGATAACAACGCATGGAATTTTACTTCCACTTCACTGATACACCTCTAATACTGAGTATTGCGGAAAAGAAATGACTTCTAAATTACTTTAACTGGTGTCTTGTTCCATCATCTTAATTTTTCAGCTATTTTTTTCAAATTTTACTTTACGCATTCTGCAGTTCATCTTCGCCCTGCTTACTTTCTTTGGAATGTTGAATATTTTAAAAACAATCTAACATTTTCATATAACATCTGTTCATGCGATATGTCCATTTTCACAATAAAAAGACAAACTAGAAAATATGTACATTTTCATAAAGGCAGGACCATCGAAGAAAAATCTTGTATTGTTTTAAGCATTTTGTTTTTATTTTAATGTTCTGGTGATGGACAATGTCAAAGGAAACCCCCGTAAACCACTATGTCCTTTATGCTTACTGGTACAGAGTTTTCATCCATGTAACAGTGGCCATACTTACTTTACTTACTTACTTACTTACTTACTCCATGGTGCAGAGTCCTTCTTGAAAAGCTAACTGGTTTGCAGCTAGTCAAGAAATTCACCGCATTTCATGGAACCCGAAGGTTCATTACCGCACTCACAAGCGTCCGCCACCTATCCCTATCCTGGGCCAACCCAATCCAGTCCACA
>Ga0123354_10013415_pt1 | contig 12712 bp, 7 predicted proteins | sample TergutLab28metaG_2_FD_97872 | JGI IMG/M metagenome (GOLD analysis project Ga0123354, IMG submission 97872) | Labiotermes labralis P4 segment gut microbial communities from Petit-Saut dam, French Guiana - Lab288 P4 | ecosystem: Host-associated > Arthropoda: Insects > Digestive system > Gut ... | reverse complement strand
TGTGTGTGTGGTGTGTGTGTGTGTGTGTATAGTGTGTGTGTGTGTGTGTGTGTGTGGATGGGGTGTTTGTGTGGTATGTGTGTGTGTGTGTGTGGGGGGGATGTGGTGTGTGTGTGGGGTGTGTGTGTGTATAGTGTGTGTGTATAGTGTGTGTGTGGTGTGTGTGTGTGTGTGGTGTGTGTGTGTGTGTGACTAGGGCGGGTTTGTGTTTTGAACGACGCGGTGCTTTCACTTTCTCGTATGTTCCCTTCACGCGCCAGATGCACGTGACGTCACTGTCACCGTGATTAATACAGCATAAGAACGAACGTGTGTGCGCAGCGCAGCTGAACTCATTGCTGTCTTCAGCACTTTGTGACACTCGCCCGGTCGGATGTGCTCTGGTACACATGGAACATCTTGCAAGATGGGCCCCATAGCGTGTCTGGGGGCATTACGGAATACGAAATGTCATTTTCATGCGAGCAATGAAACCGTGATCTCTCGACCGTATAGTTCGCAGCTGGTCATTGCACTGTCATATAATCTTATGTAATCGTGATTTGTCTTGCATGGCAGCTGTCTGTGTGCCACTCTTTCCCCAAGGAACTGTATGAAAGAACACAGTGGAAGGGCCATATGATCCTGCCTCGTGTAACAATACATGGCGTCTGTCTGCATAACCGATTAGTCTTGTTACCTGATATACGAGCTGCGGTTTCATTCGACTAGACGAGGAATTCTCATCTCGAAGTTTTCCCGCCTTGCATCAACAAGTTGATTACTTGCCGTCATGAGCACACAAAATTGTGCAGAACACAAACTGGTTGTTAGAAATCCCCATTGTTTTGCGTCGTTGGTGAATCTTTACGTGTGTACGATGTTGTTATGAAATGTACCGTGAGTGAAAGGTTTAGAGGCTAAAACCAAACGGAATTTTGTTTAAAGACCCAGTCCGTACCGCGCAGTAAACACACTCCGTCTCGGTTATAAAAACCAGCCAGTTAATGTTGTATAGGGTAATAATCGCTGTTTGTTCTGAGAACCACACAAAACACATAAATACAGTGTGTGGGCAGAACGTACAATTGCTGAATGTTAAACCTTGTGGTACTTAAAGGAACGAATGTTGAATAAAACCTCTTTATTCCGTCCGTCAGTTTAGTTCGCAGTTGAATTCCGCTTCAGCGTCGTTCTGTATGGTGCAGTGCGAGGGCGCCGGCAGTGTTAAATCACGCGGTGCTGTCACACGGTTTGGTTTTACTTGACAAAGGTGTGTGTTCTGGACAACCCTGCCCGAGTACAAGAGGAGAGCAATGGAGCTTGGACGGCTTGTGAGGTACACGTGACGTACACACGTGTGACAGTCTTACGGTACCTGCTTTCTGTAGTCGGCATTAAGGTTGACCTGGGAGGTAAGTATGTTGTGTGTGTGTGTGGTGTGTGTGGGTGTGTGTGTGTGTGGTGTGTGTGTGTGTGTGTGTGTGTGTCCTAATTGGAGCGTTGGAACAAGTTAACCGATTTTAATAGAAATCCGTCGAAACTTTGTGCCCTAAGGCTGCCCCACATCTGCACTCTTTAATTCCTTGCAAATACCGTAACTCGTTAGCGTGCGGTCAGCACATAGCCACGTGGTGTGGCGCCGCGGTAGGATGGTCGGTACTGCAGCTGGCAAAGTATTACACTTGTGTGCAGATTGTATTGCTATTCGAACCAAAATAACAACATGGAGAACTGCGAATCATTACGTGTCTTTTATGTGCTGGTAATTCAATAACCGTTAGAACAGTGCGAGTGAAATTGATACAATTGTCCATCACATATCCGTGCACATTTACAGCGAATAACTGAAACAGACACATTGCAGCTACGGTGCAATGTTTTGAGACTGTATCAAGCAAATTTAAGGTATGCAGAAGCTGAACTTGGGAATTCTTCACAAATAAGAACAATAACAACGGTCGCACGGATTACGTTCTTCTGAGATGTGACGCTGTGCCGCTGGGTTAATGTTGCGTTTTGCCTGCTTCTTACGGCTCAAGCTGTTCAAGAAGAGTGGCAATTGTCATTTCGCATGGCGCAGCATTCAGTAAGACTTAAAGCTGCACCGTACAATAAAATGTACACTTTTTACAACCATTAGTATTTCGCCGGTTTTTATTTTGGTCCCGTAATTTACCCTCAATTATTATATCGAAATTGTGTAATGCTGTTGGGTAAGTGCGTCGTTGGACAATTAAGGAAAGTCAGATTTTTTGTGACAGTGAAATATGTGATAATGTTCTGAATAGGGACTTTTAGTTGTACAACGGAGATACGTTGTTACAGGTAACGAAAGGTGACACGTGGCTTGTGTTGTCGATTAACTGTGACGGTATGATATCTGGTAAGGTTCGTATTGTGCTGTAGACTTACCGCAACTTTCCTCTGTCAGAACATAAATCACAGCACAAGATAACTTAGTAACGGCCTCTAAACTGCCTATGTGCTGAGCTGCTGATTCTACACCGCCTCTGTTTGTTCGAATGAAAATTGGCGTGAATTGTCAGGCTTGGACACAAGTACAGTAGCTATCGCATTGCGTTTGATCCATATATAGAATTCAGCTTGTATACCCTTCTTTCTCTAACAGAAACACAAGCGGCTTCACCAACAACATCTGTGGCCGAAAAAAATTGTACTTCCCCAATTTCCTCATTCCTGCACTCACGACAAAACTGCCTTCATAATCTCTGTTAATTTAGAGACCGTCGGCGATTAGAGGGTTGGTTTACAAATTCTATCTCCAGCTATGAGCGATGGAGTCTGGCTTGGTGGGTGCTGTGTAATATCCATATCAGATCAAAGGTTACTTGTAGCTTTAGGTGCAAGAATCTATGGGAAGAGAGGGATGAAGTTATGCGGAAATTGTGAAGGAACGGAAACTGCATAAACCAGTAAATTAGGTGTAAATTATAATACTGTTTTTGAGGATGAAGCCTGGAGAAGGAAAATGGGAGTTTGCTAAAGCCTTTTACTGAAATTAGTGGGCCTTGTGCTGGCTTAGTGGTGTGGAGTCCAGTGCCTGTGATAATCGCGTGTGTTGTGTTGGCATTTGATATGAGCACTAGCGAGGTGGTTTGGGCGCTGGCGAATAAAAGTGCGGAAACTGCTGGAGCAGAGGGATTTTTCTTCGCAACTTCTGTTCTGCGTTCTGTGTTTTCAGCCTTTCTCTTCTTCAGTGTTCATTGCGCACAGCTGTCCGTCCAGTCCACGTCAGTGGGCAGTATTTGGAATAGAGACAGACAGACAGACAAGAGCTAAGTTACTTTTCTGGTCCGTGAAGTAGCTGGAGGCAAATTATGGCGACGGCTGTAACACGTCATTTCAAACATTTCTGAGCTTAGCTGAGGAATAACAGCACACTGCAGTACCGGCTTAAGTGCAGTGAGAAATAGAAAGCAAGTAAGTAACCTTTTAGCTTTCTGTGCTGGCTGTGGATGGCACAAATAATGGCAGCGATGCTACCGCACCTACACCATTTGTAGGTGGGATAGCGTAGTCGGGTTCGATTCCCAGCTCGGGCAAGAGGTTTTTATCCCCTCGAAACCGTAGAGACCACCTCTGGGGCCCACCCAGCCTCCTATTCAGACGGCACTGGCGTTTTTTATTCGGAGGTAAAGAGGCCGGGGCGTGAAGCTGACCACTCACCGCCATCTAATGCTGAGTTTTCTGTTCCCGCCTGGGCCGGTATAGCTTGTCGCAGAGTAAACGTGCTTGTATATTGTCTTGGGCTCTTGTCCCACTGCGCCAGGTCTGTTCTGTTGTGGCACATGGCAGTTCGCTGTAGCTACCCAAACGTTGATGCTGAGTAGGCGAAAACACTCGGTGCATGCAACAGGGAACAAACGTGTGTGTACCCGTACGTATGCGATGTAACGAAATGTATTTTACAGTCTCCTGGAATTATTTGGTCTGATTACGTACAAGACGGGGGGCCGCGATAGCTCAGTCGGTATAGCCACTTGCTACGGGCTGGGCGGTCTGGGGATCGAATCCCGGTGGGAGGCGAGATTTTCCGCACCCGTCCTGACCGGCTCTGAGACCCACCCACCCACCTATACAGTGGGTACCGGGTCTTACCCGGGGGGTGAAGCGGCCGGGGCGTGACGTTGACCACCCACCCCATCTAGCGCCCAGGTTTAAGAAAGAGTAGAGCTATAGTTGTACCCCCCTGGGCCTTCGTGACCTGTTCTAGGGTGAACCTTACCTTTACCTTTACGTACAGAACTGTGTTAAGTAGTGCAGGGTGTAACAATAAAAAGAGATGTCCTTTGTGCAGTATTTGCACTAAGAGTTGGCAGGTGACCGTTCAGAGGGTAACATTAAACTGAACTGCATTTAAAGTTTCAGTTCGTGCCGCACAGTAAACACACTCCCTCTCGATTATAGAAGCAGTCAATAATCAATCAATAATCTTTGTTTATTCGGAGATCTACACAAAACACAAAAACTAAGTCTGGGCAGAACGCAGAAATTTTGAGAGTTACGTCCGACGGTATATAAAGTAACCACTGGGCTCTAACGGTTTAAATTACCGGAGCATATATCGTTTGTATGCTTGTTTGTTGGTGAACTTCAGTATATGGCTGTCTTGTCGGAAGGTAAACTCATTCTTGTCTGCTATAAACATTCTGTGACTGTACACTTCATGTGCTGACATTAAGACTTCAGGCTGCGGCCGTCTCTCTCTCTCTCTCTCTCTCGGACATTTATGAGTTGTATTTTATTAACAGAATAATAGACTGTTCTGTCCTGGTTGTTATGATTGTCGTCGGTGTAGCAGAGCTGCTGTTCTTTTTAATTCACTTGTGTCCGCAAATTGTTGCGCAGTTTGTGTTCGAACTGTACTTGTGCATAAAGATAGGACGGCTAATAAGCACTGTTGTGTCGCCAGTAGTGCATCTTGTGCATAACGGAGTGTAAGTTATTAATTGAATCGTCTGCTGAAATTGATACGAATGCAGGCGTAATTGTAAGTTCTTCCAGTTGTATCGGTGTTGCTGCTGTGAGATGAACAAAACACACACAAGTCTGACAGAACTGAAATGTGCTGAAAGCAAATAATAAAATATTATACATTACAGGCAACCGACACCTGCCGTTTAGAATGGAAACCTGTTAGTTTTCCTGAACTTGGTTTATTTTAAGCCTGCCCGTCATTTAGAAATACAGATATTGACAGGCCCAATGTGCATTTCATCTCTTGACCTGTGGCGTGTTACAGGGACAGATGTTCAGTATTACGGCATGCAGTTTGTCGTCACTACCAACTGCCGATTCCCAGTTTTAGCCATTTACGTGTCAAACTATTTTCGCTGCTTAATGTGCGTTATCAGTGACTATTTGTGCTGGGCAGTGTTATATTGACACTATAAGTTGCACCCCTTTTCGACTGGTCTTGTTTATCTCTGTCTGGTATCTTTTATAATTTATTTTTTTGGGACGCACTGCACTCTGCAGAGCGCTGCTGCTCTTTAGTTTGGTGCATCATCGTGACTTGATCGTCCTTATGAACTTACACTTGATTTAGATCTCTCTGTTTTCACCCCCTACTAACAGCTGCTAAATCTTTTACAAAGAGTAACAAGTCTGACAGAATGATTCTCTCCACCAGAGGGCCGCAAAAAGAGACGCTGGAAGAAACAAAGATTTATAGCATTGTAATAGGGCCAAGTGTTTCACAAGTCGCCGGGGCATCACCATTTTGTCGTGCTGTAAAGGTCTTTCTTGTTCAGGGATGAAATAAATTGGGTTTACTAGGGATTCTTCTTCCTGCTCCGTCTGCCTCGTTTCCTGGTAGACACATGCTCGCTGTTCCAGTCACCTGACAGCGGACCTGTCACTCTGCCTAGTCTTGGAGCAGAGCTTCTTCACTTGCGGTCTGTTTTGTTATTTCTTAAAAAAAGTGGAGAATAAGAAGGATTACAACATTTACAACATTTCTTTGGCAAATTACGATGCTAATTTCACTTGCAAAGAGCCGTTACGTCAGCTTTTGTGCAGTAAACACGGCTCCCTCAGTCATAACCAGCAACACTAAGAGTCATTGGACCTTAAGTGTTGGTCACCTGTTCCACTGAAGTTACATTATTTTAGCAGTGTAATCCCTTAGCACGGTGACGTATTCATCCCATCTCGACGCAAATGTAAAAAACGCCGTCGCGGGGCAGTCGGGTTCTAGCATTCGCAGCCATTAACGAACTACCCAAGAGGGTCTGTCTTCTGCTGAAGGACTCCGTGCCGTCCAAAAATGGGATCTTAGGTGAAGACAAAGTAACAAACAGGGTAGGAGGCCTAATTTATTGACTAGTTCTTAATTATGAACCAGAAGGAAGATGCTGCTTACGTAGGTGGTATTGGTATTGAGTGCAGAGAAGAGTTTTTAACGATGTGGGGGGGGGGGTCAGTCTAATGCGCGAGTCATATTCCCTGTAGCGGTGCATTCAACTGGTGAGATGGACCGGTGCTGTTGCTGTATTGACTGGTACTGATCTGCAGTATCGGCAGGGGATTTTACGTTATCAGGTGTATGTATTGCGTGTTTGACAGATGTGATGTGTGCTTAAGTCACAAAATATTGTAAATAACATGACAGAACCCAGTCCGTACCGCGCAGTAAACACACTCCGTCTCAGTTATACAAACCAGTCAGTTAATGTTGTATAGGGAAATAGTCGCTGTTTGCTCTCAGATCCACACAAAACACACAAATACAGTCTGTGTGGGCTGAACGTGGAGTTTTTTTTTTTGCGCGCGTTCGTATCAATAACGAAAAGCGCCCAGTATCTTCCTCGTGTCTTGCCTGCCGTTTGTCCGCATGTATCATTGCGGCTGTCACTGGAAGGATTTTCGTGAAATTGAATCTACGAAACTCTGGCGATGAACTCTACATATTTTGCAAATGTGACAACGATATCGGGCACTTTACATTGAGACCTGAACGCTTGTATGTTGTTGGTAGCGGCACTAAATGTTTGGTAAATCGACAACAGTGCAAAGGGAAGTTATTCGTCCGTGTCTGTGACAACACTGTTGGTTTGCGTTGTTGACAGCTACATCAAAACAATACAGAGAGAACAAATTGTTACGTTCCCATAGCAACAGTGGTTACGTGAACGCGCCACAACAAGTCGTTGTACGCGCGTTGCCTGCCTCGTTGAATGTTAAATCTGGAGGTATATAGAGTGACCACTGTCACTGTGAAGGATGATCTGTCTGTCGCAGTTGCGGCAAGTGGCATGCAGTTGTGTCTTGACAGTGGCAGTACGGCCACGAGATACACTTTGCATCAAATTCAGAAATTATTTACGTACCTTTCACCGGTTACGAACGTTCATTGACGTGGCAGGACTCTGCTTCGTGCAGTCCGTAGCAATAATGCAACTGTGTTTGTAGTCGTAGTACTAATTCCAATTTTCCGAAATCCCTAACACACAGAACTGTGTCATACAAATATAATGGACATATTTGTTCTGGCTTGTCACATGTGGCTGCTTTGTGCCTTCCATCGCGGTGCGTCACTGGCCAGTGTGTTGCTGTAGGTTAACACAGATCAACATATTGAAATTGTAGCGTTTTATACGCCGTCAGAACAGCATCGGTCTGTACGTAGTGTTACGATGATATCGAACTGAACTGTATGAACACACTAAACACTAAACTGCTGTTGCCAAATATCCCTGCACGTCAGTTCGTACGTATTAAACTAATAACTTTCACTAAGGTACTAAATTTTGTACACTATATATATATATATATATATATATATATATATATATATAATTAATTGTTCCTACTTTCTGTTTTGTTTTCTTTGACTGTGCAGATACAAAAAATCAGGCAAAGAAACCTACAAGAAGACACATAAAAACCTGTACAAATCTGTAATGTCCTTGAAAGTCACAGAAGTGCAGAACATATTATATCAACGCCCATATGAAGCATAATTCCACTGCTTATGTTGCGTTTCATAACATATTCAGCAGAACTGCTTCAGCGGTAAAGTAATTAGAAATCTGCACAGTGGGATTGACAGTTAATATATTTGTCACAAATATATATTCAGTACATTTCCAAACACGTCAATGTGATACGATGTGACTCAGTAGCTGTATTGGCCATGGCATATCTGTATCACAGGGGCAACACCAGACCCTCTGGATCGCAGTAGGCAGTGCAGGGAGACTCTGTTAACGGAGGGTTGTAACTGGGTGCGGGGTTGTGAGAATCCCTTGCCAGGTAATTACTTGCTTATATATACTGAGAGCTCTTCCCCTCCTGTTTGTTAGGTGTGTACGATTTTTATAGGATCTGAGGCCGTCTGTTGCAGCGCAAGTGACTACATTAAGGAACTGCAGAAAGAAGGCAAGGAGAATCCCTGCATTTACCTTTATTACTAAACCTGAGTTTGTACGTGCCAATGATCGGTCTCTTAGCATTATCTTCTGCAAACAAAAAAATTACTGTAAGTTATACTGATTGTAGATTCCTCGGTACGTCACGCCGGTTCGTTGAATATTGGTTTCGAAAGACTGTTGTGCATCCATCTTCGAAGTCAAACAGTCGAGGACTAAGCGAAAATTACTCTGATACTCCGAAACGTCGGAACCTTCTCGCCCAACGACAGCGTCACATCGTAGCAGACTTGAATGTTCTGCAACTCTGCTGTCAGAACCTCCAATCTTGCAAAAAAAATAATCATCCGTTAATGTTAGTATATTGCGTAGACACAGTTGTAGCGTGTAGAAGTTCGGAGGGTGTTTCTACATCTTCTGGTAGTGGTTTGGAGTGCCAAGTCAGAGGACCTTCTTGCATAAAGTCGTTCTTTTGTCACTAGACCCTGCAGTAGATGACATCTGAGCGGCGTGTAAGATGTCCAAGTATCGCAAACAGTCGCTGTTCGTGCAGTGGGAGCAGAGCAAGTCTTGTGACCACAGTCCTTTGCTCTCCATTAAAGTTACTGTCCGGGGTTCTGACCCCGCCAGGGGTGTTGGGACTTTTCTGCTGTGACTTGAGCACGGCGCTGGCTTGCGGCGAGCCCAACCTCCTGTTCTGGGAGAGTCTTAAGTGTCAGCAGCACTGTGAAGCCATCTGAAGCAAGTTCGTACCGTTTTGTCAACAGTTCTTGTTACCTCAGTCAGACCAGCAGCAAGTTGAGCAGTCACGCGACGTTTCGTCAACAACGACGTTTTGAGAATTTTCTTTGTTTATTGCATGTCCGTTCTGTTAGTTTCTGAATACGACGTAGTAGTCGAGTGGCGGTTGAGTTCAGGGGGAACCCAAGTTTTGGAATGCATCTGTCCTAAACGAAATTTCCTTCGCGATTTTCTTTCATACTTTCGTAAAAGACAAGTTCACACTTTTTCTCATCACTGTCAGTGCAGCACGTATCCCTGCGATATACGCTGCGACCTGATTGCAGTTCGAACACCGTAACTCAGTAAGGCGCTTCATTCGGTTCGGCCGAAATTTAGTGTCGAAGTCTGAGACGTCGTGAAGTTGCACCGCACGCCGTCAGCAGTCATCTTTTCAGTACTGGGTGCCTCGAAGTATGAAGTTCCGACCAAAGTATGTCAGTTGTGTGCCTGTAGCTCAGCCGGTTTAGCGACACGCTACCAGCTGGGCTGTTTGGGGATCGAATTCAGGTGGGAGCTGGATTTTTCGCACCCGTTCACTCTGGCCCGTGGAGCCCACCCGGCTTTCTGCACAGTGAGGACTTAGTCCATGCCCCTAGGGTAATCGCCACCACCTTGTAGTACGATGCGCCAACATAACTAAAGTACAAAAATATTAGCAGAACGTACAGCTTTCGAGTTTTCTGGTTTTACTATAAAATATGTTGCAGAAACTGTATGGCGGCGCTCAGTTTCCAGACAGAAATTCAAATGAGAAAAATTAAAGAGATACGGCGAGGCGCCGAACGTAGTAACAAAAACGCAGAACGGACACTGCGAAATGCGAACTGGAAGAGACGACAACCTGATGATGATGATGATGATGATGATGATAATCTTTATGTGTACATTTTAGAGAATTATTTAGATTTTATACAAGTTATGTATTTTGTACCCCACATTTTAACAGTGTAAGAATAACATTTACTATAAACACAGGACACGGCACATTTGATCTTGCTCTGATATCTTCCTTTATAAGATTCTTATATTGACATGCGTGATGACGGCCTGACAAAAAGCCGAAACGTTTAGTGTACGTGTAATGTAATGTAATGTGATGTGATGTAATGTGATGTGATGTAACGTAATGTGATGTGATGTAATGTGATGTGATGTGATGTGATGTAATGTAATGTGATGTGATGTAATGTGATGTGATGTAACGTAATGTGATGTGATGTAATGTGATGTGATGTGATGTAATGTAATGTGATGTGATGTAATGTAAATGCGCAACTCGACTTTAAACGAACCTGTCTTGTGTGCGACGCAATTGGTGCAATTTATTCCCTAGGATACAGCTGCAGGGTCGAGGTGTTGACCACCCACTCTCATATGATGCCGAGGTTAAAGAAAAAGTATAGCTGTACCACTGCTACCTTTCTGGGCTTTCATGGCCTGTCATATGGCGAACTGTACTTTTACATATACAGATTTAATAAGATCTTCATCTCCTGTACCAGTTGGATTTTAGTTTACTTCGCTGGATGTCAGGGTTTGGCATTGGTGCTGCTCTGTACAGTGTTCTGTAGATACAAGGGTTTGGGAGGATCTGTCTTCCTCTGATGTCAGATACCAATCTGCACGGCTCCATCTCAAACTGCTGTCGCATTCCACTGCTGGCAATTATATGGCGCTACTAACTGCCGGTTACGGCCACAGCCGTGTTACTTCACAACCCGCAATTTGTTATTTCGGCGTGCCAACAACAACACCTGCGTTGCGGCACGGCGAGACGCAGAGTGCGCTAACAGCAGCACAGTTACCGGCCAATCGAGGCTTGCGGTGTGCAGCAATTCGCTAACTTCGCCGTTGTCCTTCGGCCACGCTGCGCTGGTTAACTGCTACAGTAAACAATCGACTGCATGGCTGTCTCACGTGGGCAGTAAAATGCACACGGCAAACACGCGGCACACGTGACGTCACGAGCAACAGCTGACTGCATTGATGTGTTGATGCATGTGGCACACATCGTAGCAGAGGGGTGTACAAATGTACGTAGAACTGGTCAGTACAGAAATGTGTGTTGTGTGAGGAGATGAGAAGGAATGCTGGTTGATGTTGAAACAGTGTTAAATTGTTATAATTTAGTGACTGTACATTCAAGACTGACTGACTGATTAACTGACTACAAGGGGCAGAGTCCGCCTAGAGAAGCTGACAGTTCCTCAGCTAGTCAGACACAAGTCATCCGTCAGAACATACAATATTTACATGCACTGCGCTAGATACAGGTACGTAATGTATGCAGCCGAATTACATCAACTTTACTTTGTTTGTTGTAATTCTGTCTGGAAATTGGTATGAAATTGTCGGCAGTTTGTACCAAATGACGTCACACACTTCATGCAGTATTGGTTAGCCGGTGCCGGTGGCAGATTCGCGCCCAGCTTGCAGCGTCGTGCTTGTCGTAGTTTCGGACACACCCACTTGCTGTTCGGACAATTGAACTGTTTCTTCCAGCTGTTTTATTTCGGTTGTATGAAGGACCTGCATTACTCCACCTTAAAGGCCTACAAATTCTCTGGTGTGCGGCGCTGAACAAATGATTTAATCAGTGTGATCGGTCTAAAGTTGCAACAGCCATCAGTTTGTCAGACAAAGACACACGTAAGTCACTACGCAATTCGACTGTTCCTTTGTCTTTCTTTCCTACTTGCTCTTCTTGTTCCCGCTTCCCTTTATTTCTAGTAACTTTCATTCGATTCTTGCTGATCATCAAACCGTTTAAAGTTGGAAACCCAGCGAAGGTACAGCCGTGTACAGCCATATAAAAATGCCATTGAAGCAAATCCGTGCAGATTGCGAAGGGCTTCTTTTTCACTTTATTTTATTGTTATTCTTTTCTTTTCCTTTTCTGTCTCATTGCTATCTTCTTACCTGTCTCATGTCATTCTCCTTAGTTTTATTATATCGAACTGTACCGCCGTAAGGCGGATACTTTTATGTTACGAGGGAAAGAAAATAAGATCAAATCCTGTGTTAAGTTTGTCTGCAGTAAAGCTAAGCAGTCTGCTGCTGCACCTTACAGTCAATGGCGCCTTAGAAATTGTCTGCCAGGAAGGAAAGGGATTTTTTTTTTTTTGCAAAATGGAAAGAACTCAATTCACTCAGTATATCCTCGGAAGAGTATTCGCACCCCCCCCTCCCCCCGTTATTTAAAACATGTTCTCTCACAAAGAACACTTAACCCTGCTTACGCGCAATTTGCAGCGCCGGTGCGATTCTAGAAAGTCCGTTGTACAAAACGTTTGTGTGCCCATGAAAATTGTAACATGGCTGCGCGCGGTGCCGGCACGTTAACCCCGTTCTTACCTTCTTGTTGCTGTCCCCAGTTAGGAACACTCAGATACTCTCATGACACGCTGTTGGCACACTCTGGGTCGTTTATGATGGCTGTGTTTTGTGATGTGCCGTCGCTTTCGGGGGGGGGGGGGGGGGGGTCTTGGCTCTGGGCCCCCCCATAGTGAGGGCACCCGCCCCCCGGGCCCCGGCGGGGGGGCCCTATACCCGGG
>Ga0123354_10013414_pt1 | contig 12712 bp, 9 predicted proteins | sample TergutLab28metaG_2_FD_97872 | JGI IMG/M metagenome (GOLD analysis project Ga0123354, IMG submission 97872) | Labiotermes labralis P4 segment gut microbial communities from Petit-Saut dam, French Guiana - Lab288 P4 | ecosystem: Host-associated > Arthropoda: Insects > Digestive system > Gut ... | reverse complement strand
ATATTCCTGGTACTCATTTCTGTTAGAGGCTGAGTCAACCCTAGGGCCATAGTGCGGCCGGAAGGATTATGTCAATGAAAAATTCCAATGATATCATCGGAAATGAACCCGCGACCTTCCGGTTTGTAGCGCAGTCCCTCAACCAACTGCGCCACCGCGTACCCCTACATATATATATAAATTATTGGTATATATATATCAATAACTTTATTAGTTGGGGTTCATATACATCTTCTTGGATGCGTCTGGTAACAGCAGGTTTTTGCCAGTGCTCATCCGCTGTATCGCTAATGACTACAGCCAATCTGTTAAACAAGCTGTAACAGTATATATTTAGCCTACTAATTAGTACTGACGTATCATAATTTTTTTTCTAGCACGAAGTATTTCATGCCCTTCATTCAAAAGAAATATAGCTTTTCAAAACCACACAGAGTCTCATTCTAGCCCCCCCCCCCCTTCCCCACATGGGTGGATAATATTAAAAAGAATCCTAAATGAATAAGATATAAAATCGTGAAGTGAACTGACATACGCAAGATTTGAAATTCTCACCGAGATCACCATGAAGATTACTATCTTGTAGGAAACGACGCTGTGTAGTGCTGTTTAAATTCACACACGTTTCGTTCACTGTCGTGCAACAGTCTGGGCAACAAAACAGATTTAATTATGTCCACAATTGTTTCATTGTACTCCTAACGAGCAGAATTGTTAATTAAGTTGGAAGAAGTGGTTGGCAGCCCTGCTGTTTCACGCTCCAAATGAAATAACTGTTGAACAATGGCTGGCAGGTGCCAAGTCATGGGGCAGGGTTAACATATTGGGAGCCTGGCAGCGGGGGTTTCGTGCTCCGACTTCTGTTTGTATTGCTGTCATGTGCTTGAAACATCTCATTATAGTACTTGACAGCAGACTGGACAATGCCAATCAGATATCTGATAGCTAGCTACTCATTATAAATGGCATCTTCACTTTATTTTTACTTTCATTATTTGAGATTTTTCGCGGCCATAAATATTTAGATCAGGCCAAATATCTTGTGTGATGTGACCACTCACACACAACATAAGTTACCCATAATGACGGTAGTTTGTGCCGAATGATGTGGGCTTTTGCTGTCTTTTCTGTGTGTCTTGTGCTAAGTTATGGATTTGACTGTACCGTCCTTAACAGGCAGACCTGAAATGAACGTCAGAACGTTTCACGGCAAACGTGGCACACATGTGGGCTCACATGTGCGTGTGCGTATGAGAAACTTAAGAACAGTGCTAATGGTTTCGAAAACGATGACAGAATTTATAAACGCGTAGTTTCTCTAGCTTTTCCTTTTTGGAATACGGTATACAGGTTTAATTTACAGTCCCGTGTGACAGGTAGTTCCAGGTGTTTCTTCCATTGCCTAATTTTGTACTATGAAATTTGATGTTTTCAAGGCAGTGAGTATTAATTCTGCGACCTTCTCGGAACTACACTGAAGATGGTTACGAATGTTTTGGAGGACGTGCTGCCTTTGTCTACCATAATACACGGCGTTACATTCTCTAACTTTGCAGCATAAATGTTTAAAAAATGCTGTTTTTACCACCCCATAATCTAGTAACAATGACTGAATTTCCAAGTTGTGACATCAAGCTGTGCTGTTTCGAGATATCGAGAGTGATTCTCGAAAGAACCGATGTTAAAGCACGTCTGTTTTTACAGCCCCAGAATCTAGTAATGATGGCCGACTTTCCGGACTGTGACGTCAAGCTCTGCGATTTCGAGATTTCGAGAGTCATTCTCGAAGGAACTGAGATACGTGAGATACTGGGAACGCCAGATTACGTCGGTGAGTAGTATAACATTTTGCTTCTAAAAAAAAGATAATGTTACAGGCTGCAAGACCTGAGATTTACATGTGTAACAGAAAATACTAACATCTGAGTATGTTGATGATAATTATGATGATGATGATGGTGGTGGTGGTGGTGGTGGTGGCAGCGGCGGCGGCGACGACGACGACGACAACAACAACAAAGTAAGACCACTTTATTTCTGAGCACTTTTATACTGTTCTAAAAAATAAGTTTGTGTTTCAAACAATGGATGTATTTCCAACAGACGGGGAATGGTACTTGCTGTCATATAAAACTGAACAGGTATCTCCCCATTCCCCACACCCTTTTCACCTGAAGACAACAAATAATTCAGTTTGTTTTGTAACGACTGACGATGGGCCATTCCTGAAAATAAGTAATCCTACATATGGTCAGAGCAATATGTAATTATTTTTTTTATATCACTATCAGTACCAGCATAAAATCTCTGATTACATGAAGAACGTTAAAAATGTGTCACGAACATTGAAATTAAATTTTTGAACTTTAAAACACGTGAACTCAATGGAGCGAATCGTGTTAAGGTTTGGTCTTACAGGACATAATAGCATGCAGTTTGATAGACGGGTGCCAACAATTCGGAAGAAGCTACTGCCTATGTCTTCATTGCCGAAGACATAGGATACCAGACTGTGAGGGTTGTGGAGTCAGTAGGAGTTGCTGATATTAACAACGTTTATGATAACTACTATTTCTCTATAGGATAGTCACTTTTTCAGTTTCTTCGTTAGTCACCAAGTCAGTTATAGCTTTAGATGGACTATACTTCCTATTTCCTAACGGTTGCTTAGCAACGGAGTTACATAGAAAGCAACACAAAACACAGGCTTTCTTAATTAGTTAATAATCAGTTCATGCACTACATCCCTACAAACTCTTCTCTAAATAAAACTGATACCGGGAACGCGACTTTTTTTAAATCACAACCACGCGAGACATTGAACAGAACCTTCGATAAGGGGAGACAATTTGCTATTGAACAGCAACACAACGTTCTCACTGTACCTACGGCCTCGCGGAGTTCCTTTCTACCGACACAGGTATTCTGAGAAAAATGACAAGTGTTGGCCGAGCGAACGGTATGTAAACGAAAGGGCTGTCAGAACGAAAGACATCCGTAACCTTGCAAGTCTGTGATTTACTATTCCATTTTCTCGATTGAATCTTAATGCTAATGAATGACTTTCACATAAGACAAAGTGCCGCGTTTGCTTCAGAAACACAACTCAGGCCTATAAATGAGCATAAACAGTAGCTTAGATAGTGAGTAGTCTAATGAGGAAATAGAAAATTCTTTGTTGCCAGACTACTGTCGCCTCCCCCACCCCACAGAATATCAGCCTTTAAACGTGACCTGTTCGGTTTCACATTTACATGCTTGCTAAGTTTGCCTTTGAAATGTTCCACACAAAAATGAGCACGTATTCCCCACAACCCCCACCCCCCATTTTCAGTTCGTGTCATGAGATGCCCAATATTTCTTTGTCTAAAAGACAGAAGAAAAATATAACGTTAAAGAAAGTGAGAACGGAAGAAATTAACACAGATAAAAAGCAAGCTAGATCGATGGATGGAAGGAAGGATGGCTGAATACAGGACCGAAATGAATAGATAGGTAAATATATGAATGGATCGGTAAATGGGTACACCGACATACGCACGTAAATGAAAATAAAATCATATAACACCGTGTAGCAAAGTATAAATTATGAAAATTACTCATTCGGATTTCATTCTTCATTGCTCTGCCAGTTTTTCTGTTGCGGACTATATAGGGACGGTGTTAGTATCAAAAACAAACTGTAGTATCTGCTGCAAGGGGCTGATAGAGGGTTAACTGAGAATGACACAGACCGACGCGATCATGGTACATTCTACGTATTGTCACGGAATTTCCCAGAAATGACAGAAGAAAACCACTCAACCTCAGGACAACCGAAGTTCCGGCCGTGTTTTGAACGGGACAACAATCAAAAACAAGTCCAGAGCATTACCGCTGCACCAGCCGGTACTTCAGGTCAGAACAGACACTGCCCGACTTACGCAGTTTCTGGTTAAGCAATTTCAGACACACAATTTTAAAATAGTGACATTTTTAAATTTCGTGCCGAAATTTTCCTTGCGGAAATGAAAGCGCAGCGAGACGAAAGTGGCGGAAGAATACTGCTGGGCGATAACACAAGCGGCGGTGCGGCCATGTTGCAGCTGATAAGGTTCCTGTGTGCAGGAGTTTGGATTTCAACTGGACTGCTCAGTATGTGTGTGTGTGTTTGTGTGTGCGTGTTTGTGTGTGTGTGCGTGTTTGTGTGTGTTTGTGTGTTCGTGTTCGTGTGCGTGTGCGTGTGTGTGTGTGGGGAGGGAGCGATAAGTACAAACCATAAAGTTCCTCCACGATATGAGTTTATCACAGCAGTGTTTATAAAAATGCACGTCTTCCGGCACATAACGCCGTCTCGACTGGTAAACATCAATGTTCTGGGAAACCACAGCGCCTCCACCTTCAAGGTACAGCCGTCCAACTTAGCTTATAATTCGAAGTTTCGGAGACACTACGTCCGTAATGGCTTACTGGCCGACACGTTATTCGTGCTACAAAATTTGTATCTTCGAGAAGACCGTCTTTACGTAGTTTTCTCCAACCCCCTGCAAATCGCCCTCTCGTAGATCCAAATGTTCTCGTCAGTACCCTTATTTCGAACACCCCATCAGTACTTTTCCCTGACGGTGAGAGATAGGAGGTTCAAACCATACTATAAAAGTACAAGCTGAATACAGTGATCAGTATGCCATTAATAAGGAAAACGTTGAGAAATTGGACTTTAGGCCTACAGAGATTTACGTCATATTTCATCCGAGAAGTCTTTATATTTACGGGACTGTATTTTTAAAAATCTGCTAAGAATATATAATTTTATTCTCATTAATTCCGTCGTGTTACATTACCTTGAATACACACGAAGTATTACAGTCAAAAAAAATTCTTTAATATTTGTCATACAATACTGTATGTTTCGGCATAGCGAACCATCATCAGGCATACTTTTAAAAAAATTTAAAAAGTACACTGACAATATGCATTATTAGTGAGATCTCTCTAGTTCACAAATATGTATAAAAATGTAACGTTTGTTCCTATCACCATATAACGTCAAGGATTTGTTCCGCATAAAACATTATCTTTGTTGTGTTTTCAGTTTAGACGATTACGATAGCTGTATTTTCGTTAGTTGTTCAGTTTAGCGAACGTAATTTCACGAGGTACTTTTCCTCTTAAAAATCAGTTGCGTATTGCGCTAAGTAGATTTTTGTACAAATTTTATACGTATTTTAGAAGAGTACGTATCATTTATGGGACCGCGGTGGCACAGTGGTTAAGGAGCTGTGCTACAAATCAGAAGGTCGCTGGTTCGATCCCAGCTGGTGTCATAAAATCTTTCCGATCGCACTACGGCCCTGGGGTCGACCCAGCCTGTAGCAGAACTGAGTATCAGGAGCATTTCCTGGGGATAAAGGCTGACAACCTTATCACCATCCTGTACCGTTGTCTTTAAATCTGAGAACCTTAACTTCCTGTAACCCTCTGGGTCACTCCAGGCCTGTAACGGGACTGCTTTACCTCTACCTTTACGTATTATTTATGTATTCCTATATGTCTACGTAAATACGTCTCGATTTATGTACACTGCTGCGCTCCTGCGATATTGTTTGTACGTCTGGTGACTGAACACAAATTAAAAAATATATAAGCAATTTTCTCATTCACTGTTTATTTATATATTAGTCAGGTTCTTGTATTTTTTTTGTTCCGAAGTTTAAATAATCCCAACTTTTTATCTTATATTTATTGAACCGTGCTTCATTGTAATAGTTGAAAACAAAAAGACCAACTTGATATCACTTGCTATTTTATTTCACTTCTTATGCGGTCAACACGGACACCATTCCAACACAACCACACCGAAACAAGAACAACACGACCAATCTGGTAATTCAACAGAATAGTCGCAAGCTCCTGATGATGGATATATTAATGTCCGAAACATGTTGAGTACATAAGAAGTGAAATAAAATAGCAAGTGATATCAAGTTGGTCTTTTGCTTTCAACAATCCCAACGTTACTGCCGATATTTGCACTTCTGTAAAAAAAAAATTTTGGCTCTAATTTTACAACCCCCTCCCCCCCCCTCTCAAACCACATTGGTTGCTGAATACCACTCGATAATTAAACATGTTGCATTTTAACATGTCGGATCAGTCTTACACTTGACAGCGATCATTATCCGAAACAACATAAACAGACCGATGTGGCGGTATACGTACTGTAAGGAAGGACGTAAACTTTAAAACATCGTTTGAATTAACTTCAGGCCAAGGAGAAGTAATTAGTAACAGACGCCTATACGCTAGTCAGGGAGACTGCAATTTTATGAAGATTATTGATTTCACATAAGAAAACAGAACAATAAAAACTGGTATTTTCCGACAATGGAACGGTTAATTTGTTAACAGGATTCTGAACACATAAGGCATTTCAGCGTAGGCCAGCCATTGTTTCCATACCAGAATAAACTTAACAAGAAAATGTACCGTACGTGACGCACACAGTACAAATTAATATGCAGAGCACATGGCGACTGCCTCTTATAGAATAATGACACATTGTTATTCCAGAAATGTTTGAATCATAACGCGGTGTGTGCAACGTGTATTTATAGCTGATATAATTCATTTGCTAAAGCGTTATGGTGCAGTATTAACGCCTACACTACTCTGTTAATTAATTATCATTAGTGACAAGTGTTTATATTGGAACTATGCAGTTTACCGTTTTCAGATCACGTTGCCATAAACGGACATAAAAGGAACGCATGGCTCCGGATTTTTTCATCGTTTAGCAGCAGCAGATAAATTCCAAGATATTAACGTCACATGACGTCTGTTAAAATGTGTCATTTTATTACGCAGACTTTTCTTTCTGTCACGTGGTTGCTTATTATCACGAAGGTAAAGGCAAAGGTCACCCTAGAACAGGCCACGATGGCCCAGAGAAGGGAGTAGACGTATAGCTTTACTCTTTCCTTAACCTCGGCGCTAAATTGCGATGGGTATTCAACGCCACGCACCGGCCGCTTTACCCCAGGAAAGACCCGGTACACTTTGTATACGAGGCTGGGTGGGCCCGAGAGCCGGGCTGTCCGGGTGCAGAAAATCTCGCCCTCACCGGGATTAGATCCCCGAACCGTCCAGCCCGTAGCGAGTCGCTATAACGACAGAGCTATCCCGGCACATTATTATCACGAAGACGTGGATTAATTGCAGGATACAGTCCAGGGACGCACACAGTTTCCAAAAATATAGGAGCCGCCTCAAAATCCCACGTGCCCGCAGGGTGACATGAAACAACTTCTATACTGAAACCCCCCAACTATTTGGCGCCATCGAACACAATTCAACAACGTGAGCGACCTGGCGTCCGGAAATGTGGGGAATGTGTAGCCAGAAAATTTGCACCTTGGAGTAACCCACCCCTTACCCATGCATTATAATATGTACGTATCATCATTCTCGGCACATTTCAATAATCATTCTTTAAAATGTTCGTTATGCATCCTTTTCAATGTTGCTTCACCATCCTTACCGAACTACATGGAGTAGAGTCCTTCTTGAGAAGCTAACATTTATCAAGAATTCCCCTGTATTTCATGAGAAACGAAAGCTCTTTACCGTCTTTACAAGAGCCCAACAATTGTCCTTATCTAGAGCCAGGCCAATCCAGTCCTTGCCTCCCCATGTCACTTCCTGCAGATCCATTTTAATATTATCTTTCCATCTACGCCTAGGTCTTCTAACTGGTCTCTTCCCCTCGGATTTCCCCACTAAAACTCTTCATGCACCTCTCCTCTCCTCGATTCGTGCCATCTACCTCTCCCCCCCCCCCCCCCCCCCCCACCATATCCTGCTTAGTTAGATCACCAGCACAATATTTGGTCCAGAGTATAGATCGAACTTCTAATTACGGAGTCTCTTCCAGTCCCAATTATCTCGTCCCTCTCAGGCCTAAATATTCTCCTCAGCACCCTATTCTCTAGCACCCACGGCCTACGTTCCTCGTTCAATACAAGAAAGAAAGTTTCACATCCATAGGCAAGCTGCAGACAGTATTATAATTATGCCTTCCGAGTTTTCCATACCAGGTTTATGAGTAGTCCGTAGAAACCCCTACCAGTGTTCCACACCATCCGTGTTCCATAACCATTCTTAACAATATTCCACTTGGTCATCTGCGAATGTTCTTTTGTTTCAGCGCCTGAAGTACTGCATTACGAGCCAATAACACTCAAGGCAGATATGTGGTAAGTTTACGAAACAGATACCTCAAATTAAAAGTCAATTATTGTTATCTGGTTAGCAGACTACCTACTGCCTATCAGCTCCTCACAGTACTTTTGTACCTGTGTGTGCCAAAAGCTTCATTCAGGCACTCTACAGCTTGCCCCTACAAGCGCAAGCGATTCTTATGAGAAGCAGCTAGTAATTCCCTAACAAACTACATGAAGAAGAGTCCTTCCTGACCAGCTAGCAGGCTCTCAGCTAGTCAAGAAATTCCCCGCATTTTATGGAACCCGAGGGTTCATTACCCCTTTTACAAGAACCCACCACCTGTCCATATAATGAGCCAGATCAATCCAGGCCATGTTCCATTCCACTTCTTGATGTTCCATTTTAATATTATCCTCCCATCTAAATAGTAAATCCCTAAGGGTATTAATGATGTATTCTCAGTAAAGGAGGTACAGTGTATTTCCCATGGGGTGACAAATTCTTATAGGCCTGTGTCATGTATATGAATTTCCAGGTTTAAAATGTTAAATATGGCTCTCAACGGTGACATCACGTAAGTACTCGGTGACATCTTAAAATAAAGCCCTTTAAATGGGAGTCATATAATTTTTTGAACTGGTACAAATAAATATTAAATAAAAGAATTTATAAGTTCCTTGTAATATTTTATAAGCAGGCATCCTGCCTTCTCCTCGTTAACACAGCCATAATACATGCAGTTCTTTGCTAATTCAGTCAGACGTGTGTGCAATATCTGTCAGCATCAATCACATTCTCCCTTATAGGCTTGATATCATTACATGAACCAATCGAATGCATTTCAGTGTCAATTTATTACTGTCACGTGTCCATACTACGCTGAGCCAAGACAGCTTACTCAGTAAGGCCAATGACAACGAGTTGAGTGGGTTGGGTTTCATTTCCGGAAGTTACGCAACCCGCTCTGGAGCCTACCGACCCTCCTGTCCAATACCTAGCGCTAAGAGTTTTGACCGGTTAACGCGCTTGCTCCGCGTTCGAGCTTGAATTGTCTCCTAGATGCAGGTACTTTGACTGAAGTTTCCTGTGTTTTTTTTTCAGTTCCTCCAGACAAATACCGAGAAAACAAGTTAAAAAATATTCATGACAACTCCCATCTACATCCTTTGCAAATCGTTCTTCAATCATCTTAGCATTCGACGCGAAACAACTTACACAGATGGAGAAGCGCTGATAAATAACTCAAGAGCCCAATCAGTATTCCCATCCCCACCCTCCTACACCCATGTCCCACACGTGCTTTCTTCAGTGCTATATATTCGTCACTTCCATCTTGTATAACACAAGCCCCACTCATTGCCCCCCTCCAAATACTAAAGTTCCTCGCTGTTTAATTTTCTACAGCCTCTTGTTCTTTATGTCTTTAAAATATGAATACTGTCCTCAGCACGTCGTTGCCAGACGCCTCTGATGATACGACTTGAGCTTCCAACATGATTCACTGCATGTACGTTCTGCATCATGTGTAATCAGTGCAATTCCGAAATTTCGGAGGAACATGCTGCTTCCATCTTCAGGGAGGAACTATTTTTATCAGTGATGATACAAGGATTTCGAACGTGACATAAATGTTTGTTTCCCAGGTCTCTCGGTGTGACGACCTACGTCCTTCTGACGGGGTTTTCTCCGTTCGGGGGCGAGACGGACCAGGAGACTTTCTGCAACATATCGCGCGCAGAAGTGGATTTCCCCGAAGAGCTATTTGAGGACGTGTCTGAGGAGGCACAGGATTTCATCCGCCGCTTGCTCGTGCGAGACCCAGGGTGAGTTCTCCGCACAGCGATTCTAAAGCAGCGATTTCCCGTTGCTGCATTTGACAGTTAAAAAAATGTTTTTCAGACATGAAACTCAAAGCACGTAACCTAAAAGTGTGACATTCCCGTTTTGTTTATAGACTATGCAACAATAATAATGCAACCAGTTTAACAACTTTTATTATAGCAAATACGAACGCGAGGGCCGGGATAGCTCAGTCGGTATAGCGACTCGCTACGGGCTGGACGGTCCGGGGATCGAATCCCGGTGGGGGGCGAGATCTTCCGCACCCGTTCAGATCGGCCCTGGGGCCCACCCATCCTATACAATGGGTACCGAGTCTTTCCCGGTGCGTGACATTGACCACCCACCCACATCTATCGTCCAGGTTAAAGAAAGAGTAAAGCTATTCCTCTACTCCCCATCTGGGCCTTCGTGGCCTGTTCTAGGGTGAACTTTAAATATGAAAGCAGCTACATGATTCGGCTACGTAAAATAGCCATCATCAGGCTGTATATAAAAAAAGTGTAAAAATATTACGTAGCTGTAGCTATACATATAGTTACAAAATTTATGGCTACAGCTATGTATTCCTCTTTCACATTCCTTTCTTATATACAGTCTGATGATGGCTATTTTACGTAGCCGAAACATGTAGCTGCTTTCATATTTGCAATAATAAAATGTATGTATCGACGGGTTACATTCCTATTATTGCTTATGAAAAGCACGTAATTTTAGACACGTAAAATAAGTTTTGTGGAAGCTAAAGTTGTTTCTTTCCACGCCATGAAGGCATGCGGGGGGAGAAGAGGTACAGCTCCACTCATTCTTAACCTCGGAACTACATAGAGGTCAGATGTCAATATCAAGCCGTGCCGCTTTAAACCCAGGAAAAACTCTCGGTATCCTATGTTTATTGGACCGTGCATCATCTTGATAGTTGAAGAATAAAAGACCAACTTGATGTCACTTGCTATTTTATTTCACTTCTTATGTGCTCAACATGTTTCGGACATTAATATATCCATCATCAGGAGCTTGCGACTTATTTGTTGAGTTATTTCATGGGTTGTATTCCTCTTGTTCGATGCGTGTTGGTGTTACGTTGTGGTTTGGCTGGGGTGGTGTGGTATTCGGATGCAGCCTTCAGCCTGCATCTGAAACATGTTGAGTATTAAACAATGAAACAAAAAGCAAGTGACATCAAGTTGGTCTCTCTTTATTCAACTATCTCTGTATCCATTCAATATGAGGCTGGGTGGGCCCCACAGCCGGTCAGGACGTTTTGGAGATGAGTAAAATCCCTTGGCCCTACCGGAATTCGAACCACAAGACCGTCCAGCCCTTAGCCAGGTTGTTATACCGGCTGCATCGTCGCGACTGCTAGAACAGAACGTTTTCCCACAGCTAACCGTCCAGCCCGTTCAATTTACCACACGTGGTTACACACACCAAGTAAAAACCACGGTCTGCGTTCCTGTTGAGCTGCTTTCATCGTAAGTTGTTATTACTGGACCTTCGCATAATGTACACAAGGGACATTTAACACACGACACTGCAAAAAGAAATATTAGCATCTGGTAACATAAAATTTTCTGGGGTTCATAATGCACGGAAATTAACCTGCAGTCCCCCCATACGTTTTCTAAAGGTGTCTCTGTGAGTCTGGTTTGCTTGAAGGAAAGCATGTCTTTCATTACAGAGGTCGTTAAATTATTTAGAGTTGCACGGAAACCTGAACTACTTCTGCACTAATTATTCCGATTTTACTGTCTTTTTTTTTGACCACGGCCAGTACAAGCTTCATATAAGGAGAGGCATAATAGGCATATGAATGTTGTATATGGCACACGAAGGCGTTGTAGTCTATATGAAGTTAATTAACTGAAGAATTGCAAGAAAGGTTGTACACAGTAACTGCATGAACTGCATTTATAAAACTGTTTCGCTGTTATGCTAATGTATTTTACCCAGTGTCTCAAAAACTCATTACTTGCTGGCATTATAAATAATTATGACTGTACTATACGTTGGACTGCTAGACGGGAATTGTGATGAAAACGGAATTAATACGTCCCAGTTCGACCACAAAATCCGTCAAATTAAAACACTGGTTAAAATACCAAACATTTTATCATTATTAACGTTCCTGAACATGTTTCGACCTGACTGGGTCATCTTTAAGGGTTTAATTCTAAAACACATATAGCCACCAAGTTTCATATTCCTCTTACAAGACTGAACGCCTTAACATACTGGAGTTAATCAAACATCTGGATCATGTAACTATTTGAAAATACTCATCAGTAAACATTAATACGTCACAGCTATATTCTGAACGTATTTAAATGGGGTCCCAAAAATAATTATACAAGTGGCACAAGAATTAACATCCCTCTGAGAAATTTGAGGTTTTCATGGCGGTGAATGTGATGGCCCTAAAAATTTCATTTCCTAACTCTCTCCACGAGCAGGTTCTACGATTATATTGTATAACTAATTCTCATAACCTCAAAATCATTTACTGTGTCATACGACTATTTCTAGAAACAATAAAATTTACAGAACCAATTCTTTAAAATAACCAACACGATGTCACTTGTAGACTATCCTTTATTTTCATGGGTAGTCGTCATTCACTCTACATGTTTCGAGCTTTCTAGAAGCTCATCATCAGGAGATCATTCTTCCT
>Ga0123354_10013413_pt1 | contig 12712 bp, 9 predicted proteins | sample TergutLab28metaG_2_FD_97872 | JGI IMG/M metagenome (GOLD analysis project Ga0123354, IMG submission 97872) | Labiotermes labralis P4 segment gut microbial communities from Petit-Saut dam, French Guiana - Lab288 P4 | ecosystem: Host-associated > Arthropoda: Insects > Digestive system > Gut ... | reverse complement strand
TTCTTGATTTTAAGCTTTCGCCGTGTTCTATATGTAATATGTTTTCTTTTGGGTAATTCCCCGGCGTCTGAGTTCTAATAGCCGACGTTTCGGAACCCTCTATCAGTTCCATCTTCATAGGCAAGTGGGTGAAGTATGAACTCAAGAAAAGGAGACATCCGCCGAGTACACTACAATGATCCCACCCGCACTCGCACTTATATACCTGCCCCAATCCACCTGTTGTGCACCTACCCGCCCACATCCGGTCACTCGCCTTCCAATGGCTCCTCCACCAGCCTGCTAGAACCCTGTCAGGTATAAATACACCACACATCCCATCCCCTGTTATACTTCATCCACCTGCCTATGAAGATGGAACTGATAGAGGGTTCCGAAACGTCGGTTATTAGAACTCAGACATCGGTTAATTACCCGAAAGAAAACATATTACAATCAAAATAGTATCTGCCAACTGGTTGGCATGGTCAGGACAAACGTGTGGGGTGTGGGGAAGACCAGCAGCATGGTTCTGTGGTAGCTCTGTTCATGACGATAATTTATAATCTCCATTATGTATAAAATTTAAGTTTGAACACGGATCCCCTTTTTTTCAGTTCAGGTGCGCCAAATCTCTGAATTCCAGAGGGCAGTTTTGCTATAGATTCGAAATTCTAACCCAGTGCTCCATGGTTCAGGGCCGATTAAACACGATCGAGTGATCTTTGTTCTTAGGAACACCACTGTTCAGTGTCACTGACAGTTTGGAGCCACAGCTGAATACTAGTCACTTGCCGAGGCTTGAATTGTTGGAGCAGATGTAAGCAGTTTATGATCAGACAATACCCTCGTGTCTATACAATATTGTACGAAGAGATGTGAACCGGAAAGTACTAGGGTTGTCAGTACGCGTCACTACCTCCTACCCAACTCGCGGGAACTGCTCAACTTTACACAGCTGTGAATTACCGCTGGTCACACTCTTGGCGTCTCTCAGCCGATTCCCCGGTTTAGCAGTCAGCGAGGTTTACCAAACGCCCCCTGCCCTTGTATTCGGGTTTCAGAAAGTGGTTCCCACGTCGCGCTTAGTCAAGCATTCTGAGGCTTCTCCAAAGAATTCTGCTGTTCCAACAATCCCCTAACAATATCTGTAGCATATATAGCAACAGAAGCAGGTGACACACCCATCCGACTTATCCAGCTAAGTCGTGGCTGGGTCACGTACATACTTGGCCCTAATTACTTGCCATCTCGGCATTTCCCTAGCTTACAGCTAAGATTCAGGCGACGGCCACCTGCAATTGAGGTTGGTTGACGCACCACAAATCACAACAGAATAATTCTGAGCTGGTACGGTCCGCGGAGGCAGCCCGTAATCAGCCATTGCCTCACAGAACGCACAGGTAAAAAGGTAAATCAGTCCCGTTACAGGCCTGGAGTGGCCCAGAGGGTTCCAGGAAGTAAAGGTTCCCAGATTTCGTGACAACGGCATAGGATGGTGGTAGGTTGTCAGCCTTACGCACCGGCTGCCTTTACCTCCCAGGAAATACTCCTGGTACCCATTTCTGTTAGGGGCTGGGTCGACCCCAGGGCCATAGTGCGATCGGAAGGATTTTATATCAATGAAAAATTCCAATGACACCAGCTGGGATCGAAACAGCGACCTTCCGATTTGTAGCACAGCACCTTAACCACTGTGCTACCGCGGTCACCGAAAGCACAGGTACTGTCCATTATAAAGACCAGTCTATTAGAGATGTCGTCTATGAAAACGGTTATTGTTTATTAATCACAAAATTACCTGACTAACTCCACAGAACAGAGTCCGTCTTAACAAGCCAATAATAGTTCGGCTAGTGAAGAAATTTCCAACATTTTTTTCGAACCCAGGTGTTCGTCACCTCATTCACAAGATCCCGCCACCTTTCCCTATCCTAAAGCCGACCAATCCAGTCCATGTCTTCCCATCCCACTTCTTGAAGATTCGTTTTAATACTGTCCTCCTATTTAGGCCTTGCTCTTCCCAGCGGTAAATTTTCGGATCACGGCCATGTCAGTTGCGTCCCGGGCTGCTGAGGGTCAGATTATTAGTTGCGTCCCGCGTTCAGTTTTCAGTTACAACAGTTTTGTACCGGCTGCGTCCCGCACTGCTGGAGTGGATACGGAGCCAGTGATAATAATAACGTCATACGTAGTGGAAAAGGGAAATATGTTTGTCTTAGGGGCTTCAGGTTCCGTTCCCAAAAACTTCTTGCTGACGACATAGAACGATGGTGCTGTACTAATTACAGGCGTAAATGGTACATAAAGTGTACTGAAATTAGACAGATTTAACAGGGGGAACGTGATACATAACCACGATGCAGATACTGAAGGCAGCTTAACCTTTTGGCGCCGGAATTTTTTTTTTTAATTTTAGCACACTCTGTATATAAAATGTGAATAATACAGGAACCAAATACATTAGAATAATGAAACAAACTGCATTTTGAAGAGAAAAAAACGGACAGATTATACCATGTTTAAAATATTCAGTACCTATATTTGTTGAATAATTATATAAAATGCAACTTTAGAGGTTAGTGGTGCGGTACGACCACTATAGTTGACATTAGGCGTCAAAAGTTTAAACCGATAGGCATTAAATAGTGCTGTCAAAACGAAAGCAACGGAGGAAATGTGTGCAAGACAGCGCAAACTGATTCACAAACTTGTAAAGACAAACAGAACGTTAGCAGGTAGAGCTCAGTTGAAACCTGACGGCACACGGTGACGCACGGTAGGGGAAGTGAAGGGGAAACATGCAAGTGGAGTGGGTAGCCAGTAGTCTTGCACTCTACCTCAGAACATGGTGTATCCAGCATTACTACCACTGATGCGCACACCTCGGCTGCCAGTAGTCGACTGAACTGACGCCCCCGCCGATTTAAATGGACTCGTCCGTTTCGCTGAAAGACCAAATCTGGTTTCTGCGCGTGTGCCATCATGTTTCAAACGTGCTCTATAGTCATAGCGCGCGCCCCTCCCAGCAGCTTCCTCTCCCAACAAGCGACGACAGTCATGAGGCGTTACAGTTCTGTACGAGTGGTCACAATTCAGAAAGAATAATTTTGCTTGTTAATGGCTCGGGAAAAAAAATATCGCAATGTTTTACTGCCAAACGAACTCTTTCGTAGCTCCAGTGACGTGGTTTGCGCTGACGGGACATTGAAATCGGCGTCGAAGTTTTCCCACCAATATTTACAATTCACAGACTCAGCAACGCTGGCCAATAAACAACAAACGTCATATGGGGATGTATTCAGATTGTTGTATCAGCGACTGCAACACTTGGTGTGGAATTGTCCAACAACAGGTTATCCTGACTACGAACCCACGCGACGACAACAGGGTGGCCAGGCTGTGAAGTTAAATTATGCCGTTTCCATTTAGGACAGCTGGCGACGAAAAATACAATCTTTGAAAATCAGCAAGCAGTATGGAAGTAGAGGCTCTCAAGTAAGTCACTTCTTGAAGTACACATTAGGGCTGTCGCACTTACCACCAGCGGCAGTCAGCGACTGCTTTGGGTTTGACTTTATATCCGATTTTCCGAATTTATAAGCGAGTGGAACAGCTTCGTGACTGCCTTTAGAACGTTATGTTGATGCAAACTCCACTGTCCCCAGCCTGTTCCGTCTGAACGTTCTGCGTCATAATTTAGGACCACAAATGCATTTGAGTCTTTCCATGCGCATTCCAATGCATCACTGCACGGTGCATCCCAATATTATTTTTCTTGCACTTGCAGTGCAAAAAAAATACAGAGTGAGACCTTCACCAATATTAGAGACGTCACTTTACTTAGACTTGAAACGCCAGCAACAGTAAAAAAACAGGAATTCTCCTAAAAAATTGGACAGTACAGGTCTAACCCTGATTTCGAGAATCGAATTTGTCTCATCAGTGTCTATAAATGTCTACCAAACACAGACTTTCAGTTCCTGAACGCTTGCATTTACGATGCCACTTGCCATTTCTGTACCTGCGCGTATCATTGCACAAAGGATAACAGAAAAAAACGCATGTCAAACTGCATTGAGCCAAGAGATTTGAGATCGGACGGTGTACATTTTAAAAATGAATATAAATTCATGGTAACAAAAATCACCAGGAAGCCATAAATAAAAGAAGCATCTGTTGGATCCCGTCCTCCATACAAAATCCACATTACAATATCCATTGGGGTTCTTTTCCGATACATCACATCTAATCACACTATTTTTTCAAGAAATTTGCACCTTTCATTTGTGTTCAGTTTAATGTCAGGTTTAAAGCTTATGTTCCTGCTACTCTCACCGGTAACAAACTGGTAACTGTTCGTCTCGATATTTCTAAGATCTTTTTTGTTTTTCGTTTCATGAATACAAACAACTGTTCACATAAATTTATGCTACTCGACATGACACATGTTTCGAGGACCAACTGAGTAACTTACTGACATGAAACAACATTATGTTAATGGAATATCATACAGGCGATCCTGCAGAAATGGAGAAGAATTACATGAGCATACTTCGGTGTCAAGTGCTGGGAAACGCGTGACCTACTGAATCAAAACTCTTTCTGCATAAATTATGTTCGTCAGATCATAACAATAACTTGCAATTGGCGATATTATAAACATAGTGTGCCTATCGTCCTCCTCGAAAAGACTATTTTTCCTATACATCTTAAACATTAGACAATACCATGACATGGCAGCATTGTGCACTGTCCATGTCATTCACCAGTTCTGTATGTGTGCATACAACTGCGGACGGACCTTCAGATTGGTGGAACTCACCCCCTCCTACGACCCAAGTCAGCTGACACAACTGATGGCATGCAGCATACATTTGGTGACGCAACTGACACAATTTCTTAACCGTAGGACGCAACTGGTACTTCCCCCTTCCAAGTGGTCTCTTTCCCTCAGTTCTCCCCACTAAAACCCTGTCAGCACGTTGTCCTGTATCCCATACGTTTCGCAAGCTACTCCACCTCATTACCCTTTGTTCCTTCCATCGAAAAGTGCGTGAGCAGTGCATAGTATGGAAGTGCCCACCATGCCGTCTCCTCACTATTCCCTACCCCGAGACAAAAGTGTCCAATTAGACAATCACATTCATTCCTTTATAGAAATACTTTGAAATTATCTTCTTCTACATTTAGGTTACCCATGCAGTTACCAGACTAATATTACCAATTTTTCTCCCTCCTGTGACGGACAACAGTACGTATCCCGGTAACCTCATTCCCCTTTACTTTGTTATCTTAGTAAGGCGTGGTAACGCGTACAAAGTACGCCGATCCTCACAGGCCCTAGGCAGAGGTCTGCAGCTTCCAGCAGGCCACGTACAGCTGTCTGCATTTTCTCACAGGCCGTAAGCAGAAGCATGAAGCTGCTCAGACAGCACGCAGCTGTCCATACTTCGCTGCTACATCCTCTCTCTCAGACCCATATATTCCACTCAGCACGCTGTTCTCAAACAGCCTCTTTCTGTACGCTTGAAGCCGCAATGCACGCCAGTTTAGGCGGTGATGAAGGAAGGACTGTGCTCTGCCGCACGTCGTTATCATTTCAAATTCAGTTACAGAACATGAGGAGTTGATTTTGTTAACTGGCGAATAGCTGACGTACAGAGATCGCTTTGTGCTGTTAGAAGCCAAACAGGAAGTCCACAGTAATAGTAAGCTGCAATAAAACAACCATAAACGGCACCTATTGTTGTTCATCTCACTTTGTAGATGAAATTGCTATGTTGCTCCGTTTGAACGTTGCTGTCCGATTCGGATATTGTGACAGTACATCACGCCCCAGGGCTCACAACCTTACGCACTCATACAGCGCTATACAGTACACTGCGCAGAACGCTCCCTCTACCTCTTACATGCCTTCCAATTTTTCCTTTTACTTTTGCTTCTAATATTGCGGTCACCACTGCACACAAGCAGCGGCATTCCAGCGGTCTCTTTCCTACAATAGGGCGACGCCTTCTATTCTAACAGCGTAGAGATCAGGCTTCCGATGACGTCATGGTCTGGGTCATAGCCAGAAACCGGCAGCAATGGAGACGGAGAATTCTTTCATCTAGAATGGCTCTAAAGAAATTGTTTCTTCCCCCCCCCCCAACATCGCTGCTTCCCTTTTCCTTCCATTTCGTGTTCCACCCTAAAGTCACCCACTCACTCCCAGCACCAGGCTATTCTCTCCCGCCAGTAACTACAGATTATGCCATCCGCGTCCTTTCCTGTCCGCTATTTCAACACCTTGTATTACACTCATGCATCGTGTTTGTGGCGGACAGTTTTGGTGGCTCAATGGCTCCGGACAGTGACCGGAGTCGAACATGAAGGAACTGCATTGTATTGGTTCAATCATATGCAGCGGAAAGTCTAGTATAAAGAGGACCGTCATACGACAATGCAACATTTACATATATGCGCTGTTTAACGACGCTGTCACTTGCTAAGACTGTACATCGTCTGTAAAGGATGAAGGAAGTGTATAGAGCAATGGTGTAGAGATAACAAGCAGGGGGCTTGCGGGGGGGGGGGATCGAAGTGCCGAAATTCCCACACTGACTGACCGGGACACGAACCGGCACGGCATGGATAAGTGTGAATTAGCTAATTAACACATACTATGCCGTGCCCCTGCCGTGCTCCGAGAGTGCTGTGCCCTTCGTGAAATTCCGCGTCGTAGCCGGAAAAATCCGAACTGCTAGTCCAACAGTGTAACGGATCCTCTTCCGAATCCTGCTGCTACCATTCTTGACAGTCGTCAGCATGGACAGTTGTGAGCAGCAGGTGATAACTGCACGTGGGCTTGGCCTACTGTCAAAAGAAGGAAAGCCAGTGAAACGAAATAACAGGTTCATAACGTGTTTGGGGCAAAAGAAGAGAAAGGAGAATTTCGCATTGTTTGGGCTCTGAAAGGTAACAAGCGAATGTTTTTTTTTTTTTAATATTTTAGAATGGGTATTTCGAAATTTGACAACTTTAAAGAGTTGATGCACACAGACAATCACAACAACAGAATAAAGACTGGCTTTAACTGTAAGGTTACTTCATATTCCATATAATCTGCCGTCTCCAGCTTCATCAGAACAATTATCCACATCCCAAAATGCAGCATCGTTCTGGTTAACAACCTTCGTGAATGTTCGCATAGCAGCCGGAAGAAGCTGAACCTGGGCAGGTCGCCCACAGGCCGTTGAGAGAGGGATGATGAAAATTCACTCATACCATGCCGTGCCGTGCCCCTTTCGGCTGTGCCGTGGCTTTGAGAAGTCGCTTTCAGAGCGGCATGGCCGGAGCACGGCATGATAAGAGTGACTGAAAAACGGTTGCACTGTGTAAATGATCATATGGGAATGTCACAATCTAAATCCTTAGCAACACGGCATGACCGGGGCGCGGCATGATACGTGTGAATTAACCTTTAGCCTTAACCGCCCAAGCCATGTCACGGCCCTGAATACATCAAGAATGATGACATTGGCGGAAAGCACAGCAAGCGTTGGGGGAGGTAAATAGAAACGAACGCTTAGTTCAGAAAATAAAACCTGAGATGCCTGGATGTAGAGAGGACGACATTACAATGTCCTTGGAATAGAAGGAGAGGGGATGGACTTGGTTGTATTTTTCTGAAAACAGAGTCCGCTGTACAGCGTTGCAAACATGAAAATGCACGCAGGAACATAAAGCAGATACATACACACATACATACATACATACACACACATACCTACATACATACATTCACACATACATACACACACATACATACACACATACATACATATATACACACACACATACCTACATACACACATACATACATACACACATACCTACATACACACATACATACATATATACATACATAGATACAATAGATTTCGAACTTTTACTACAGAACGAACAATAGAGAGATCAAAGAAAGCACAGCATGTAGTATTACACAATGTAATGGAGCATGCTTAATAAATAAAAAAAAATATATATATATATACACATACATACACATACACACACACATACATACACACACACATACACACCAACTGTAAATCACAGGCAAGTTTTCAAATTATCGTACAACGAACTGCGGCCTCAACATTTCACCAACTCAGAGTTTCACGAATAAAGCACTGAAGTAACCAAAGTTTTACGCACTCACAAGGTGCAAGAACAGATGTGGCTATGAATTTTACATAAAAGTCAACAGCTGTAAAGTAAATACTAAATCCTCCATAAATTCCCAGCTTCAGCAAACACACATAAACGTTATATTCCAAGTTACTATACTGAGCCAGCAGTTTAAAGAGAGATTTTATGGGAGGTTCAACATGTAGTACAGTGGTTTTTATTTTTTATTTTTTTTTAAACTGACATTCTCTCCTGTACATTCCTGGAGTTTGTAACCCTTGGATACCTCCCACTGTTACATTCACAAAATCCCTGGATGATGGCGTAGTGAACGGGCAAACAGGTGTCGCAAGGAACAGGCTAACATGTGTCGTAGTGAACTGGCAAACAGGTGTCGCAAGGAACAGGCTAACAGGTGTCGTAGTGAACTGGCAAACAGGTGTCGTAGTGAACGGGCAAACAGGTGTCGTAGTGAACGGGCAAACAGGTGTCGCAAGGAACAGGCTAACAGGTGTCGTAGTGAACTGGCAAACAGGTGTCATAGTGAACTGGCTAACAGGTGTCGTAGTGAACTGGCTAACAGGTGTCGTAAGGAACAGGCTAACAGGTGTCGTAGTGAACTGGCAAACAGGTGTAAGGAACCGGCTAACAGATGTCGTAGTGACCTGGCTAACAGGTGTCGTAAGGAACATGTTAACAGGTGTCGTACGGAAATGACAAACAGGTGTCGTAGTGAAATGGCAAACACTGTAGTGTTATGGAACTGTTGCACATAAGTCAGGGGCACAATACTGTAAGAACAAATAAACTTGTGTTAAACAGATGTATGACTATAAACTTCCAGTACAAATCCCGGTCCACTGAAACTGTCACTAGTCGGACATTTTTCCAGTTATACAGTTATACAGTGCTCGTCGAACATTTTTTTTTTCACAAACGCTGACGCTGGTAAGAACAAATATAATCACAATGTGTTTACTGCCTCAAGTAAATATTTTAGCGTAATGCAAATTACTTTCATCCCACAGCACATTCTTTAAAAATTCTTCGTACAGGCGTCAATGCAAATGGCAAACTACAGGGTGTCTCCTGCGTTTAAATACTGCACCTTAAATTTTTAAGTTCGTCTTTGTGTTTGGTTCTATCAACATTAAATGCGTATTCATAATGCTTTACATTAAATATCACAGCTCTAAGGTACAGAATAAAAGATGACATTAACAAATTCGTCGGAAGCACACATATGTTTATATTTCCCACTAGGGAGAGAGAGAGAGAGAGACATGCTGTGTGACGTAACAATCTTTCCTTCCAACAAAACACAGTGTTATTAAGGCCTAAATCTTACAAATCAGACATAGAATGCTGCTTCTTGAACATTTAAAGCATTAGACATAGGGAATTTGGACGTGAGTCAAAATACACAGCAATGATTTTTCTGTATTAGAAGTATCTGCAGTCAAAAGACACTTCGTGAACTTGGCTAGCAGTTAAGGAATCTGCCAGACCCGCGCCTTAGCTGGTTATCTTCAGTCGCCTCCATCTCTCTTCCAGGCAGTTTCGGATTACTCTCTGTTTCTTCCATCCCACTCCTTTACTATCCAAGACCATTTCTTTTTTTTTTCTTTTCCTCTCATCTCTTCTTCTTCAGTTCCCGCCCCCAATTCTGGCAGTACTCCATACGTAAAGTAGTGTTTAAGGCCTGGCGCTTTTCGTTCCTCCGTCTAATTCAAGAACTTCTTAGGCAAGTGTTCAACACAACACAAATTTACAACCGGAGCCACAATATTCTGCACTAAATATACCAGATATTAGGTCAACACCTCGTCTGAAATGAGGCGATTTTTAAGATTCACCGTGGCTTGTGAAATTCTACAATATTCCATTCAACTGCAGTCCGAAGTGACTTGACAATTTCACGATTACTGTTTTATTTATTAGGAAACTGCCGGATCCATAAACAGATCAGTTGGAAGACGTTTAAATGGCAGACATTTAGACAGGTGAAATTTAAATCCTGGCAACGTTAAGCCCTAACTAAGGAAATACACTGACTGACTGGGAGGAAGGCGTTCAGAGGAACATTTGGGGACCGGAAACAAGAACATTTCTGCGGTCTGTAGGGAGAAAAAATACTGGAGAGCGTCGTGACTTGTACAGCAAGTACTGTTACCGTGATCAAGGCGAAAGAGAGAGAGGCGAGGCACTTGGCACGCTTGCAAGAAATACAAAATGCTTAGGAAATTGCATTGTGTGAAGCCTGAAGGCATGCAAGGGAGGACGAAATTGGAAGGGATCTGAAAGAACATAGGCAAACGGTTATGGTAGGTATTAAGTAACGTGTTTTGGTGTCGAGTAACGACATTACTTTAGTTAAACAGTGTATAAGTCAGCGATTTTACGAAATGTCGTTAGGGGGGTGGGTGCTTCCACCTAACGACACTCGCATTCCGTCGAGTACTTTTGTGTGGAAGAGGCTATGGATCTGTCATTAGAGAGACTATAGTATGAATGAATGAATGAATGGGTGAGTGAATGAATGAATGAAGGCATTTTTGTAAACATTTCTTATAAAACAAGGGAAAGCTGTTTAGGAAAGTTACTGTCATTTCTCCTGTGCCATATAATTTCCCATTTAAAATCATACAAGTGCCAGAACGATGAAACCTCAGCAGTTGGTGCAGCATTGCAAATCATCGTATCTCCCGGAATGCCATTAGGAACTCGCTTTTATCCCTTACCTGACGTTAAACTGCTTCCTACCAGAGCACAAGTGCTGGTACGGTCGTCATAACCACATTCCCCAGTAAAGTACTGATCATTTATTTCAGCGGTGCAAGAGGACATTCACAAGAACTTAGGAAGGCAGGACTGAGAGGCTGCAGCCACAGGCCTGCTAGCAGGTAGGACAAATTCCTGTTAGAATTACTACGTAATTTTGCAACAGGATAAAAATCCCGAATACCTGTCAATATACAAAAACCTTCTAGGTCCAAAGTCATAAAGCAGACGTGTCTACAAGTGTACTGAAATCGACTGACATGACCGGAAAAACAAGGCTAACTTAGCGGTATCGTTCCAGACCTCAACAGATACTCGGTTCCACTAGCGGCCAAAGTACCGTCTGAACTGTATTGCGTGTTTTGAGATTTATCGCATTACCTTCAGACAAACACATTCCTGTCATCCTGTCACCAGCGGTACATGATCTGATAGACCGACAGCGTCGCAAAATGAACACTGCAACAGACATTCTGATGTACATAAACTTCATACAATTAACTTCCTTTCAAGCAATAAGCTTGTCGTCTATCAAAGAACTTCACTTCAATCGCAACGCAGCCAACCAAGCACGATTTTCCAATAACAAGACGATACGGTAAACGTCAGTCAAATAACGCACTGAAGTTTGTCAGTTACGGAACTGTGAATTGCAAAATAACAAAACGCACGTTTCTCAAATCAACACAAATGTTGTACTGCATTTCGTAAATATTTACGGCATGTTTCGACTCTTCCTACCAGATCATCTTCTGGTCCACATAAATAGAAAAACATTGAAGAAATATTAAAATATTCATTCATAACGTTTATTCATACCTCATGTTTATTTTGCACTGTCGGTCAGTTTCAATTTTCATGCTGTTTCGTTTTCATATTATATATAGATTTTGTTACATGCCACTTGCATAATCTCGGCATTACAGACATTTGCACAAAATACGTACGTACTGTATTGCTGTCAGTTTACGTAATATTAGGTTGGTTTCTTGTGTTGTGCTGTATCATGTATCAATGTTAGATGACAGGAAGTTTTGCACTTATCATCCACCACCACTACTACTACCACAACCACCACCACCACCACCACTACCACCACCACGACTACTTGCACTACTACTACTACTACTACTACTACTACTACTACTACTACTACCACCACGACTACTTGCACCAACCACTACTACTACTACCACCACCACCGCCACCACCACAACTACCACGACTACTTGCACCACTACTACTACTACTACTACCACCACCACGACTACTTCCACTACTATTACTACTACTACTACATCACCACCAACACCGCCGCCACCACCACCACCACCACCACCACCACCAGAAACTGACCCGTCTATATATATATATATATATATACAGGGTGTCCCAGGAGGAAAGGACCTAACTTCGGGAGAGTGTTACTTAGGTCAAACTATACCCATATAACCCAACACACCTATATCCAAAGTTCAATGGTTACGGAGATATTGGCCAGAGAAAAGTGTGGACGTCCTTGGTGTCTGCGTACTCTAGTCTGTCCGTGACGTCATACTAGTCATATGTACTTGACTTTCTACGCGCTAACCCTGCAGTATCTGTGAGCTGTGAGAGACAATCAGTTGATTGCGTTTGAGGTGCTAATATACGATTTGTGTTTGTGATTGCAAGACAGTGATTTGGTTAACTTTGAGGTACTAAAATGCCTTTTCTCTTTACCCACGTTGAATATTGCGATATGCATTATGTTTATGGATATTGCGATGGTAATGCA
>Ga0123354_10013412_pt1 | contig 12712 bp, 16 predicted proteins | sample TergutLab28metaG_2_FD_97872 | JGI IMG/M metagenome (GOLD analysis project Ga0123354, IMG submission 97872) | Labiotermes labralis P4 segment gut microbial communities from Petit-Saut dam, French Guiana - Lab288 P4 | ecosystem: Host-associated > Arthropoda: Insects > Digestive system > Gut ... | reverse complement strand
TTTTTATATTTGGTTATAGATCTAAAGAAAGTTGAGTTATCAGAGAAAGTGCACAGGAGGGGGAGCAGAAAGGGGGAGCAGGGTGGGGGGGAGAGGAAGGGGAAGACTGTATTTCGAAAATACTTTCTCATATGATCTTTAGTTTCAATGACAAACAGAAAGTACTTCTATGCTGACAAATGGCAACATGCTCGAATGATTCTGATTAAATTTTACAATGAAAATTCTTCATCTCTACGCTTGTTTCTTGTCCGTCGTGTAAAGAAGGCGTTACAAAAACCCGCATTCACGAACTGTGCATTTAGAGGCAATACCGGAGCCGCTACTTGCCGCTACCACCAAACGTTCGTCAAAATATTCTGCGACAAGCAGGTAAATTCCGGGACACGACGCCGCAGTAAAAAGCATTAGCGCACGCCAAAACAAGTCAACGAAGATGCAAAAAATCTTTTTTGCGGACCAGCAGCATCGAACTCAAAGCCCGACATTTTGGACAGCCTGGTTACGAAATGAACCGTCCAGTTCGGTCCGGTCGTCCGCCAGGGCTTGCATCCTTCTCGATCACGGTGAAAGCTGCAGACCTAAAAATGAGTCTTTCTGCTCACGTAGAGCCTCTTTAGCTTCTCGTTCCGCGTTTAAAAGTCTTCGCCTATAAAAGGAATTCTGTAGGATACATTCGATAGTGTTAGCAGGTAAAGGCTTTTCGGTTACGGTAGGTTTCCATTTACGCCAAGCTGATTTCGTAACGACAGTTAGGGGCAGTTACCAGAACGCATGGGGAATAAAGTTAATGGCGTATGTAATAATAGGTAATGGGGGAAAGCAGAGGTGTATACGGTGTTTTGGTGAGGAAACCTGAGGGAAAGAGACCACTTAGAAGACCCAGGCGTAGATGGGAGGATAATATTAAGATGGATCTTCAGGACGTTGGCTGTGGGGGCATGGACTAGATTCATCTGGCTCAGGATAGGGGCAGGTGACGGGCACTTGTGAATGCGGTAATGAACCTTCGGGTTCCACAAAATGCAGGGAATTTCTTGACTGGCTGAGAACCGGTTAGCTTCTCAAGAATGACTCTGCTCCGTGGAGTAAGTGCTGCTTACCTCAGACCGCATGTAGCTGCAGTAAAAACCAGTGTTTCAAGGACATAGACCAGTTGCTGAACAAATGTTAGAGTTTTATTCCATTTTAAGAAAACCGACCGGTACATGGACGTCATTGCCATGGACTGAACTAGCAAGGATGTGGAAGTGGTTGTGGCGTATTTACGATGAATATTCGAGCCTTCACGGATGTGAAGCCGTGTCGTTGGGGGTTAAGTTGCTGGCGTTTCGATAATCGCAGTACCATCATCTTCTAGTACTGCCTGATCCCGAAGATGACGGCTTTAGGAACATTCGACCGTCGGGAACCACTCGCCCAACAAGGAGTCACGTCCGAGAGGACTTCAATCTTCAGCAATACCGCTGTAAGAACCAGAAAGATCGCGTAATTTATGACACTATTCCGGCATTTCACTGAGAAAAACTATGGATGACTGGGCAGGAATGGCCTGTGACCTCGCGAGCGCAAACTTAAATTGTTACCAACTTCAAACACTAGACACGTGCCGGCACAACGACGGCTTTGCTGCACACACAAAGCTTGCGGCGTATTTCAATCAATACAAGTTGCGATGCGATTCGGCTGATCCCGGCTGTTTTCGGCTCGCTTCGTTAATCTGCAAGTTCGTATCTCTGCAGGACGTTCACAGGGTCTAGGCCACAGACATGCACCTTTCCCCGACTCGAGAATTATTTCGCACATCAGCACAATTACGTGACGTTTCTACGGCGGCGTCGAGGATCCAGATCTGCTGAGATCCGACGCTATGTCGCTGGGTTACATTCCCCGACGTTCGGAAGAACACAGCGCCTTCACCTTCGAGGGCCCAAGACACTTCAATCCATGGAGATAAAAGCATGAGATACTTTCGAAACGTCGTGAAACACCAAGCTATACGGCGTCAAATCCAGGAAGGCTAGCACTAGACTCTTTCTAAGGTCGGTGACGTTTTCGCGCGCAATATTAGGAGCGAGTCGCCAGTACGATGAGGGCACATCAAACTGGCGAGCAAACCTAACAACAGATACCACCCATTCCTTGCCACCTCACGTACAGGGCAGATCCGCCCGCCAACTTCGGTTTTCATCAGCCGAAACGAACAGCGTAAAGTGCCTTTCATTTCAACGGTGATAAATACATACAGAAAAGTCATTCTTAACAAGTGCCAGTCGCTCAGCTCGCCGCTTGTTTCTGGAACCACCAACAGAAACACTGCCACGTTCACCAGTGCCCGCCAACGGACACAATCCGACCGACCACATGCATCCCGTCCACGGCCTCGCAACCCATTCGAACTTACGTACCAATTCGCCTTTTTTCACACCTATACACTCCCTGTCCATTTCATTCTTCGTTGCACGATTACGCTAACAGCGCACGAAGTACGAAACTCATTATGCAATTTTCTGCCACTTCCCTCGGCCAAAACGTTCTTCCCAACTCCTTGCTTTCAAATTCCCTCAATCTAGGTGCTTCGCCTAAGAAGAGACAACCTTTCTCTCTCTCACACACACACAAAACAGGAGGTACAATTATAGAATTATTCTTCACAGCACTTTCTGGAAGCTATCCTGCTAAGGATACGACGCCCACATCGCACCAACCAAGGACGGGCGCCTGCACTATTCTGAACCGAACAGTACTAGCCAACATTTGCTCCGGCTATTCCCTAAGAGAGCCTCCGACACTTCGTGTGTATCAAATCAATGTCGCACGCAAACGGGGAGCCTCAAGCAGTCAGTATAATGACGTGGATACGGACTAGACGAATCGGGGCTCGAAACCTGACAGGGAGCAAGAGGTATAATTCGTCCAAAACGTCCAGATTGAGTCTGAAACCCACCCATGGACCTGTTCAATAGGTCCCGGGGGCTGCCTCCCCGGCGATAAAATAACCACACACCTCTGTCTAGTACTGAGGTCTGGCATCAGTGGATTCATACATCCTCTTTCCCCTTCGCCTTCATGGCGTCTGTTCGGAATTAACATGTCACAAGTCAGAGACTCATATCTCGTCCCACCAATTCTCATCCTCTTGTGCTCTGAGCCCACATCTCTAGACCCTCCACAGCAACAACACTTCGGTATGGTAGTTATTAAAAATAAGAATTCTCATTGTCGAGATCTGACGTCCCACCACATGGAAAACAATGTTATCAGACGACTTTCGACGACAGTTTAATGACGAACTGCAGACACCTGTCTGTAATTACAGCGGCTTATCGTCGATTCCTCGGATACGCGCATACCAGTGTTGCCACGATGCCTTAAACAACTGTCATCAAAAAATTTCCTTTTATTCACTTCAGGAATTCCTCATGCAAAATCAGTCCTCTAAGGTCCAGTGGTCACTATATGTACCACCAGGTACATATAGTGACCAAAGCGTTAACTGATTGGTTGCTAGGCGCGTCCGCAAAATTGCAAAAAAGACTATTAGCTTCGTCATGTCCATGTGTCTGTCCGTCCGTCCGTCGGCATCGAACCACTCGGCTCCCAATGGTCGAATTTCCATGATATTTGATATTTGAGTATTTTTCGAAAACTGTCCAGAAAATTCATGTTTCAATAAAATCCGACAAGAACAACGGGTACTTTACATAAAGACCTATGGACATTTATTATACATCGGTGAACTCTTCTTATAACGAGAAATGTTTCAGACAAAAGTTGTAGAGAAAATCAAAACACACATTTTGTGTTCAGTAACATTTATTCCCCGAAAATCGTGCCGTTTATGAGATAATGTGGAAAAATGCTGTAGAAAGGAGCAGGCCACAGATGGCAATATGGCGCAAGCGCACTGCATGGTCGATAACTAAGGCGACAAACACACACTCAGAATATGTAATACTCATTGCTTTTTCGCTGCAACAATGGTTGCACAAACGCTCCTCAGCGTTACGTTACACGTGCACTGTCTGCCTTGTTATTACCGCGAGGGTGTTCACTGAGCGGTACGAACTAGAATTTACATATAGCTCAGGTTCAGTTCACCATTCAGGGGTCGTATTTTATGTCAGACGCAATCGTTCCTTGCGTGGGAGATTATAGGTTAGGTTCCAGGACACGCGAAAAAACAGCAATGCGACGAAAACCCACAGCATGGAGATTAAGTTATGGGCAATGTACGGACAAGTAATATTGTGGCGCCTTCCGTAACACCACAACGCGTTCTGTGTGTGTGTCAGTGAGCGACACGTCACTGTCAACAATACAAAAATACAGAGTGCTGCACAACAATGCTTTTATAGTAAATATGTTACCTGCAACAATGAAACGTACGTAGGTCTCCACGCAAAGTGTCCGATGTTGCATGTTCATTTGCTCATGGCCTTCTTCAGACGAACGATTTGGCAACACCGATCGTAACGACGGGTAAGTCGTTGCGTAGTTTCTCAGCTTTTATGTTGACACAAAACTCTCAGGAGGTCGGACGGAATTAATCAATTATGAAGCAACAACTATTAAATACCATGAATGAGTGCGTGCGTGCGTGTGTGTGTGTCTGTCTGTGCTCTTGCCTTCGTTATTCGGCAAGCAAATCGCGTCTTTTCTGCGCCGCATTATGTTGTCAGCTATGGTCTGTCTGGCTCTATCATATTTTCCCGTATTTTCGAAAAAGAAACGTTACTGAACACAAAATGTGTGTTTCGATTTTCTCTGCAACTTTTGTCTAAATAATATGTAATTCTTACAAGCATTCAGCGACAGTATCACAAATGTACATCGCTCTTAATGCAACGTTCCCGTTGTCCTTGTCAGATTTTATTCAAACTTCAATTTTATCGAAAGACTTCCGAAAAATCCTCAAATGCGAAATTTCATGAAAATCCTCCAATCGGAGCAGCCAGAGTGTCCTGTCCACTCAGGCAAGACATGGCACAGCTTATAATCGCTTTTCGCAATTTTTCGGACGCGCCTTACGAGGCTGTGGAGGACCAGCAGACTGAATAGCAAGATGGCGTCGGATGAAGCACTACTTAATATTTGCACTCGTTTTGTAGATCAAAATTATGGTGAAAGTGGTGAAAATATGTGTGGAAAGTGTTGTAAAATAAAAGATCACTTAGAACTGCTCATCAGTGAACTACAATCTTCACAAATGATAATCAAGATCCTTCAAGAGGAAATTAAATTAACCTCTATCGGTCAGAGGAATCAAAATAACCTCACAAACTGTGCGGAGTATAAACCCCATGATGAATCTCACCCTACCATTGATAAGAACAGGGCGTGGAAGGAAATTAGACGCACCAGAGCGACGGCTATGAAGCACAAGAGGCACAACCATACAGATCAAAGGGTTACGGACACATTCCCACTATCTTCGAATCGTTATAACCCTTTGTGTAATGATTCGGAAGGTGACGATACCCCAGCACGTACAGAAAAATCAAGGGTGGTAGAGTCCAAGCAGGTAAGGAAGCATAAGATGGATCGTAAAAAGAGAGCGGTGGGGAAAAAACAAGATCAACTTATTATCTTGGGGAAGGAGGACAGTCATGCCAGTGGATGTGCCGCCGAAGTAAGTCATATGTTAAATAATGATTTTGAAGTGCTCGAATTTGTTAATCCAGGATCAGGAACGAAATACCTAAAGGACACGTCCAGGGTGAAATTACAACAGTTAACAAAGAAAGATGTAGTGGTGCTATGGGGGGCTCTAATGACATTGTGAGAAATAACTCAACAGTAGGTATGAAACATCTATTAGAATTTGTAATAAATGCAAACCCCACCAATGTAATCCTGATGAGTGCACCGCACAGACGTGGCTTAATGAGTAACTCATGTGTCAATAATGAGGTACAGAAGTTTAATAGGAAGCTACGTAAAAGGCTGGAAAGATTCGGAAAAGTGTAAATGACAGATGTTGTCAGTGAATGCAACACAAAACACAGGCAACTCGGAGGGTAAAGTGAGCATGGCAAAGAACATTGTTTGTGTTTGTGCTTGTTAAACAAGAAAGTGGAGCCTATCAATGGGAGGTGGCATACTGAAGAAGAAACGGACATTCTATGGCAATTTTTGGATTTTTTTTTAAAAAAAAGTTGAATTAATAAGCAGAAAATACAGTCTAGAAATAAAAAGCCTATACTATGTGGTGACTGGAACTTTATGGTGAATAACAAAAGATTATGTGAACTACAAAATCTATTAGAGAGCTATGATATGATGAATGCAGTAAGATCCCCGACCACAATTACCCCCTCCATTGAATCACTGATAGACGTTATCGTAACAAACAAAGATATTCCAGTATTAAGTATAGCTGTTGTAGACTTGGGTTTGTCTGATTGCCTCGCACAAATATTGAGAATAAATATTGCTAAAAGAAATAGGAGAACTAAAACGATTGTGAGAAGATGGTTCACACCAATAGTGTAGAAGAATTTAAACATCTACTATCTAAGGAATTACTGAATGATGTATATAATTGCTTGGATGTAAACTCTTCTTTAGAAGCATTTTTAGGTACATTTTTGTTCTGTTTTAATATAGCATTCCCATATAAGACAGTAAACGTAAGGGTAAGATCAAATAAAAGATGGTTCTCAAAGGGACTAATAGTTTCAAATAAAATAATGCAAACCCTAAATAATCTAAAAAGAACATTTACCCTCACGAGGGAGGCTCTAATCTATATAGAAAAATATCAAAGAATATATAAAATAGTATTAAGGGAAGCTAAAAAAAAAAGAGAGATAATGATATGTATGTTATAGAATCAGTGGACAGAACGAAAGCCAAGTGGTGACTAATTAACAGAGAAATTGGTAAAGCTCCAGAAAATGAATAGAAATTGGAACTGAGAATTGGAAACAAAACCACTTCAAACCCTAGTGAGATTACAGATAAATTGAACACACACTTTATAAACACTGTGGAAGAACTGGTAAAACAAAATAGTAATGGAAGTGTTTAAAATTTAAAGATAAAACATTATCCTAATTCCATATTTATTTATCCTGTAACAGAAGAAGTGATTAGTCTTACTAAGAGCTTGAAAGGGAAGCCTATTGCAGGTGATGATGACATACCTGAGGATCTAGTTAAACAATGTGCACAACTAATTAAAGGACCTTTGGCACATATTTACAATTTGTCACCGAACTCAGGTGTCTTCCCAGATGTATGGAAGACAGCAAAAGTGAAACCTTTATTTAAAAAGGGAGATAAGTATGACACGCAGAACTACAGACCAATATCAATAATATGTGTCTTCACTAAACTATTAGAAAGATTGATGTGTAATATGATAAAATCTTTTTTATACGAAAATAAGATTTTTTTCAGATGCTCAAAATGGTTTTAGGAAAGGTACATCTATTGATACACCAGTTCAGTCATTTATTGGAAGTATTCAGGAGGCCCTATATAAACGAGTTCACACCACTGGAATATTTATTGATTTAAAAAAGCCTATGATGTACTGAATCATAAATTATTACTAGAAAAACTATTTTACTATGGTATAAGGGGCTCCATTAACTTATGGTTTGGGTCTTATTTGACACACAGTAAAGTTTGTTGGAATTTGTCAAAGTGACACAAGCAGTGTGAGGGTAAATAGATATAGGTCCTCCTCCATGGAAATTAAACAAGGTGTGCCACAGGGTTCGGTAATCGGTCCGTTGTTGTTCCTGCTATAATTAAATGACCTTCCCGTAAATATCTACGATGCTAATTTAGTTATGTTTACCGATGATATTAACGTGTTAATTTCAGACAGTGATGTAAGATCGCTTCAAATCAAAATTGTTAGGGTAGCTGCAAAATTGGAAACCTGGTTGAATAGGAACGACCTCGTAATAAACGCAGGAAAAACAGCAGTAATGTTGTTTCACAACAAACATATTTTTTGGTAAAACCTCTAGTTACTTTTAACAAAATGGCCGTGGATTACACAGCTGAAACGAAATTTCTTGGCATTCAAATTACGGATACACTAAAATGGCACTCCCATGTACAGTCACTAGCAAGTAAATTGAGTAAGGCAGCTTTTATGATAAAATCTCTCAAGGATATTCTGAGTCCGAATTTGATTCGAAACATTTATTTTACAAAATTTCACTCACTTCGCCGGTTTGGTATATTATTTTGGGGGGAGGGGGGAGCAGGGGGCGAATTAACTACAAGAATATTTAGAATACAAAAACGAGTTTAAGGTCAATGGTAGGAGTAAGCTCAAGAACATCCTGCAGAGAAGAACTGAATTGAATATTCTCACCCTGGTTTCAATATGTATATTGGAAGTGATATGTTATATACGGAAACACCACCAGTTTGTACAGCTGAATTAAAATATTCATACTTATAATACAGGAAAGAATATGGATATTCATATCCAATCATACGGTACTGACTTATATAAAAGATGTGTAATAAACATGCGGACTAAATTATATAACAATCTTACTGGTTACTTAAAATAGATACTTATAAGACCTTTAAGAAGGAACTGAAATCATTTTGTCTTCTGCATACCTTTTACTCAGTGGAAGAATTTGTAGCTTTGTAACTATGTAACTTCATTAGCTCTGTATTTAAGCTTTAATACACTATGAATAAGCAGTTCTGAAATCATTTGTAGAATATTATGTTACGTTGCTATTTGATTTATCTTACTTCATGTATATCGCCTGAAACTGACGAGTCTACTATCATGTACGATATTTGGACTAATAAATAAACTAAACTGATATCGATGATGAATGATACTGGAGGAACATGTACTGCAGGAAGCTCGGTGTCGTCGGTAGTCTCAGCTCCGTTGAGATATATGTCTACTTGAAATACAACAACATTCATTCGCATTCGATTACATTTTGTCGACACATTCCTATTTTGGGTTAAAATCCGACATCGACAACGAACGCCTTAATCGAAACTTTACCAGCGTTCCTTCGCGCACCCCAAGTTGGACTTTGTCAAATCGCCACCGCCCCGATTCTCATTCTCAACCCCACGCTTCTCAAATCGGTTGTGTTTCAGTGTTCAGGTGGTCGGTCCGGCCCAACAGCTACTACACAGCACAACGGCAGGTCTGGTTCCCAAGGACACAGTACCAGTCCTTTTTCCTACGTCTTGCCTCTGCGGCAAGGGTCATGCCGATAAAGTCTACTGCACAGCACAACGGCAGCTCTGGTTCCCAAGGACACAGTAAAAGTCCTTGCCTCTGCGGCAAGGGTCAGGACGATATAGTTCACGCCTTGAAGGTTAATCGTTTCGCGAAATGTGCCATTTTACTTGAGACACGTGACTAGTGTTCAGGTCTACACCACTAGTTCTGGCAGTGTTTTAAAACCGATCTGCAATGTGCTGTGTGCTAAACCTGGTCCAGGCACACATCCTCAATGGTCCGCAGTTGCTGTGGTACAAAATATACACAAGTAGGGTAATACCTGGAGGCAGGAGGTGGGAGTAACATCGCACAGCAAACACGGCATTCACAATAACGTGCAGAACTGGCTTGGACGGTGTGACGTCTTTATAAGGATGGAGCTGCGGTGAGTATTTGGACTTACTGAGACAGGAAGTGACACAGGGGAAGAGGGGGAACTGCATACGAAGCCTTACACTCTGGTCGAACTCCGACCCCCCCCGCCCCCCTTAAGGAAGTTCTGCCGAAGGACCGAATGAATAAAAAGGTAAAGGTAAAAAAGAAATCCCATTAGAGGCCTGGACAGGCCCAGAGGTTAAAGGAGACGGAGGCTCCCAGATTTCAAGACAGTCGGCACATGAAGGTGGTAAGGTTATCAGACCTACGCACCGGCCGCCTTTACACCCCAGGAAATACTCCTGGTACTCATTTCCGGTAGAGGCCGAGTCAATCCAGGGCCATAGTGCGGCTGGAAGGATTATGTCAATTAAAAATTCCAGTGGCACCACCGGGAATCGAACCGGCGACCTTCCGACTTGTAGCGCAGTGCTTCAACCATCTGCGCCACCAGCAGCGTGCCCCTGACCGAATGAATACATAAATATGTAAGTAAAATAAAGATAATGTTCAACTTAGAAAGTGCCACTAAGGCCCAGAGGGGGAGCAGATGTACAGCCATACTCCTTCTTTAACCCTGGCGTTAAGATGGGTGTGGATGGTCAACGCCACGGCCCGGCCGCTTTACCCCTGGGCATGACCCAGAACCCATTGTACATTAGGCTGGGTGGGACCCAAGGCCGGTCTGGACGGGTGCTGGTGATTCGATCTCCGGTCCGTAGCGAGTCGCTATACCGACTGAGCTACCCCGGCACACAAACATATAACAAAACAATAAATAGCTAAGTGTTAACAAGAAGCTATCGTGTGTGTCCGTTTCGCTGATGTGTAGCTGTGAGATTGTGCTGAAGTACAATACAGTCTTGCCTTTGCTTCTGACAACTTCCTATCTGTTCTCGTTTATCGCATTTACGCAGCCCACCTCTGCCCGGCGAACTTTGGCAGGAAGTTACAAACAATGCGTGTCAGCTAACTTGAAGGGCCCGGTGTGTCAGGAATGCCTTCTGGGACGGATAACGACCAGCACCTACAGTTATAAATTATCATCTTCGGCTGCTCAGTTGGCACGCAAATACATACATGGACTGCCTTAACAACGCACAATCCATGTAATGCCTCAACAACGTGCCTTCCAACCCTACTTGCATCGAACTATTCCCCGTTTGTTAGCTTTAATAGCTACGTAAGAGTTTCTTTTAAAAAAACTTGGCTGTGTCGTCTGTTTCTTACCTAACTACGAGGGGGGTGCTGATAAGTCCTTAGCCCTACCAAGATGGAAACAAGTTACAGCGACCAAACTCGGGATTTATTCAACATACTCCCCACGAAGCTCAATATACTTCTTAGCTCGTTGCTCTAACTTTTGCAAGCCCCCCCCCCCAAAAAAACCCCCGGTTTCCGTCTAACCAGGTCTCCACGGCAGCAATGACCTCCGCTTCGGACGAAAAATGGCGACCTTTCAATTGTTTTTTCAGTCCAGGGAACATATGGTAGTCCGACGGGGCCAGATCCGGAGAATAGGGTGGGTGATCAAGACACTGGAAGCCCAGTTAGGCCAGTTTCTGCTGGGTTGCAGTGCCCGGTGAACCGGGGCATTTTCGTCCAAGAACCCCTTGGTGAATTTCCCACGGTGTTTTTCCTTCAAAATGTCCTTCAATTGCACCAGTTCCTTCAAAATGTCCTTTAATTTGCACCAGAAGAGACGATTAATACTCCGCGTTGATAGTTTGGCCCTGTGTAAGAAAATCAATTAGGAGGATTCCGTCTTGATCCCAAAAAATCGAGGCGAGAACTTTTCCAGCGGATTTTTGCACTCGGAATTTTTTGTGGCAGGGTGAGCCGCTATGCTGCCACTTCACTGATAGCTGCTTTGTTTCCGGTTCATAGTGATATAACCAGGTTTCTTCCATGGTCACCAATCGCGACAGGAAATCATTTGGATCGCGCCGAAAAAATTCCAAATGTTGCTCAGACGAATGGCACCGTTGACGTTTTTGATCCGCGTTCAGGCATTTCGGGACCCACTTCGCGTAGAGGTTCCGCATGTCCAAATCGTCATGAATGATGGATCCAACCCACTCTTGTGAGATGCTCAGCTACTGATTTAGCCGTAATCCGGCGGTCTTCCAAGATTAGCTTGTGAGTTTGTTCAATACTCTCCGGGTTGTTCACTGTTTTGGGTCGTCCAGGACAAGACGCATCACAGGTGGAAAAATCACCACATTTAAACTGGGCCACCCAGTTTTTGACGGTGGAATACGATGGTGCATGTTCCCCTAATGCTTCTGTCAGAATTGCGTGAATTTTCTTCGGCGCCTTGCTTTGCAGGAAAAAAAACTTCATGACAGTTCGTGTCTCCATGTTGTTGAAATCGCGCGCGTCGCCGGACACGCTTCCTTTCAGCCTCTGTAACAAGAAAAGACTTGCATTTCGGCACATGAACAGACCCCTCTTTCCGTTGACACTATCGATTCCGTCCTACATCGGAAAGTAGGTCGGGCTAAGGACTTAGCAGCAGCACCCGTATTAACTTGAAAACACAACGGGGGCGTCAAACCCTAAAACTGTTTAGATTTACTTCAACAAAGCATCACTCATTTTTAACGAAATAACTAACGGTGAAAGGCCCCTTCGTATAGGTCCTGGAGGGAGGAAATGGGGGAGGACCTTTGGAGTGATATCAGAAGACACATGTTCTCACTGATAAATGATACGCGAGCCAGACATCACAAATGCGGACAAAATTTTCGCTGGGGAATATGAACGGAAACCAACTGGGAAGACGCTGATGTAGAGTGACGATAATATTAAGACGGGTCTTAGGGAAACAGGGTGTGGGGTTGAATGAACTTACTCAAGATACGATCCTGTGGTGGGCAAGTGCCAAATACAACGAACCTACGGGTTTCACAACACTAGCTGGACGCTGACCGTCGCGACTCTGCTCCATTATATATATATATACACACACACACATAGATGCAGGGTGTCCCAGGAGGAATGTGCCAGACTTCAGGAGAGTGTTCCTTATGTTAAAGTATACCGATATAACCCAAAACACCTATATCCAAAGTTGAACGGTTACGGAGATAATGGCCAGAGAAA
>Ga0123354_10013411_pt1 | contig 12713 bp, 7 predicted proteins | sample TergutLab28metaG_2_FD_97872 | JGI IMG/M metagenome (GOLD analysis project Ga0123354, IMG submission 97872) | Labiotermes labralis P4 segment gut microbial communities from Petit-Saut dam, French Guiana - Lab288 P4 | ecosystem: Host-associated > Arthropoda: Insects > Digestive system > Gut ... | reverse complement strand
TTACAATGTCATTTTTACACATTCACAGTTCCATAGGACAGTTTCAATGCAATAACCACATATTTCATCATTCCTCTGGAGGAAATTTAGAGAAGTATACAGAACTCAGCTTGGACAATAATCTTCCCAGGTTACATCTGAACCAATCCGTTCAGAAACATAAGTCAGCTCATCTGACTACCTGTAAGGTTTACAGTCATCTGCTCACCTGCCACAGCATGCCTCAAGTTACTCGTGACAAGAGCTCTGTAGATCATAATTTGTTTCACCATTGCTACTATGATTCATTACTGTAATATTTGTGACAAAGAACAAATATCTTACACACACATATATCTGACTGCACTAATTACATGTCCTCTTCTTAAATATTAATCAACTCATATACAGGATGTTTTTGTTTTCATGTCAATATTTCTGAAATTATTTTTGAAGTAATTCCTAGTCAGCAATGCTGCTGGGACACCAATTTGATTCTCAGTGCTTATGCAACCACAGGCACTTGTTCAATAATGATTCACACATAACTAAACAGATTTATGTTTTAGGCAAGGCATCCCTGTTCCGTTATTTTAATACACTAGTAAATGAAAAATAGTAATTAGAGTCTATACACAACTATTTTAAATCATTGGTTTAAATGATATTGGCAGCATGTTTCGGTTTTTTAAAAAACCATCTTCAGGATGAACACAAATCAAGGTACGAAATATATGTTATAATGCTATGATTAAACTAGATATTGTTGTACATCAAATTAGAGTTATTATAAGAAACTTTAATGTAAAATGAGATCTCATTCAATCATGGCATTGTAACATATATCTCCTATCATGATTTGCACTCAACCTGAAGATGGTTCTTTAAAAAACCGAAACATATTGCTGATAAAATTTCAAATGATGATTAATTAAAAGTTGTGTATAGACTATAATTACTATTGTTTCATTTACAAGTGTATTTAGGTGTCATGAACAAGATGTCACATGGTACAGTGCATTGCACAGCAAATGTTCAAAGGGGCACAACCAGATTGAATACACTTTCCAGTTCTATTCCTACTGAATTACAGGGCCATATCGCAATAAATGTTCAAATAGGCCACAATGAGCTTGGACACACTTTTTGGTTCTGTTCCTATTGAAACATTCAAAATTCACACAGAAGAGTCATTTATGTCAGCGTTGCATGCATGCTGTTCTCTATTAATGTACCAAATCAAAATCTAACAGGCAGAAATGTGGGAATCACGGTGGAACACAGAGCTATAGTATTTGGAATTCACCTTTTGTGCACAAATATGCACAGAGAAGAACATGACCACAGAGTAACAAAATCAGATTAGATGAATGTAAATCATTCCCCAACCTATGAGGAATCAGACCGATGTTCCAATGGCATTGCTAACTAGAAATGGCCTCAGGAATAATCCCCTGAAACAGGGGCTTACAGTCATGTAACATTCTGCATCATACAGAACCATTTCAATCTAAACCAGTCTTTCTGCTATGTACACAAAACTGAAAGTGGGCACAAAAATTGGATGAATACAAACAGTAGGAAAATGTGCACTTCAAAGAGTGCCATTACCACTAAACAGTGTTTATAGCCTTTCTGTTGTGGACAATGAAAATGTATTTTCTCTTATTTTCATATTCTTAGATCATGAAGTTCATGTACAGGCAATATCAGAACAAAAAACATTATGTTTCCAGTACAAATAGACTCTCACCTGAACAAACCGCACAACCTCCAATGAAACTTGCAACGAAATGGGAATCAGATTGTTATATAATATAATGAATGTCAGTAGATTGTATCCAAAGTTGACATTTATCAGATCTGAAACAAATTTGCAATATCCAAAGTTGACATTTAACAGATCTGAAACAAATTTGCAACATAACAGAACCTTTATAGATGAAAGTAGCTGAAATTTTACAGACATATATGTAAAATAAAAGTCTACACTTCACAGTCCATGTATTAATTTTACGTCCAGGTGTATGAAGGAAACTACATGTCTAGTCTTGCTAAAATCTGAATTTCGCTGTATACTGTCATATATGAGTTGTGGGATTAGAATGAAGTATACAGAACCAAAATACAAAATTCCAGTAATGATGCTTTTCAAGAAACAGAATTTCTAAATGATCAGTGTACAGTCAATAGAATGGTTATGTGGGCCAATTATATACTTTGGCAACAAGTAAGTTTACAGTATGTTTAAGACATGCTGCATAATCTGTTTTACTTTCCACCATGGGGCACGCAGTGGCACTGCGCTACAAGCCGGAAGGTCATGGGTTTGATTCACGATGGTGTCACTGGAATTTTTTATTTACATACTCCTTCCGGCCGCAGTATGGGCCTGGGGTTGACTCAGCCTCTAACAGAAATAAGTACCAGGACTAATTCCTGGGGGATAAAGGCACCCAGTGCGTAGGGCTGACAACCTTACCACCTTCATGTGCCGACTGTCTTAAATCTGGGAGCTTCAACCTCCTGGAACCCTCTGGGTCTGTGCAGGCCTGTAATGGGATTGCTTTACCCTTACTTTCCACCAAATGCTGTTTATTTCATAATTTTATCTCTTTCTGTTTAAATAATAATCAAAAATTTAAATAACAACATGGTAATTTAGAGGTTACTGGACTAATTATGAGAACCAATTATGTGGCATTCTCAGTCAATGATACATTACACCCAACAGTCACCTTTCACAGAAATTTGTCACAATAAAATTGTCCACCAAAAACAGCTAAAAAATGTGAAGAAGCTAAAGAAGAGAGTTAATGGAGTCATTGCAAACACCAAGCCTGAAATCTTGCATCACAAGTGGACAGTGATAGCATGTCCAATGACTGCTGACAGCCACAATTAAACATCGATGTGACCATTACATATTTACATATCTTGTCTGATGACTGTGAAATCAGCTGCACACCACGTTGTATACACAGCAGTATGTAACTTACTGGACACAATTATCAAACAAGAACTTCCTAGCGTTAAAGCTGAATATCTCATTTATACCTGCTGCCTGCTGCATATGTGCATTTGACCCTCTCATTATCAGTTGGAAATCCTCTTGTGCACATGTCAAAAATCGTGTTGCATAATTATAATGGTCTTCAATGTGGCCAGCCAAATGAAACACTGGGTTTTCTTCTGACTGAGCAAAACTGTACTGACTCTGTTAGGCACAGGTGCAACAGGCAAGGGACAAACACGCTCCGACTTGCTGAACATTTCACGTGAAAACCCAACAATTTAAAGTGTAAATTCAAGTAATCAAATGTAAATTTAAAAAATCATTATTCTATAATCAGTCTGTACAGTGACACTATATTTTTACAGGCCTTGAAATTCATAAACTACTTTGTGCCCATGGTCTCTAATGAATGGCCTTACTGGCAGTGGCAGTCACTTGCAAATGCATACCAGACTGTACTGTAGAAGAATTATTTTTGGAGAGTTTTTACCCACTCACTTATTTCACCTCAATTAAAAACCTTTACAGATGATGTATAAATATGTATATCCACAGGCACCCACTGATAACAAAGCAGTACATTTAAATCAAAATTGCATGCAATTTCTCACCAAGTGCACTAAATTCTTGCCAGACTACATATTAATAAATCCAACAAACTGCATTTATGGGCAGAAGTTTATAAATGCCCAACAGGCAAAAACAACCCACTTTTGCAAGGACACAAGAATACAAATTATTTAGTATATAATTGTAATGAAGCACAACTACCTACATGTGCATTGTGTGGATTTACACATTGCATGGAAAATATGGAAAATATTAACCTTACCAGACTATTAGCATATTCTTTATTACTAGGAATCAGGTCACTAGGTGACAGTTTCCTGAAAAGTTAAGATATAATAAATTTGAAGTCAAAAAATAAAATCTACTCAAAGAGGGATAAGTCACATAATTTTGGAAAATAGAAAGTTACATAACACCAGCTAAAAACAAAATAAAATACAATATTCTCCTGGTACATCTTACCATTCATGCCTATATACCAGTCCTTAGGATGACTCTTGATCCACAGTTCACTAAATATCGCTGAGAGGAGACAAAGAACCACGAGAATGAAGAAGAGGAGCAGTATTTGTGTATTGGTCATTTTGTCTACTGTTGACCGTTTTAATGGAGCTGATGTTGAGTTCTTCATCAGCTTTGTCTCATGACCAGTGTAAATAACGATACCAAATACCCAACTTGTGTTGCGCAGCATGGCCCCCCGCAGTAGAAGTTGATCTGGACCTAGTGGTACTGCTCTGGAACAATTGTGCACTAAGTTCAGTCTCATATACAATGTAATGAACATCTTAATTAATGTTATGTAAAAACTGCGTACGATGTTCAGTTCAAAAGAAAAGATACTAAACATTTCAATTAGTTAGCTCATATGTGAATCTTCAGCTAGTATATAGGTTTCACTACAACACTGAAACTGAAGGCCCAGCAGCCTCTCCTCAGTCTACAGTCACGGAAACACCAGTTCTTAGTATCTACTTTACACAGGTAACACAAAAAGTATAGCAACAAGCCACCTTCCCTTATTCCCTTCATCAGGCTATTATTCCTTACAAATGTAACAACCATAACACAGTTCAACTTACAGCATACAAGCTTATTCAATAATACATATGTTAGCCTGACTTTACAAGACGCTTCACATGCTTGTATCTCCAGTTATTCAGTGAAATACACTCTCTGAGACTGTATAATGCTGACATTTTCATGTTATGCAATAAAAATAAATTTGGCCAACCATATCAGACTTCTTCTTGTAGCCATTGTGTTAAGATGGAAATCTGCAGGGTGGCCATTTTATCATCTGCCTGAGTACAGCAGCTTTATCTTATACAAACCCCACATCTCACAGGAACACCATTAAAGAGACATCCTACACTATTCAAAGAGTTGGCGACTTCCTTGCTTCCTTACGCAACCATCATTATTAATGTCAGTAACTAGACTATAGTGCCAAATAACTGGATTATTGTTAATGATGAAATGGAAAGAATGTACATGAAATGGATGCCTCATGTACGGTACTATCCTAGAATTCAACATGATGGAATGATGAAAACCATAAAAAAAAACTCATTAGTCAGTGTCCTGCTAAATTTAATATTAGGCACCTCTTCAATTCAAGTCAGAAGCATTACCAACGGGGCCATGTAACTCAGCAAAATTCTTATTAACACCAACAAGGCCTGTGAAGAAAATTGTGCAGAAAGGAGAAAAAAAACATTTCAACAAACTGTTATCTTCTTTACACTACAATACTGCCAAATTCTATAGATATTAATCTCTCACTTTACCAGTGAGGTAAGTACGTACTCAAGTACAGACGCAGGCAGGTGCACCATGCACCACGTAAAAATGCATGCCTCTCCTGATTTCCCAGAGGTACACCACTCGCTTTCGTTTTGTTTTGTACCCTTATACTTCCTGCCCTTTGCACCTACTCCACCCATAAAGTTGTCCCTGTGCACACCACTAAGGCACAGAGGCTGTGAAGCCACAGCTCCGCTCTTTAGCTTAACTCTGGAACTATATGGTGAAAAGTGGTCAGCTTCATGCCCTTGTCACTTTATGCCCAGCAGAAAAGCCCGCAGCAACCACCGAATAAGAGGAAGGAAGGGCCCTTGGGTTGGTGTAGAACATTCAGAGAAGAGAAACTTCTCTTGTCCCTGCTTGGAATCAAACCAGGATACCACAGTCGCCCAGACTGTACCCTACATCACTACATCTACTTACTAACACACAACAACAGTAATCAGCCCAACATACAAGGTTTCTGGAAATTCCTTAACATTTGTAACAAAAGTATTTTATCCATATGGTCTAAACTTCCACAACTGAGTGAATGTAGGTCCTTACTCATCCAAACATAGGTGTGTAAATCTATGATGAAGGAGCATGAATGTATCTGTGTTTACTACATCCTGCAAAATAAGCAGTGTGTCATGAAGCACATGTCAGGACTTTCTCATTCAAGATCAACCCTATAAAGACATAAATCATCAGTGTCATGTGCTTCAATATACACTATTCTCAGTTACACAATACTTTTACATACTGTTTGTCTGTTTCCTTCAAGACCCCAGAGAACTCATAAAGATGCCTGTTGGGCAGTTCAGACTGCAGAGTGCCTTTAAACAGAGTGAGGTCCTTAATTTCAAGCAATCTCGCTGTTTCTGGTATTGCCTGCCGAATTTTCAGGTTTGTTTCTCCATCGAGGTTTGATGTTTCAATGTAACAGATGGCTTGAGGCTCACTGTTAAGGTATAATATTGTTAAAACTGGAAGAAATTTCTCTACTCAAGTGTACAAACAGATGAGCAACAACATAATTAACGTTAAAAGTTGTTGAATGGCAGTCAAATAACTTATAGAAATTCAAATGATATGACTTATAATAGGAGGGATATTCATATACAGTGTGGCTGTAGTTCCACCACTAAAATAACACCATGCCAATGGACCCAGAAGACCTCAGTCCACTTTCCAAAATGTTTTTCTGCCGTAATTCCATTTGCATTTTTGCCACCAACATATGAGTTACTAGTCCAGGCCACTTTTATTGCACTAACAACACTGGCTTGTATGTAGAAATTTCAAACATATAATATCATCAAGGGAACAAGGACAGACACAGCTCATGAAGTGAGTTCTGTCTGAAAGCAGAGTACAGTATACTGCAATGGAATATGACTTTCAAAAAGCAGGCAGAGGAACCTCTCTGAGGTCCATTTAGTATGAAAACATGACAACCCAGAACAACCAATTTCTGTGTATTTTCCACAAGGCAGTCTTCTGTTCTGTTAACACCATGTACTCTTTATTTCCTCTCCTCCTCTCCCCTTCCTGCCAATGTGCCTATATAAACTAACCACAATCTCACCCCACTCATTTCAACCCTGAAGAGGGAGGCAGCATAATCCTACAAGAGTTTAATATCCACCTACACGACCACATGGTGTCACAACCAACATGACCACAACCTGAATACTATCACTGTGAAAACCTCAACAATTTTCTATATTTTATATTTTTCACTCCATGCATTGTGATATAATTGTTATAAAGTAATCCAAGCAACAACAAATAAGTAATGTTTTAATATTTTAAAAAACACCTACATATTTCGGGCTTCACCGGCCCATCATCAGGGAGTACAGCTGTACAAAAACAAACATATTCAACTGCATTATCATCATAAAAAACTTGTTCCAGAAAAAAAAACAGAAGAACATAATCTGATGTATCAGCTGATATATGGCCTTCATATTACATTACCCAAAACATAATCTACATCCATATGCTCACCCTCCAACCTATCTTCTGCAACCCAGTACCATGAACACACTCCAAAAGACAGGCTGCTTTAATTTATGGTATGTACCACAACTGGCGCTCTATATCCTGTAACATGTGTTAATTTTACGACATCTGTATCAAAGCCCTCTTACTTTAAAATGATTTATAACCACTTTTGTATTTTATAGCAACCAAATATTTTATATTATATAACTTTTCTGATGTTGTGTTTCATAATTGTCAGTGTACATATGTAAATCATACATTGGCAACTTCAACGTCATTATATACACTGGAGATGATTGTTTTTGTACAGCTGTACTCCCTGATGATGGGCCAGTGAGGCCCAAAATATGTAGGAGTTTTTTTAAAATATTAAAACATTACTTATGTGCATTGTGTTGTTTTAATGTGTAACAATTTCCTACACATTTCATTTTATTTAAGTTTTTATGGACTGTCAAACTGAGCACAACAATGGACAGTAAAAAAACTTCTACCTATATGAAGACCTTGAAAAATTAATAAATCACCATTATTAAAAAAACAGGTCAACAAATTGTTACCTGGAGGAGAGGATGGCCAAATCTGCTGGAAAGAACGTGTTGTTGTGGACTTTTACAATATCTCCAACCATCACATTAAGCCACTGAACCCAGAGCCAGTGACCTTCTCGCAACACTTCAACTTTGCGGTGGTTGATTTCATCATCTGCTCGATGTCGTTTCTGTTTCAAATGTACATAATTATAAACAGACTGGAAAGCCTACAATACACACAGCAAAGCACAGGATCTCCATATGTATCATTTGCAGCTTGAGATTCTGAAACTTCATAGCTGTTCTAAACACTCATTTCTATTCATTGAGCTGTCTTTCAACAAGCTGAAGATACTGTTTGTAAATTAAAATACACAAGCAAAAAAATTAAAAACAGAACAGTTAATTAAAACCAAATTAAAATTAAAACCAAAACTGGCTTAAAAACAGAACTAAGCCAGTTTTGGTTTTAAATTTTCTCTATGAACAGACCTACACGCACATATTACTGCACAAGTTTAATTTTTAATGTAACATTCCTTCATTTTTATGTTTACTGATGGAATTTAAATGGCAGATGGTACAGTGACCCACAGCACAGCACCCAAAGTTGTAAATTAAGACAGAATTAAAGTGACAAGTAAAGGAAAGAGCAAACTTAGTTTTCACACTGTGAACAAGTATACAGCCTACTGCACTAATAAATCCACAGCAATACAAACACTAATAACAGAAGAAAATGTATGCAATTGATAGTAATCCAGTAACATTCATTCAATATCATGCTCACAAATAAATAACAAGATATGTGAAAGTTAAACAATATTCAATTTAATAACAGAAGTTGAACTACATGTGATTACATAAATTTTGCAAAGCTATTTCCAACTGAGCACATTAAAATTAACTATAAGACACAGATGTGATCCATGGCACTTGAAAAATCCTGCAGATAATGTAGGCAGAACATTCTATAGCATGTCACTATTCAGAATGTTGAAATACTGGGTTTCTTTTTAAAATACAAATGCAGCAGTATTATCACTTCATTTGTAATACCTGAATTCATATTCAAATCCACAAAAATCAATCATTACTCCAGATACATGACAACAAATGCCCCTCATCCAACCAGCTTTACTAAAATAAAACCTCATCTGCAAGACTTCCAACTGTACAACAATTATCTGTAACATTAGTAATTTCTTTTTCTGTCAAATCTGCATAATCATCACTAAGTTCTACACATGTAAACTCTTCAGATTCCTCTTCAGATTCCCAAGTGTTGTCCCTGAATGTTTCATTTTACACTCTGTAACTCTTTGGTTTACAAGTTTACTATTTTTCTGGATTATCTGTTATGATCCTGTTATTTGCATGCTTTCTTCCCCAATATTTTTAATGGTCCTGCTTTAGAGAAGGGCCTTTTCAGTTTAGGAGTCACTTTAATTCATCCCACAAACTCAGATGATGCTTCTTCCTCATTGGTGGTGTTGTCTCGGCATCTGAAAGTATAACTTCTTATTCTGCCCCGTGACTGTCAGGGCCATCAGTGAGAAACAACAGAAATTCATCCAAACCATTTTCACTTTAGGAATAAATTCTGGCCACAATAAGCACTTTTCCAGCATTGTGTTTGGTAAATGCATTCCCAAAGGATTTTCCAATAATGCCAGCAATACTGTAAATTCTTACATTAATTACAGGTGCAAATTTTACCTTTTAATTCATACATACATTCTGAAGACAGCTTGACTTTTAGCTGCAATATGTACCTGTAGCTCACTGCTAAACTTTTAAACACACAGTTTTGTTTAAAAGATGAATAGTTGGTTTTTATTGTTATTGTAACACAACAGGATAAATCATCTCAAAAACATAGTTGGTGTTCTGGTAGGTATGAGGTTCTTCATTTGCGCTTGTGGAAACACTGACATTGCACAAACGTGATTACCAATGTCATTTACAGGAAACAATCATTACAAAATAAAATTTCCATTGAAAAGTAACAGGAACCTCCTTGTTGGTACAACAATCCTTACTGTATATTAAACAGTTACATAATAATTACACCACAATTGACCTGCACAGGTCATCTTCAGGTGATGTTCTACTTTGAACATGCAAGAAGGGAATACACGTGATGCTGACTTTTTGTATACTGTAGTGTTCGGTTCCTTTTTTGTTAAATGTATTCAAGCTTATATTTATATTCTTGATTTCCTTACAGTATTAGAAGAGGTGCACATTTTATCCTGTTTGATTGGTGATAAAATGAAGAAAACACATATTGCAAAATTTACCATTTTCTCCCTTGAAATCATACTCCCCACCTGTTTGATTCCATTAGGACAGATACTTGTAGGAGGAATATGAACAGCTGCACTACCAGTCTCATCTAACCTGTGGATTTTATTAGCGGTGAAGTACTGCCTTGACACAATGCCTTGAAGTTTTCAAAAAAATATTGTCACAAATCATAATTAGAACAAGGAGAGTGAGCAGGATTATTAGCCTCACATTTTCTCAAACACAAGGACTCATGGGGTTTTCTCATTCCCCTCAGCCACATACTGTATTACCAACACACACATTCTTTCCCTGCCTCTCTGGGATAACTTTGCTACTTCCTTTCCCACACTGAAAAGCACATTTGAAAGTTTCCTTCTTTGTGAGACCACAATGCAGCATAGAACGGAATACGTAAAAGCGGGCATCGGAGTAACCCATGGACTTTGACTGTTTTCAAAGACCATCATATAATAGGCATCCTGTTTGAAATAATCAACCAATTCAAGTTCGTGTGTGGCAATAAAAATTTTATTAACATCATCTGTGGCCATATACTGAAAATCATCTTGGTATTTCTTGTTTTTACAACTTCATAAAAAGATAGCTGAGTGTAGTTTTTGAACTTACAAAATTATATGTCACTGTTCTTACTCTTGTTTGGTATTAACTACATTTTTTAACAGCTCATTCTATCATTAGTGAATATCTCTTTCTCTTGTTTCAACTAATCTGCTTCATGGCATTCCCCTAGAAACTGAACATACTTCTTGATGCTGTATGTACTGAACATATATACTGAGGGACATGACCCAAGGTACAACAACAGACATCCCCCTCCAGCAAAAATAACAGCACAATTTTAATGGTCATTTTCAATTGGCAGGCACTGTTTATACCAAATTAATTATCACAGAAATTAAGATCTTACTCTGCCTTAGACCGTACAAGAATCAAAATGATGGTCAGACTTGGTTATAACTTCATGAAGGGGACTGGATATTTTGTGTCATTATAAATTAATGTTGTTATAACTAAGGACCATAATGTTATGATTAACAGTGAAGTATTCAAAGTACCACAGAATACCTGACTCTATAGATGAGGTGTTGCATGTACCTACGTCATTATAACCAGGCTTGACCGCACTTTACGCATCATCTATAGCAAAATAATGGCTAATGACCAGAGGCAAAGATGACCCAAAGTACAACACTTTCCCCTACATTTGTCAAATTGAAACTGGGAAGACAATGAAAAATTAAATGGTTTAATACTCACTACGTCTTCAATTATCTCCTTGATTGCTGACACGCTCAGAATGAATACGAGAGGAAACAAAGTTGTATAGCGTCCAGTTGGGGATACATCTGGTATTTGCTGAAAAAATAGCCCACATTAAACATATATGTAAGAATGTGAAGTATCAACTGACTATAATTCACAGAACATTGTTTGGAGGATATACAGATTAACAAGAGAAGATCTCACTGAAGGATGAAGCAAATTGCATGAAGAGGAGTTGTATAATTCATACAGTATGTCTAATTAAATATTACTCAGACGATAATATAAATCAAAGGAAGTGGGGCACAAGGCATGCATGCAACAGAGGAATCATGAATCCAAAGTTTTAGTTAGAAATCCTGAAGGACAAAAACCAGAAACCAGTTATAAGTTACAGGTAGAGGTGAGGGGATTATATCACATACAGCATCAGGCAGAACCCACACAGCCTATTTTCCTGCTGGATGGAGTGTACAAACTTCTTTCACTGTTTTAACAGTATCATAAAACTATTCCAAATAATCTGAGCTACAGACAGCATCATCAAATAAATCACAAATAAATAAATAAATAAATAAAGTATGTTAGAAATGATGAAGAAAAGAAGACTTAATATGCTACTAGAGTGTTACCCACCTCATCTAATACTGAAATTAGGAATGAGTTGAGCTATACGTCTACTCCCACTCTGTCCTACAGGGTGCATTATGGGGACACCTCTACCTTTACTACGGTGTCAGTGTGCCTGAGCAGAAAATTTACATTAAATAGTTTGTCTTTGCTCCACATCCTAGTAGCACAACTACAACTGAGTGCTGGATTTTCTGAAAGCAGGATAAGAACTGCCTGTGTAAGTTTTCCTTGTATCCTAGCAAAGGCATATGTTTGAAATTTTCCAAAGCAATGAGTTTGCTGATAGCAGAAATCATATAGCCTACTTCCCACTTCAAAAGTTCGTGCCTCTGCCAAGTTGTTATAACCCACTGCACAAAATTAAAATTATAGCATTTGGGTGGGCTCCAATGGCGTAATGTTTATATCAGGTCCCATGAAAATAGGTCAACTAGCTGGTTCAGGGTTCTTGCACCTGCTGCAAGAAATCTGTAAGCCAACTGTATGAACAAGCTCTACACAGTGTGTACACCAAGGCCTTGTTTAATGCCCTAGTTGTTTTCCTTTAAAAAAAAAAAAGAAAAGTAGTAGTAGTAGTGGTAAATGTAAGGAAAATGGCAGTCCTCCCC
>Ga0123354_10013410_pt1 | contig 12713 bp, 8 predicted proteins | sample TergutLab28metaG_2_FD_97872 | JGI IMG/M metagenome (GOLD analysis project Ga0123354, IMG submission 97872) | Labiotermes labralis P4 segment gut microbial communities from Petit-Saut dam, French Guiana - Lab288 P4 | ecosystem: Host-associated > Arthropoda: Insects > Digestive system > Gut ... | reverse complement strand
CTGTGGGGACCCGTTGCGCTGACCACGTGACACCCCTCTATCCGCAAAAGTTGGCACTAACTTCGCCGACCGGCGGCGGCCGCTCTGTCGGTATAGTTCGCGTGCGGACTGAGGCCACGGAGTATTGTATCTAAAAACACTCTTAGTACTTCGGATTATGACGCTCAGGAATATTTTGATAGACAATTATGAATTTGAAAGAATGCAGATGAAAGCGGTTGAGACAAGACTTAAAGTCCCGGAATTTTCCCTGAAGGAATGACGTACAGTTGCCTAATGGTGGTAAGGCAACATAACCGGCGTCTCAGCCCATGTTCGAACCTCTGGAATGAAAATTAGGATCTCTGTCACTTGAGACAGCTGTGTAGATGATGGGCTGTAAAGGACATGAAGAAGACTCATAATATCGGTGTGACTACAGATTCACAGACATGCATGAATTGTGAACCATTTAACACAGTCATTTTAGCAGCTAAAATATTGTAAGAGAACAATCGTTATGTAATTAAGGACACATCCTGTAGCTGCTTTATCCTAACAGATGCACAACAGCAGATCCTTCAGCCGGTTCACTGTTGCACGTAGCGTAATCTATTTCGTATGTATGTAGACAGCCCACGTACACACTAATTTAGTAAACTTCTTGTGAACTGAATTCGGTTGTATTTTGTCACACTTAGGAAGTTCGTGTTAATCTACCAGATTTTTGACGTAAAGGCTATGACGAAGGGCGTTAAGAGACAAGGAACAAAACGCAAATGGTTCAGAAACTAGCGCAGACAGTACAGACATGGTGTATTGGAGGTTATGTAGCTTTAGCTGATAAGTTGAGATGGAGATGAGTATGACCAGCTGCCTTCTCAGAAGGCGACTGTCGTGCTTTGTTTCATAATGCCCATTAATACATCGAAATAGTGAGAAAATACTAAGAAAAGTCGACAAATCAGTTTTTGAAATTGGTAACTCTCGAAACGAAGCTTGGAGCATTATCACAATGCAGACTCCGCGTAGAAGGTAATGGCGGTGCAGGTGCCAAGAGTTTCATGACGTTCGCTTACGCAAGACTATCAGCACAATTTTAGTATTAGACATTTTCCTTGCGGTTGTTTTATATACTAAAATTAATTTCAAACGAACTGTACAATACATAGATTTGTTGCTTCTACATGTTTCGGCCAAGAACTGCAGCCATCTTCAGAGAGCTACAGTACCTGAGGACGCATTAAGCGTGTTATGCATCTTGTTGGCTGTATATGGCGGATTATATGCATGTTGTATCATTCCACAAATAATGAATAGGTATTGAAATTGTATTAAAATTATAGTAGAAGTAGCATTTTAAAAGTTATGTAAGGTACGTTCATTCATGAAGTACACACCGAGGATTTAAAAATTTCAGTAGATTGCATCAGAAACCGAAAAAAAAAAATCCGTTATTGCAAGATGTTTGGATTCAACATTTATAGAATTTAAATATATTATTTTATTGTAATTTACTTACAATTTTCATAATTGTTAATTAATTATAGTAGATTACCACAAGTATGTAATTCACAGCTCACAAGTTGCATGACACACTGCATGTATCCTCAAGTACTGAATCTACCTGAAGATGGCTGCAGTTTGTGGCCGAAACAAGTCATCAACTTCATACAGCTTGCAGAGTTTTAGGCCTCGTGACATGTTCCCGTCCCATTATTAGTCTGGAAGTCTTTTTAGGGTCGTCCTTGGCTTTGTTTCATCCATCGTTGATATTTCATAATTAAGTGTGGCAGCCTGTCTCTGTCCATTTGCCGAACATGTTGTATCTATTTATTTATGGAATTTTGAATTTTCTGTACACCTGGGTTACTTTTAAGGTCTGATAAAATACCTTCATTGGTTTTGTAACTTTGCCATGTGTAATTTACCCTTCTCCTCATAAATTTCGTTTCCCCTGACTTTATCCTCAATTTATACTGTTCTATTATTGCCCAAGTTTCGAATCCGTGTAATAAGGTAGGTAATGCCGAAGTATTATGTAGTTAAAGTCTTGGGTGTCTCTGGACTTGAGAGGGTTTTAAAGTTCTATGAATAATATCCGTTATCTGTAGAAATGTCGATATTTTATCTGTAACATCTTTTTCATTCTTGTATGCAATGAACAACCTAAGTAATCGAAAGTGTTTGTTCTACGCGTATGCTATTATTGTTTGTTAAAACTGTACTTCTGATTGGATCTCTTCCTTTAAAGGCAACTGTTTTCTTTTTCTTGTCGCAATTTTTAGTCCGTATTTGGAGGTAATTGTCTCCAGTTTATGTATTTAAAGCTGTAGCCACTGTAACTTGTTTGGCCGCGAACCAAAGTGTCATGATTTTGACTCCTTTTATCTCCTCTTGTTCCGTTCTATAATGATCTGATTTGTATATATTTTAAATGAAGTCGGTAAAATGGGGCAGCCTTTTCGAACTCCTTTATTAATTGTTACTGGTTGTGTCAATGTGGTATCTAGTTTATTTTTATTTTGTTGTCATATTTTTTTTAATTGTTGTAAGTAATGGATTAGGAATATTTCTCTCTTGTAAAACGCTAAATACCAGCTGTCTTCTTACTTCGTCAAAAGCCTTTTCGTAATCTAAAAAAAGGAAACGTGTGTCCCAAGTTATATTCTCTTCTTTTCTCTAATGTAGGAGCGTCTAAGCGATGTGCTGTATTGTGAATTTAGTTGGAAATTTTGTACCATAAATATAATTCTTTGTCTGTCTTTATTGTGTGTATATTTCTGCATATGTTTCATTACGTTATGCTGCGCATGCTTGTGAACCTGACCATTCGCAACGCCCGTGTATGGTCACTAGGCTATATCGGCGTTTCAGTCGGACCCATACACAACGGTAAGCGCAGTCGACCGTGGCTACCGCAGCGGTCTTTAATGAACTGAATGAGACTGTTGCTCATCTGTACAGTACAGTCAGAGGCGTGGAAACACGTGTCCGCAGGTGCGAGTATCATGCAGTTTCATTGTGATAAGTACGCCATCATCTTGGATGTCATATAGTGTAGTGCGGTGTTTCTCAACCGCCGGGCCGCGGCCCGGTACCGGACCCTGGCATCAATTATACCGGGCCGCGAGAGATTCTCCTGGAATTGATAACCAATTTAAATATAATTTTATATTTGTCAACATGCCACACCGTACACACAATTGTACTAATACTCTTTATGATTATGCCATAATTAATTATTAATACTTATGTGAGTTTAATGTATGAACTTAAATAAAAATTAGAAAGGTACTGACGAGTAAATCTGTTGGGACCGTGTCCTCGTCTTATGAAAAAAGAATTTACCGGGCCGCGGTCTCACAAAGGTTGAGAAACACTAGTTTAGTGTAATGGCAGGGAACTGAACTTGGTACTCCAAAACAGAAACGAATGTTTAAACTTGTACTCTCTCCTCATGGAATCACTTGTTATGAGTTGTTTCATACCAAATTTTTCAACAGAGTACAGCCCATTGATAAAACAGCGTAAAACTTACTACCTGCTGCGTAACTTCGGGGTGGGTGCAAGGGATACGGGAAGTGCCCCTCAGTTATCTCTGAAAAACTTGGTTGAGAGTGGGAGAAAGAGATGTATGTAGGCCTACATCAGGGACTGGTCCAAACAATTCCTCCCTGTCATTCTAAATTGAATTCTTCGTAAATTAAAGTACGTAATACCCATGGTCGATTTTGTCCCCTCCCCATTGTCATTATATTTATATATTATGTAATTATATATTATGTATACATAATGTAATTTAGTTTTACTCTTTAAACAGTTACAGAATTTGATACACTTGTTATCATGCCCTTTCAAGTCCCGCTAAACTAAATTGTTTCCATTAGCGCTGTCCCATTGAGAAGCTAATACGTCAGCTAGTTGGGAAATCCCCGCGTGTTATGAAACCCGAAAGCACATTGCCGTGTTCACAAGGGCCCGCCACTTTTCTTTTCCCTGAATCAGATCAATTCGATTTTTTAAAGTCCATTTTAATACTCCATCTTCGCGCAGGTCTCCGAAGTGAACTTCTTTCTTCAGGGTTCGCCAACAAAAGCGTGTATAAATTTCGCTTCTCCCACATACGTGCCACATGCATGCCCTTTCCTACTGAGTCTTCCTGATTGGAGCACCCATGCGAGTAAAATTCTGCCCCCTGAATCACTTTGTAAGTTTACATCGTGCCTCTTGAAGTCACTTCTTAATCACAAACAATGTTTCTTGATGCTGAATGTGCCAAGTAAATAGAATAAACACGTAAGAAAATGATGCTTGGCTGCTTTACGGAACAGAGTCTAACTTACTGTGATCTCAGAAGCTAAAGAATCATTCAACTTATGTGTGCTGCTGAGATACGTATAACAGTTTTAAACGTACGAGTATTACGCGGTCGTCCAATTAAGTTCGCGAACTCGCCACCGTGTGCTTGCCGTGGCAGCACTGGACAAAAGCCTTAGTATGGTTTGATGACGTTGACATATCAGCGTTTCACAGCTGTATTGTTGATCTATGGCAGTTTGTTTCTGAGTGGCATCTATTACTGTCTGCATGTGTTTTGGTGTGCCGCCGCGAGAATGTCGGAGCCTGAATCAGAGTACCGAACGAATATTAACCCCTTTAAACGCCAAATTAAATCCCATCCGCCCCTTGCTAGCATTATTCGTAGCTCACCATATTCTGCACGTTAGCAGGTAAAAGGTTAAATTTCTTGTTAAACTTGGAAAGAGTGGAAACTAAATTAGAGAGATGTTAGTGCAAGTTTACGGGGATAGTGCTATAAAGAAAACAGCAGTTTACAGTGGGTGAAACGTTTTTCTGAAGGAAGCGAAAGTGTCACTGACGAGAGGTCAGGACGGCCAGCAACAAGCAGAACTGAAGAAAACATTGCCGTAGGAGCGCGACGGCTTTATCGTATGGTAAGCCTGTATCTGTCGGGACATCCTGTGGTAACTTCGTAGCTTAGGGCAGAGGTAAGAGAAACGTATTATAGTTGAATGTTGACTGCATTTGATCAAGTTCAAAAAAAAGGGAAAAGGAATTTTTCACACGAAACGTAGTTTGCGTGTTCGTTTACGAGTGGTGAGGTCTTCAATTTTCGACCCAGTGTCTGAACCTTCATCTTTTTCCTTGAACCCTTTTTGCAGCTGCTAGAATACACGGGTTGAAAAGCATGTACATCATAAAAAAAATACTGTATCTACTAAAATGGACGCCATGTAGTTACAGTTCTTTCACCATTTTAAAGCCAGTGCAGTTCCATTTAGTGTCAGGTTTCAACATGGGTTCCAGCGTTCTGCACGCTTCTGCAACCTGGAAGACACAAGCTCGACACTCTTCCTTAAGGAGTCGAGAGGAACAACAAAAACATTGTCTTGTTAATTGTTCTTGTTCATCAAATGTTCTTGGTTTTGATCGGTGGATTTCCTTTTCGGCCCGATCGCAGCGAAACGGTGTCACATGCAGTAATAATGTGAATTGACGGAGGCCATTCACTTCGTCGTCGACGCCAATTCCACCGGGAAGTAAAACGGTTGTCAAGCCGCGCACGAACATGAAGCGCAAAGTGTGACGGTGTTCCATTTTGAGTGAAGTGCATTTTATAATTGTAAATTTATAGCCATATAACATTCCATTTAGAAAATGCAACCACTTAATTCTATGTACTCGTATTTACTTCAGAATCACCCTGTAATTGTAAGATGGGGCATAGGCCGTTCATTTCACATGCAAAATTAAAAGGATTGTCCCTTTCAAATTAATAACCCTTGCTGTCAAAAAAGTGTTGTTAAACATCCACGCGGTACTAAGAAAACGAGAAGCTGCTGTACCCTTCCGCGTCTACAGTGTGTGTGTGTGTGTGTGTGTGTGTTTGTGCGTATGTGTACGCGTTTGTGCGTGTGTGCGCGCGCACACGCGTGGGAGATAAACATTTTATGTGTTCTTAAACAATTTTTCGATAATTTGAAATACCATTCTTATTTAAAGCGTTACTTTCTACAAATTTAAATTTCAGAAAAAACTAAGAAAATTTGATGAATCTAATCCATCTCCACGTTATATAAATTTGACTGAGCTGCGCTGAGGTTTTGTTGTAATTATGCCCTGCTACGTCACAGGTATTTTATATGCCAGTTATGACAACTTTCTTGACCAATTCAGTAATCTTACAAGTGTATGAAAACACACTTTATTTTTCAGCGAGAAACCTCGTTTGAAATATGAGATCTGGTCTTGCTGTATATGAACAGTTGATTCACAAAACAGAGGTGAGTCCTTTTTCGCTTGACTAGTCAGAACATCTTTCCCTCCTCGTTCCTTAAATAGATCGAACGTTCATTATCCTATTCACAGTAGCCTGCTACTGGCCCCTAACCTGAATCAGATGGATACAGTGCACGCCGTCACTGCATATTTCTTTTTGACCTCTTTTAATAATATATTCCAAGTTGTACACAGCTCTTCCAATTGGCCCCTTAGATTGCCGACCAAAAATTCTCATAACTTTCTTATAGCTTCCTTGCATGCCTTGCGTAACCCTTTCCATCCTTCGCTAGTTTATCACTGTACTGGACGAGGGATCGGCCCGTCGCCTGTCGCAGGGACCTCTACCTGACAATACACGACATTAAGAAGCGACAGACATCCATGCCCCCTGCGGAATTCGAACCCGCAATCTCATCAATCGAACGGACGCATATTGCTCCTTAGACCGCGCGACCTCTGGTGTCGACTTGTTTTTCCTTTTAGACAATAAAGATATTTGAAATGTTTGGAAATGTTAACATATCTTGTTGCCCAGTGTAGGATTCAACCCCCAGATCGAGAGAATATAATTTTTATTAGCATGCTCTTCTGACAGCCCATATGGTCGCCTCAGATGAGAACGTAGATTATACAACCACAGAGTTGTTTATCTTAGTAATTAACCAACTTGATGCACAACATTTTTTACAATAAGCTTATTTCGTGCCTGTACATGTTTCGAGCACCATGTGCTCATCACAACCTGTGCACGGGACGGCTACGTATAGGTTTGATTATACCAGAGGCTGTATAATACAATTTTGACCTCCTGATGATGAGCACATGGTGCTCGAAACATGTACAGGCATGAAATAAGCTTATTGTAAAGAATTTTGTGCATTAAGTTGGTTAATTACTAAGATAAATATACTGAGATGCATGGTCAGCAAAACATAAAAACCACAGAGTTGGTTTAGTTCGTCTAACAAACAAAATCATATCATGGTCTACTTTTATATTCCACGACTGTATTGCAGAACTTAACAGTAGAATTTGCCCACTTGTTTCACTGAAAGCGGAATAACATGAAATAACGAATAGAGTGAACAGCGGTGGTAATAATTTCGAATACACTAGACAGGTATACACGTTTCACACTGAGTTGCCGTTCCAGTTTCGAGTTCATTTTAATTAACAAACCTAAGTTAGAGCTACTTATTTACTATGAGAACCCATACAGTAACTACTGCAAGTTTAGTTAATTTCAATTAACGCATGCTGCGCACGTGTTTTGTAATACGCGTCGTATTAAAATTACGGCGATACAATATATATTGTTTGTTTCTGTGTCCGACATGGGACTATTGAAACCGTGCGACAGTTTACAATATGGGACTCAAAAACTTCTGATTAGTTTTCAGCAAATAATGTAATGTAATTACAAAGGTTTCCCGACTTGTTCTGCCAACTACAGTACAGTTACCGCTCCCTAAAAGGAACACAATATGTTGTACTGCAAATGGTTTAAAATATTCAGCGTGACGTACATCGGTTTCTTTGAAGCAAATTTTCCTGGAATCCATTATTATTTTACAAACGAGGGGGAGGGGTGCAGTTCTTTGTAAGTATTCAGATTGCAACGATTGTTGTTGTGCATGACAGTGACGTGGAGGAAATGTTTTGGAAAACAAAGGAGGCTTGTTACGCAATTCTGTCATCTCTCGTTCTGCGTGCGTTTGTGTGTGTCATAGAGCTAACAGACCATTTTGAGTTACTTCCATTCCTAAAAGGGAAAATGTAGACTTATGGAAACCTCAATAGACACACACCTACACACACACACATACACACACATACATATAAATATCTGCATCTACACCTCCCTCCTGTATCTCCTCTCCAATTTGAACTTTGTGTCTAGCTGACTGATGTAGCCGAATCTTGCAAATTTGCGGATGCCGAAACGTATTTCTTTTAACTGCAGTCAGTAATAACGGGGTGCTGACATGTAGGCTACAAGCTGGTTGATCCGGGGTTTGGACCCTGGCGATGGCAAGACATTTATTTCCCCTCCGAAACGTCCAGACTGTCTGTGGGACCAACCCATGAGAGTATTCAAAGAAGACTGGGGCTCTTTTACCGGTATAAAGCGGCTGGGGCGTGAGGTTGACCACTGATCTCTATATAGAGCCGAGGTTAAGAATGAGTGGAGGTATACCTCTACTCCCCTTGCATGTTTTCTTGTGTTCTTGCAATCACTAATAACAAAATGTCGCTCAAGTGAATTTCTCAGGCTCCAGAGAAACTGGTTTCACGTTAGCGGCTTTGTATCATGTGTGGTATTATTCCTTGTTACGCTAATGTTGTTGCAGGATACAAACAAGTAACAACGCACCTGACTTCAATTCTTGTGTCACACTTTCTCTAGAGACGCTGATCATTGGTTAATCAGTATATGCCCCGAATACTATGGAACCAAAGGTTTATTACCGTATTTACAAGAACTGATTATTGGCCTCTGTCCAGAGCCAGTTTAATCCAGTCTGTCCCCTTCAATACCATTTCTTTGAAGTACATTTTAACAATTATTTTCCTCTCTATACGACTTTGTTTTCAAAGTGTATCTTACACACCATTTTTATTTCCCATGCCTACCACCTGACCTACTCATCTTATTGCTCGTGATTTGGTCGTATTGCTAATATTTGACGGGGATTAAAAATCGTGAAGGTTTTTCCTGATGTGTTTCTCCCCCGTCTCCTGGCCTACTCCTTTTTTATTCATATAATACATTAAATAAATGTTCTTTGAATGTATTTAGTTTCTTCTGATGTATTAAAAATTATTAGAAATGTGGTTGAAGTACATGTGAACGTTTATAATAGTGAGATTCGTGTCATTTTAAGTCCGTGGATGTGTAATAAACGTGGTATAGAATTTGTATATTGTTATCCTTACTTATCTGTACCAAACATTCATGAAAACGTGTTACTGTTTATCCAGTAACAAATGTAAAATTACATGTCTGTCCGTACCATATGTTCCTCAAGTTTTACCCCATGTATCGCCGTCAGTAAATAGTATGACATGTCTCTAATATGTAATGATGTATTAATTAGTGCCCTGTGCAATGGATTTACGAAATTAGAAACTCCAGATCGCACGGAAATATACTTTATATTTCCCTTGGGGTGAATTATAATTGCTCTCGGGGTTAGCCTCAGGGGGTGTCATTTTATTGGTGTTCCTATTCCGTTAATCGTGCTCCTGTGCTCTAGGCCTTCACCAGAGCTAGACGGATTACTTATTCAGTGTTCACATCTGGATGAAATTACACTGCACGACACAAGCGAGGATTGGCCACCATTTCTCCTAGCATGTACAGCTCACCATATTCGCTGAGCTGTTCAGATTATCACAGAAACATAAGAAGTCTTTCTGAAAAGTCAGACAGTTTGTCCTGATATCTGTAGAGTTAACAATTAATTGTCCGGTACAGATAGTTCTGTGACCTCAGTTGTATTAATAAACCCTGTCTTTTGACGAACTCTTGAAGAAATACGATCCGATGTGGCAGTGGCGCGAAAGATATGACGTAGGAATAACGAAGGCTGCTTGTATTTGCTGGGTTAGAGTTTTACATATGTCGTTTCTATTTCTGTCACCCAGATATTTAGTAAGAAGCTTTGATAATGACTTGACACAAGATTTTCTGCACATGATGCTGCATCGATTGCTGAATGTACTAAGCAATATGAGTTACATTAATGATTATACGATTCACTTTAAGTTGACATTCAGTATTGGCAAATAAAATGAAACTATAAAATATTTAATTGTGTGTGTGTGTGTCTGTCTGTCTGTTGGGTAAAAAGCAAAATATTCGCGACAAGTTCGGGCACATAAACAGTCGTCTTAAAAAGAAAAATTGTTGATTCATGAGCTATACATGAGTTAAGAAGTTAAAATTCTTTACAACAAAGTAACAGTTAACAGTAGCGCCGTAAGTGAATGATCGTAATGTCCAGTGCCTTACCAGCTGTAATTGTATACCAACGGAACTACGTCATATGTTTGTTTCCCTTTTTATTGTACGGAAATCTTGATTTTCAGTTCACATGGATGCTTCGTAGGTTTCGAAAGATTTCTTTTGCAGGTGACTACTTTGAGAGTGGAAACTTGTCGGGCTGACATGTGTTTTTATCTAAGACACACGCGTACAGTAATTAACTTGTGTTTAGGTGTTACTTTAGTCACTAATATGGATAACATTAACGCTGCGGACACAAAATTAAAGAATAAACATTCAGTTCACGTAATGTGCCTTCCATTACTTTTCATAAGCACAAGACGAATACCGTAAATCTTTGTTGCAACTTAGAAGAAAGGCCCCAATTTCGGATTCTTAACACCGAAAAAGTTTCGTTCAGTGTCAATAATATATCTACAACAACACGCCTTGCTCTTGTAACTTTATGTTTGCAGCCGTTGGACTTAAAGTACAAGTGGAGACAACAACAGTAGTAGTGGTGGTGGTGGTGGTGGTGGTGGTGGTAGTAGTAGTAGTATCGCCAGTAATAGTAATAATAATAATAATAATAATAATCTAACTGAATTTAAACTACAAACCATTTAATGCAGGTAGGACCACCTCCCATTATCGTCTTGAACACAGACTTAAATTGGGTAATGCTTTTACTGAATACGTAATTTATGTTTTTGTGAATTTTTTGTCGATCTCGTTGGCAGTCCGGTCTAAGGCGTAGGTGTGTGGCCTCTCGCTTTCTGGGGTTGCGGGTTCGAATCCCGCCGGCGACATGGATGTCTCTCTCTTGTGAATGTTGTGGGTTATACAGGTAGAGGTCCCTGCGAAGGGCCGATCCTTCGTTCAGAGGAATCGTACCAAGTGTGTCTGTGTTGCTGAGTGTGATCAGGTGTAACAATGACCCTTTACATCTTCAGTGAGTAGGTAGAAGAGGTCAGATTAAAAAATGAGTTCTTTGTGCATGGTGTATAAATTAATATAAATCTGTCCCATTACAGGCCTGGACAGGCCCAGAGGGTTCCAGGAAGTTAAGGTTCTTAGATTTCGTGACGACGGCACAAGGATGGTGGTAGGTTGTCAGCCTTACGCACCGGCCGCCTTTACCCCCGGGAAATACTCCTGGTACTCATTTCTGTTAGAGGCTGAGTCGACCCTAGGGCCATAGTGCGATCGGAAGATTTTTTTATGTCAATGAAAAATCCAATGACACCAGCTGGGATCGAACCAGCGTCCTTCCGATTTGTAGCACAGCACCTTCACCACTGTGCTACCGCGGTCCCCGTATAAATTAATATATAAAATATAATATGAAGTTCGTAGATGCCTCTCCTTCCATCCGCATTCTGTATCTCCGGAGTGGACAATCAGAGTTGTTACGAATGGTACTGTAACGTCCAGAACATAATCTGTAAGCACATTAAATGCCTCTTGCCGAAGACAAACGCTTGCAGTAATTGTTAAAAGGAAGTTATCTTCCATGCAGTAAAGTTAAATATTACAGACGTAGAAACTTGGAAACTAAGCCGCATAACGGAAACTTGAGAAACTCACCGAGACGAAGTATGGATTACACGCTGGGCGTACCGTAGCTAAATTACAGTTCCATAAATCAAAGTTTTATTAAGTGTAAGCCGAGCTACAGAAGTGTATTATTTCTCCCAGGCTTGAGTGGGGATTGTGGTAACGAGGATGTGTTTTAAGCCTTCCTATCTGCATTGCCTCAAGTACTGACGGTGTTCAATATTCACTAGGGATGCTGGATGTTGAAAGCGGAGGAATACCTTGAATCGACAGGAATTTTCATCCAATAAGCTAACATTTCGCAATCATGAATATGTAATTGAAACTTCTGCAAATTGTTTTCGTACCCGACTTTTAAAGGGTCATAAATCATTTAAAAAAATCTCTATTATTTTCGGTTTAATTTCAGTTTGCTTTGTGACAGTAGAAGAGACAGTGCATATTTTTCGTGGAATGCGATTATTTAAGAAACTTAGAGATGGTGCGTAGGATGAAACGCAGCGGGCGTTCATTTAGTGTCATCTGGCCGCGTGAATGTTTGGGTAGCAGATAGTGCAGTATTAATGAGAGAAGGTAACTAATGAAGAGTGTGTGTACTAGCATAACACAACTACATTTATTGGTAGAATATAAAGTATTTTCTACATAATGCACAACTACATGTTTCGGCGCTTGATAATGGCCATCTTGAGGTTGTATATGAAATACTTATTAAGAATTTATACAATACATACATGGGCTGTTTATATGGGGCAGGGAGGGGGTAAAGTGGGCACGAGATCTGATTTATGTAAAACAGTGAGATACTACTAACAACTAGAGTAAGTTTATAAACCTAAAATTATAGTCACAGATGCTACACATTATTGTGCATTGTATATTT
>Ga0123354_10013409_pt1 | contig 12714 bp, 7 predicted proteins | sample TergutLab28metaG_2_FD_97872 | JGI IMG/M metagenome (GOLD analysis project Ga0123354, IMG submission 97872) | Labiotermes labralis P4 segment gut microbial communities from Petit-Saut dam, French Guiana - Lab288 P4 | ecosystem: Host-associated > Arthropoda: Insects > Digestive system > Gut ... | reverse complement strand
TTTTGTTTTTTTTTGTGTTTGTTTTTTTTTTTTTTTTTTTGTTTTTTTTCTGGTTTTTTTTTGTTTTGTTTTCTTTTTTTTTTTTTTTTTTTTTTTTTTTTTTTTGAGATTACAGGCAATATTTTTGACCTAATTTGGGTATTCTGGACAATAGGCTATTATGCTAGCTACTAGTGGACCAGAGTTGCTCCTGATTTTTGACTAACAAAATAAAATTCTATAGCATTTAACAAGCCAGTCACCTCAAGAAGGGTGCAGACCAACTCTGGAAATGTAATGTTGGGTGATATCGACGCCACGTCAGTGTTCAATGTAGTATTAGTGTAATGTGTTAGCTGTTAACGCCGAGCCTTAGCGAATATTAAGTATAAAATCCATCAGTATGAAGGAGTGTGTGCAGTAACGAACAAACGTCGAAACTGCAAGAAAAGACGGAGTTAAGTTTGTAACTTTTAATGACATTTGCCTAATTCTCTCTCTTTTTTTTAAGTTGTAACTTGGATGAATTTTCAGTAATATTACAGGAGAGGTGGGTACAGTTTTAAGTAATCTCAGTGGATGTAGGTCTACTTGATCAGACACAATTAAACGTAGAGGAATCGAGAGGAATTAGTGAAATGTGTATTCTGTTTGTGGAGGGGTAGATAGTTGCCGGAAAATGGCTGGCCTGCTTCAGCAGAATGACAGCATGATAACACTTAGGCTTCTTTTTCATTATAGACGGATTACAAAGTGGGTGGATATATAAGAAGACGATTCAAAGCCTAAGAATGTTAAACAGACTTGATCCTCTCTGTGGAAGACAGATGGAAACATTGAGGAAGAAGAAAAAGATCGAGGGAATGCAGGAGATAATAAACATATCCACCCAGGTTATGAGTACCTCTAACTATGGACCCAAGAAGGCAGTAGTGTCTTTAGGTCGGTTCGACCTCAAGGGGGAAACACAAATCATTCCCATATTCTTTTTATATAAAGAATTAAGACGATGGACAAAGTGTAAACAAGTATGCTCTTCCCGAAAGAAAGTTTAATTCTATAACGTGCAATTTGACGGCCTGGTTTACAGGGTGAGTAGATGTATTGGGAATTTCATCTTAGCCACTGAGTCAGTGAAGACTTGAAGCCTATACAGGTGCTAAGAATATTTACCCCAGGTATTAAGGCGGTCGGAGCTTGATACTTGCATCCCGCTCCTTCCACCCTCTAAAGCACAAATTACAAATGCACACAACTTTACTTCATCTTTCTTCTACGGCTTACAGCGCAGTATTTAGGCACGTGGGAGTGCTGTCACACGTCGCAGTGTTTCAGACGTCTTTTCAGTTTGTAGAACTGAACTTCTTGGTCTGAGAAAATGAGGAATAAAAGTGGAACTTCTTCATTGGCAGTCTACTTGCAGAGGCCCTAACTGGGGGCAGAGGTCTTATTTTGTCGTGCTGACTGCTTTGGTCCATCTCAGTCATGAGGAACTGTGGTGGACCAGCATGGATGGAATGGTGGTTAAGAATGCGAAGCATTATTTTTTAACTCATGTTTCCGTGCATCGTAATTCAAAGTTAATAAAAATCCAACCAGATGCAACAGTATGCAGATATTTATTTACTGCAAAGTCACTCTACATGTTTCGGGTGTCAAAGCACCCATCATCAGGAGTACTAAAAACTGTAACGGCAACCTCCGGTACAGGTCATAATACTGGTACAGTGTGACTTTGCAGTAAATAAATATCTGCATACTGTTGCATCTGGTTGGATTTTTAACATTGAACACGAAGCATATCTGCTCCATTGCTACTTTATCAGCTAAAGAAGTCACGCTGACCCTGCTTGACTACAAGCAGCTGACCTGAAAGGTCTCTTAAGGTATCACATGAATAAAAGCTGTGACCAGCATATCGGGTCCTCGAGTAGTGGCGAAGCATCATTAGAATAGAAAGGTGAAGCCTATGACTAGCGTATCTGGTCCTCGAGTGGTGAAGCAGCAAGAGAATAGAAAGGTGAAGCCTGTAACCAGAGTATGTGCTCCATGAGAGGGGTGAAGTAACGTGGGAGCAGGGACCAAAAAGTGTGACCTGCACAGTTGGTCCCACCAGTCAAGAAATTTCAGAGTAGAGGCAGTACTTCTGCGAGAGAATATCTAGTCGCAGACAGGTGAAGGAACGTAAGACCACAGACGAAAAGCCTTTTTCCAGAATATTTGTTCCTGAAGAGGTGAAGTAATATGGGAACAATGACGAGATACCTGTGACTAGAATATCTTGTCGTAGCCACGCAAAGTAACACGTGAGCAGAGAAAAGGTATTTGTGGCCAGAATGTTGGTCCTAGACAGGTCACGGAACTTGAGACAAGAACCTTGATCCAGATAATACTGTTATGACTGAGTGGGTCAGTCTAGCGGCAGTGCTTTAAGGAGGTGCTCGAGTCTCGGCCGGAACATCGGCTATCGTCACTGAAGTTTCCGCTCTTCTCTTCAGTTCTTCCAGACAAATTCCGGGAGCGAACCTTGATTAAACTATTACGCTTTCTACCAGATATCCGACTATGGACGGTATAGACTCTGATATGTTGACCGGAAGCGTGAAATAAAAGATATTGCGCTGGCGGGGAGGTAAGTGAGGTTGAGGTGCGATGGCATACAACACGCTTGCGTTTTCGTGGAAACCCTTATGGATACGGAAATCGAGTTGTTTGTGTTTGGGGGTATGATTTGAACGAAACGGATTCTGACCGTACACAGGCCTGATTGGCAAGCTAGTGGGTGAGTGAAAGCAGAGATGATTCCTTGAAGTATGTAAAGACAGTAAGGTAGATGGGCTGTGCCATATCGTAGGCGGTTAGTTGCAGGCGTCAGACTGCGGGGGCACGGCGTTGTTCCCAGGCCAGTCCACATGTGATTGGTGACGGAAAATGCAACACTGGGGCAGGACTTTCTCTAAGTACATCGGTTTCCTCACGCCGCAATTCGTCCACTAACGTTCCACACTCCTCTATTCATCTGTGATCTGTGCAAGCTGAGCATTTGGAACTGTACACAAGACACAGAAACTGCATTATAGTCTAAGTACTAGTTGTGCTGGCGTTCGAATGATTCTTGTGCCAATTTTTAGTGGCATGGGTTGTACCCACTACTATTACTGTACGTCGTATTGATTTTCAGTGAGAACGAACGCGACGCGGTGGAGGGTGAGTTTTGGGTTGCAGCACGGGGTTATGCAACCAGCCGTACGTGTTGCATATCCCTGCACAATCCGGAGACTGCAAGCTAGTTCCGCCGTACAGACCGCAGTTTTGAGTACGTACGTGTGCGCGTGTAGATATGGTGTTTTGTGTACGTACGTATGTGTGTATGTATGTATGTAATGAATGAATGTATGTATGTATGTATGTATGCATGTATGTGTATATATATGTAATGAATGTATGTCTGTATGTACGTACGTACGTACGTATGTAGGTATGTATGCATATATGTAATGAATGAATGTATGTATGTATGTATGTATATAGGTATGTATGTATGTAATGAATGAATGTATGTATGTTTGTAATGAATGTATGTACGTATGTAATGAATGAATGTATGTATGTATGTATGTAATGAATGTATGTATGTATGTAATATGTATGTAATGAATGAATGAATGTATGTATGTAATGAATGAATGTATGTATGCATGTATGTATATATGTATGTAATGAATGTATGTCTGTACGTACGTACGTATGTATGTAGGTATGTATGCATATATATAATGAATGAATGTATGTAATGAATGAATGTATGTATGTATATAGGTATGTATGTATGTAATGAATGAATGTATGTAGGTATGTAATGAATGAATGTATGTATATGTATGTATGTAATGAATGAATGTATGTATATGTATGTATGTAATGAATGAATGTATGAATATATGTAGGTATGTATGTATGTAATGAATGTATGTATGTATGTAATGAATGAATGTATGTACGTACGTATGTATGTATGTATGTATGTATGTGTGTATGTATGTATGTATGTATGAATGCATGCATCTGACTACAATGGGCAAAGATCTTCCAGAGAAGCTAATAGTTGCTCAGCTAGTAAAAAAGAATTTCCAGAATATTTGGTAAATAAATGCTCATTAAAATTTTCACAAGAGCCCTCACTTTTACATATCCTAAGTCAAATGAACCCATTTCACGACCTCCCATCTTAATTCCTGCAGAATCATTGAACATTATCCCTCCACTTTATGTCTACATAGACGTATACAATTTCAACGCTTACAACCTTGTGTATATCATTCAGTTTGTGTACATAAGTACGTACGTATGCATGTTTGGTGCAGGAGTTTTTAAACTTTTTTGTGCTATTGATTTAACCCATATCCTGCTAACGTAGAGAATATGGCGAGCTTCTAATAATACCAGCAGATGGCAGATGGGATTTAATTTGGCATTTAAATGGTTAATGAAATGACGAAGAAGTGTCTGTGTCCAAACCCAAAGATTACATGCATTCTGGAAGAGCTCTGTAATTGTCGTTGTGGAAAATTTGAAAATTTGGATTACCTCGGTTCCTTCTAACTCTAACCAAAGCTAGCTTCTTCACTGAAAGAAAGATGAATACGTAATAACATTTTGAAATTGTTCCTGTTGCATCTTACTGAGTTCGCAAATTATTTAGCCTGATACCACGTTATGCGTCATTTTATTACATCTTCTGTTACGGTTAATACATATATACTATATAAGCTCTCCATATTTGCGTAAGATAAATGATTCCCTCATGAAGATCGAAGTATCGAAACTCGCTGGATACTGTGGCCTAAATAAAAATGTATATTTCAACTCAAATGCGCTATGTAAAATGTATTTATCACATGCTGCTTATCGCCAACATTTTTCAATCGCCATCGCGACCAACATCAGGGTAAACTACAAGAATATTAGGAAATCGAAACAGTTTGTCAAAACGCAGAAAACAGTTTGTCAAAATGCACAAGTGAACCACTCGTTGTTACAAAGAATGTCTCCATCTTACCGTACAGTCACTGAATATCAGATAATACACTACAAAAATTCGATAAAATTCATTTTTAATTACATGAAAACTGGGTGTATTTTTGTGTAGCTAATGTACAACTTGTGTTCTCTATAGAGATGTTTGTCACAAGGGAACTTGTGATAAACACCTGTACAGAGATTAATTAATTTAGTTGACGCCATACCGTTCAACAAATCATAGAGAAGGACGTAGTAACATGTTTAAAATTAAGGCATATAAAACATAAATTCTGCTTGAGCAGACACTCCGCAGTAGCAATCCGGAAGCTAGGAAACTATTTTTAGATGCCCTTTATCTCTTGCTCCAGCAAATGCGGATCTGTTGGTGGGGATACTCCGCCTCTTCGTTTCCGTGAGTACACAAATTAAAAACCGCAGATAACTTCAACGATGTTGAGGTTGGCAAAATGCTCACACATGGAAAATCTGGGACACATGAAATTGGCATTCTGTGAGATTCCTTTATTTCGGTAGGCAGGATAAGAACGGATGTTTTTTTTAGTGTTATTCAAAATGAATGGTGCAACTTCAAATTTCGGTAGATATCGTTCTCTAAAATGCGTCATTATTAAATAAATGGGAAACAGTAGAGAGGCTCACGCGGTTTTAATATGCGCCTTCAGATGTCAGCGCAGATTTGAAACGCGAGTGCGTGATAGTGCTGCAGTTGCAATATGCCGTCGGCTGTGGAAAAGTCATTTTGTGCGCTCTGCTATCAGGAGGAGCTTCGTGGGTTATACGTACAGGATAGGCTACTGTTGTTAGGTTAACCATTTGAAGACCAAAATTAATCCAGGTTGCATACAAAATTTCGGTTCGAACCTCTGAGAGGAGTGTATGCTGCCATTAGAAAGACACATGTTTGAGTGGTGTAGAGGGAAATAATGCTTTGATTGGAAGAATCATACAGAAAATTTTGTAGACAAAATACAATTCTGGGGTTGAAACTGGCGGTATATATGGTAACTACTAGGCTTAAACAGGGGGGACCGCGGTAGCACAGTGGTTAAGATGCTGTGCTACAAATCGGAAGGTCGCTGGTTTGATCCAGCTGGTGTCATTGGATTTTTCATTGACATAAAATCCTTCTGATCGCACTATGTCCCTGGAGTCGACTCAGCCTCTGTTAGAAATGAGTACCAGGAGTATTTCCCGGGGGTAAAGGCGGCCGGTGCGTAAGGTTGACAACCTTACCACCATGTTGTGTTGTCACGAAATCTGGGAACCTTAACTCCCTGGAACCCTCTGGGCCACTCCAGGCCTGTAACGGGACTGCTTTACATTTTTACTAGGCTTAAACGATTATGGCAATAGAACTGGAATGTATCTGACAATTAACGCTATGAGACGAAAAGAGATGAGAAGAATACATGTGGAATTGCGGTTAGAAATCTGGTCAACAGCAGACACCATGGGAAACGGAATGAGGGAGGTGAATATATAATGAGATGCATCTGAAGGGAATAGTTTTTCAGAATCTGGAACTCAATGTGTTAATGAACTTTAATGTTGACAGTGGTCAAAGTTTAAGTTGTGAATGACAAGGAATGACTTGACCGTTTGAGTACTTGTCAGCAGTTATTGATAAATCCCACCCTCTACGATGAATTCTTTACCCGTTAACAAATTTCATTTAGGTGCTTTTAAGGAATGGAACGTAAAGGCAGAACTGAATCACAGTACAGACGTGGCTGTGGAGATGGAACCAAATTCCTTTTGCAGGAAGTTACAGTCAGCTATTGCGTATTCTAACACCACGGATGTCTTTAAGTTTGGGATTCCCCTGCAAAGAATGAGAATGTACACAATTATATGTTGGCATATGAAAGATAAAAATTAATTGTATTATAAAAAACACTGGGTGTGTTTACGAGGGAAAACTTCTTGGCGTCCTTAATCTTCGAATTCTGATGCTGTTCTGTACGTGTTGTAATCTAAAATGTCTTGTGTGTATTGTTGTTAATTTTCTTGTGTGTATTGTTGTAGTTGTCTTGTGTGTATTGTTGTCATCGAATGTGTATTTGTTGTACTATGTGCGTATTGCCGTTTTTACTTTAGATGCCGGACTGCTGGCTAGAAGTCAGTATTCGGAAGGTCCTGCGACCGGCCACCTCGACACGGGTTTTTCTTGGTTTCCCTGTGTCTATAAGCAAATGCTGAGACAGTTCCCAAGATTCCAAGTTGTCACTACATGCTTCTCATGTAGCCCTCCCGACTTAAATTTATTAGTACCCAATTTCATATTTTGTATACATGTAAAATAACCACTGCCACCGGTTGACAACCCAATTGCAGTTAACTGTTATTATTATTATTGTTATTACCAAACATTCAGAAAATACACTGTTTCTCCAGCACAAAGATCAGCTGGTTAATGTTTTTTAAAACAGCTTATGCTTTTTCTGAAATTTGTAACAAACATATGAAGACAATGCGTACCAAATACAGAATTATTTTACTTTTAAAACATATATTGAGCCAGTAATACAGCGTTTTATTTTATGAGAATTCTGGCAGCATCATACATTGCAACCGTCATATAATCACTTTGCCTTGTAGGGTTGTTGTCCATCAATAAGCTACTGTGTCCCTTAAAGACGAGTCAAATCTTTATACTTATTTTCGAGGAGCACACTCTTGAAATTTCAGAGAGGTTACCGGATATCCTGACGGGGTTCTTCTGTGAGCATCCACAGTATGATATTTCCAGATAAATTCAGTGTGCGTTAATTTTAAACACGCCACTATCATATCTTTCCAAACTTCAAGAGAAACACGTCATGTCTGCGTCTGTGCCGATATTCAGACCCTCGACCTTCCAAATACCAGTCAGGAATTTTTAACAATTATCCTGGAAAGTTCAGGCTATAAAACTTTATTTCGAAATGTGTGTGTGTGTGTTTGTGTGTGTGTTTCAGATATATTACCATGGCCATGGGGCGGATATTTCAGGCTATGAAAATTACTGTCGGCTTTGATGTGATAACACAGGGGTGCCCAAATAGACGAGTTTCAGGGCCCCACTTTAGGAAACAACTTAGCTAAAAGCAATACGTTTATTCTTCAAGTCAAACGTACGGTAGCAACAGTGATCACTGCCGGAAAGAACGCAGCCAGCGCTTCCTGGTAGTAACTCAAGAAAACTGTTTGCTGGGGAATCCACTCCGTGCTATAGTGGTCTGTTTTCAAGAGTCCGTTGTGAGAGATTTGGGTAATTATTTTTTACACTTCCAATTGCGCAAACCAGTATCAGTGACGTGCTCGAGCTGCGGTCGTGGCCATCCCTGTGGGGGAATGTAATATAGCGAAGGTGCTCCCTCCGTCATTAGGACCCTGAAAGTTGAGGCAGGACGCTCCTACCAAAAGCTGATGACCAACTACAAAACGGTTTCGCATCCCTGAGAATGGTAATTTTTCATAATCATTACCGTCTATTTCAGCTTATCTCTACAAAAATACCGGAGCTTACATTGTCCCTGTCTGCAGGTGTAGTTATCTGAAGCAATTGTACTATGTGCTGTATCTGATGCCCTGTCTAGGTCAAGTTCTAATAGCCCACTGTTTCGCTAACAATGGGATTTTACACAATCCCTCCTGACGTATTGATAACACCGTATCAGTCCGATAGTATGCTGTGACCTCACAAGACAAATAAACGGCGTGTTTACTCTAATAATTTCAGTCTAGTCACCTGCCTTTTTCCTTACGTTAAAACTGCGAAATTGAAAATGATGAAAGCCATGTGAGAGATTAGTGACACAATGCAAGCACGCACCGTGCGTGACTCATTCACAGCTGTTACCTGATTTACCCACATGCCCCCTCACTACGTTCAAGCCAAGTGATTGCTACATATAAGAAGAGTTTTATCATCCAAGATTTTACGTGTTGTCCACAGAGCGTATTTCTGTTTTTTATGTAGAACCCAGGTAAAAACAGTCCCGTTACAGGCCTGGAGTGGCCCAGAGGTTTCCAGGAAGTAAAGGTTTCCAGATTACATGACAACGGCACAGGATGGTGGAACAGTTGTCAGCCTTACGCACCGGCCGCCTTTACCAGCAGGGAATACTCCTGGTACTCATTTCTGTTAGAAGCTGAGTCGACCCCATGTCCGTAGTGCGATCGGAAGGATTATGTCAATGAAAAGTTCCAATGACATAATCTGGAATCGAACCAGCGACCTTACGATTTGTAGCACAGCACCTTAACCACTGTGCTACCGCGGTCCCATGTAGAACCCAGGAAAACAGCGATTATTGACATCTACAACATTAACTGATTAGTTTTTATAACTGAGACGGAGTGTGTTTACTGCGTGATAGGAAATATATCTTTAAATATAATACCGATTAAGTCAGGAGTGCACAAGTTTGCGACAAGTCAAGTAGCCACCTCAAAATTCCAAGCGCCAGTAGCAAGTTTTACACTTCGTACCCATATTTATTAGGCCCCACAGTACAAAATGTCAAACGGGCGACCTGGCATCCGAAATTTGTACACCTCTCGGTTGACTGATTTCTGTGACGTGTTAATCCCAACTGTCTGTTACAGGTCTCTACTAAATCCACTACCTACTCGATCGACACCCGCCGCGTCTGAAAAAAGGGAGTGCAGAAAACAGTTCTTTGAGTGTTAACAACATTTGCTCAGTTGATTAGCGGAGTAGGTTATATTTTGTGATCAAATGTAATTATAAAAGAAGAGGAATGTGTGTTTAAAGTAAAGATAAGAATAAGGTTAATAATAATAACATTTATTTACTGCAGTTGGGTTGTTACCCGGTGGCAGTGGTTATTTTACATGTAAACAAAACATGAAATTGGTTACTACTGAATTTAAGTCGGGAGGGCTACGAAATTATAGTGGCTTGAAAAGTTCTGCAGTTGCGTCTACTTTCCAAAACACTGTTTTACGTCCTTGATTTTAAGCTTTCGCCGTGTTCTATATGTAATGTGTTTTCTTTTGGGTAATTCCCAGGCGTCTGAGTTCTAATATCCGACGTTTCGGAACACTATCATTTCCATCTTCATAGGCAGGTGGATGAAGTATGACAGGGTATGGGATGTGTGGTGTATTACGTGCCTGTTTTATATAGACCAGTGTTTCGCAACCGCTGGGCCGCGGTCCTAACAGATTTACTCGTAAATACCTTTTCATTTTTTTAAAATTCATATATTAAACTAACATAAGAATTAATAATTAATTATGGCATAATCATAAAGAGTATTAGTACACCTATGTATATATACACCGTATACATAAGTGTACTAATAATCCTTATGATTATGCCATAATTAATTATTAATACTTATGTCAGTTTAATGTACGAATTAAAAAAAAAAATGAAAAGGTATTTACGAGTAAGTCTGTTGGGACCGGGCCCTCGTCTTATGAAAAAAGAATTTACCGGGCTGCGGTCTCACAAAGGTTGAGAAACACTAATGTAGACGCATACTAAGAAAAGTAACCAATTTCCGCATGAGATAAACAGAAATGACAAGTACTTAGAATCGGAATTCCAAAGAAAATACATTCATGAAGATGATGGAAAATTGCGTAAATATATCTGGTAGATAAGAAAGACATTTGTCATATAGGGAAAGTGCAGTGACGGCTTATTTACAACGATACTTTCGGGAAGTTCTTGTTAGAGTTCAGCTCTGAACTTTATCTCCTGATATCATTTTTACAAATCAGAAGACAAGCTCTCTTCTGTAATGTGACACTGTATCAGGTAAAATTACTGACTGTTGTTGTTTCCCTCTGACTGTGAGCTGAGAAGAAGGGCTGTATGTTAGAGCATGAGGGGCCGGACTGTGTGATAACCGAGAAACGTACATGAAAATGAGCTTCGTAAGTTGTACTCTTTACCTCACAAATTAATCGAATAGTGCTACCTTTATGAATGAGATTTATATTATTTGGATGAGTCAAAAATACCAACCATATATTCGAGAATTTAGCGCCCCAAGGCACACCAACTATGCTAATACCATTTATAGTTATTATTGAAACAATTAGAAACCTAATCCGACCAGGAACATTAGCAGTACGTCTGACCGCAAATATAATTGCAGGACACTTATTATTAACACTACTAGGAAACAACGGACCATCAATAAGACACACATTACTAACCGTACTAATCACTGCGCATATTCTTCTATTAATTCTAGAAGCAGCAGTAGCAATTATCCAATCACATGTATTTGCAATCGTAAGAATTTTTATTCTAGAGAAATCAATTAATCGTGTTGTTTCGTGTTAGGCATGGTTTCAAATTTCTGCTACGATTTTAGATTAATTAAATAAAGCAAGATTAATCTCCTTAATTTTGGAGAAATAAGAAATATGTACAGAATGTTTGTGTTTACCTGCAGGAAATCGGTCTCTTGGAACACAGAGACGAACATGAGAAGGCACTGATGATATTGAAAGGTATCATAGACCAATAGACTCAGATATTGTAATCGTTATTCTGATAACTGAAGGTAGAGACCAGTAATAGGTTCAGATATTAGTATTGTATTATAGGTTTCTAATACCAGGGAACTATTTTGTCAGTCCATTGGTCTGTCAGTCTGCTCTTACCAGCAGTAAAAGAGCCGTGACCAACCTGCAAATCAAATAATTATGAATGGAATCTCCCTCCTCTTGCCCTTACACTCATTTTCGAATTGGATTTCACACGGAATGATATTAATGAACTTGTGTTACATTTATCTAATACGAACATGGTAAAGCCGCTGTTTCACCTAAGCACCACTCTTTGAAGACAATTTCCTTAGAAGGAGATAAGTGGCTAGATGCGTTTACGGCTGTTCCTGATGTGGTCTTAAAGGGATAAACGGCTGCTGCTAACTGAAATCCTACGCTGATCCTCGATTAATTCTCTCGGCCTTGCACTGAAGACTTGTAAATGTTTAGATCTGATGGACTACCGTCGTGACACGTAGATGCCTAAAACTTTGCAAAATGACATAATTTCATATATACTCATTGTTTTGAAGAAGTGTTTTAGTGCGTTATCAGGAAGGACATCGCAGTCTGCAGCAGTGTGCTTTTGGGGAAATGTGATCCGATTTAGGACTATCAAGTTTACGCCGGAGTTTATAGGAACACGCCGTGCTGTAAATGCGAGTACCCTTCGTCTATGTTGGGTTTATTTATACTGGTGACTGATGTGTTCTTTATGTCTTGACTCAACACGTGTGTTTAGGCTAAGGTTTTGCCTCACATAATGTTAGGTTTCGCTGATATTCTGATGGGAATCGGTCCTACCGGGAGAGCCCATGTTTGCAGCGGTAATTCACATGTTGCGAACTGTGTATTACTTTATATATTAATAATGCTCTAAATTATTTTCATGTTTTTACCGTGCAATAATTCAATTTTATTAAAATATAACCAACTAATTGCACCAATGTGTGATTCTAAAATCTTATTTATACATTAAAACACGTCACATGGTTAAAATACTTCCTACAACTCCTACATGTTACAGTCTGTCAAGACCATCTTCAGGGAGTTTTAAGCATAGAAGCATTAGCAACTTCAAAATAAGGCAAAACAAAACTCCCTGAAGATGGTCTTGACAGACTGAAACATGTAGGAGTTGTAGGAATTATTTTAACCAAGTGACGTGTTTTAATG
>Ga0123354_10013407_pt1 | contig 12715 bp, 7 predicted proteins | sample TergutLab28metaG_2_FD_97872 | JGI IMG/M metagenome (GOLD analysis project Ga0123354, IMG submission 97872) | Labiotermes labralis P4 segment gut microbial communities from Petit-Saut dam, French Guiana - Lab288 P4 | ecosystem: Host-associated > Arthropoda: Insects > Digestive system > Gut ... | reverse complement strand
TCCGGCGTCAACATGCGTGGCACCCATCGAGAACAGACTTTTGTGTAGCCAAGTAAACCAATGATATAGCCCACTCTTTCTTTAGACATTCCTAGCCTACCTGCTATCTGCTTCTGGGTGATATGGCGGTCATGCGTGATCATTTCATCAACCTGTTTTTCATGCTTGTCATCTGTCACGGAAACCGGCCTTCCACTGCGAGATTGGTCAACAATATTGGCACGACCTGGTTCACATTCACGAAATTTAATGGCCCAACGATTTACTGTAGTTCTGTTAACAGTGTCTTCACCATACACAGCGTGTAAACAGCTATGAATTTGAGCTGGCGTTATGTTTTCAGCACTTAGAAATTCAGTCACCGCACGTTGCTTCAATCTCGTACATACCACCATAACACGACTCCATGTTAACACGCACTGTTTTAGAACCGGTGTAGAGAAAGGAATGAAACTTTGCACCGCTGTGCAGGAGGGTTGTGGCTACAGGGACACACGGCGCGCGCATCGCTACTTTGCTCCGTCAGCAAAATATTTCACTGTGTGCATTATCAGCCGCCCCTCGTATATTGTAGAGGTCTGTGTGCATCATAGTGCCCTAGAGAGAAAAAAAAACATATAGCCAAAATAATAAAAACCGTTCTGTTGCTAACAGAAGTGTAGCATGTACTGTGTAAAATAGATTCTGTTTGTACAGTGGGTTGTGGGTGTCTCATAGGGTAAAGCAGCCAGGGCATGACAGTGACCACCCACCTCCCAACTAGCTTCAAGGTTAAAGAAGCGGTAGATCTATACCTCTACTCTCTCTCTCTCTCTCTCTCTCTCTCTCTCTCTGTCTGTCTGTCTCTGTCTGGGTCTTCATGGCCTGTTCTGGGGTGTACTTTAGCTTTTTGAGGATTTGGATGATCATTTGCTTCTATATTTTCTTTGTTGTGTTTTCATGTTTATGTCTGTATTCTGCTGAGCAGTTCGGTTTCTTTCCTGTTGGTGATGTAGTATGTATGGATGGCATTTTTCTCCTTAGAGTGTCATTGATGAAAATTATATTACTGACACAAACAACACACTGTGAACTGACAGTACATATTACCAAGTTTCTGTACCTGTGGTGTAAGGAAAGTGTGGAACTCGTGTTGAAGCTGTAATTTGTAGATTTTAAAATAACTTGTGAAAATTTTCATTAGTGTCTAATTTGATGCTGATAAGTAATGACACTAGTCATGTGAAATTTGGTACAGAGAGATATGATTGACCTTCCTACATTTTATGCATGAAATACTTTATGTAATTCATCAGCAATAAACATGGCAACTGCGTGGACTGTGATGTTACTTAACAAGTATAATGTATACAGCATCTGTACTTAAATGACAAGATATTACTAGTAGATGTGTAAGACTAGAAAGGTATGCAGTAGACATGTGAGTTAAGGAGTTTTATATGGAACTCCTAGTTTTAATTTAAATCTTCTCAGGACATATTTTTATTTGAGAAAGGTTTTGTTAGAACTTGAGAGATCAGCTGAAGTTTGTGGAAAATGAAACAGTTCGTTCTCAGTTGTTGTGACAGTAAAACTGTTGTATTATTTTGCTTTATTGGCATTATTACGTACTTGTCGCAATTGATACCCTCACCACTACTCTTCACTCTGATCTGGGGGTTGATGGGATCAATAAGTTACTGCTCCTGCAGTTTTTTCCCTTAATAACTGTCAGCATCTCACATTATGTAGAAGTTTTTTAAGCTCTGTTGGAAAAAAATGATGTGCTTGAGGATCCTTTTTTCCTTCTCCTTTTCTCTCCTCCATATGTATGGCCAGTACATCATTTTTAGAAGCCGAAGAGACTCTAAACTTTCAGCAGAATAATAGAATGCAGCAAAATTAAATGTCCCTTTCCATGCATGGTGTATTAAAATACAGTGTGTTCAGTTGTTTGAATTAACTAGTTTGGTGTCATTGGGGTACAGGGAATTTAAATCATGAGACAGAGGGTGAACATAGAGAAATATGTCATATTGTTGTGTTACAGGGTTCAGGTGATGTGAAGTACCATTTAGGAACATACATTGAACGATTGAACCGTGTGACCAATAAAAACATTAGACTAGCTGTTGTGGCCAATCCCTCCCATCTTGAAGCGGTGGATCCAGTCGTCCAAGGAAAAACACGAGCAGAACAGTTCTACCGAGGAGATGGCGAAGGCAAAAAGGTTAGTCATTATTGCATTTTTCACACACACACATCTGTCACTAAATTAATAACAAAACAATGGAGTGGCAATGAACATTTGCTAGGTCATATGCCAGCAAGGAAATGGTCTGCAGTTGATTAGCACATGTGGTACAGTTTAACCATCAAGATATGAGGAATGATTATAAAGACTTTTGAATGTTTTAAATGGTAAATTTTTGTATAAAGAGGCGTAGAAAATGAACTATTAAAGCACAGACTTTGTAAGTGGGAAGTTCTTACATGGGAATATCTTTATCCAGGAAACACTGTATATGAATTTTGTGTTAGCAATATATATAAATTCTTTGAAACTTCAGAGTGCACCATAGCTATAGTGAGTGCTGTTGAATACTTGTCCCATGCGTGACAAATATAGTTAGCAAGGAGTATTGAATTGTTGTAGGTAATGTCTCTGCTCCTTCATGGTGATGCAGCATTTTGTGGGCAAGGAATTGTATATGAAACTTTCCATCTGTCTGATCTCCCTGACTACACAACACATGGAACTGTTCATATTGTTGTTAACAACCAGATTGGATTCACTACTGACCCAAGGCACTCAAGATCCTCTCCATACTGTACTGGTAAGTGGATCATGTAAAATTGTAGCATCCTTGGCCAGTGAGGGCAGGGTTCCTTGATGTGTACATGGGTACCATACATACTTTTCATGTTTTTTTTTTAATCCACAAAATTAAATACTGTATTTTTTCGTTCAATTTTAGGAAAAAATATTTTGTAAAATAGATGTGAATGTAAGTCATTAAGTTCATAAGCTTTAAGTTTGCCTGCTGTCAGCCTCCTACTTATATATTATCGTTTCAAACAGATGTGTGGATAATTCTTTAATGACACAGATAGGGGCATAGGAATCTGCCATATCCTGTTTCCTGGAAGCCAGGCACATACTGTTAGAGCAGAAGAGAAGGCGTGCAATAGGGGAGATACTGCAGTTAGTGGCGTCCATACTGTTTATGTTTTGGTATGTGCACTGTAGATGTTATCAGTGTGAGTGCCAAATTGTGGTCAAAATAGCTTGACAACTCAAAGCTGAGTGTGATATGCCACCACAATATGGGAAACTTTAATCACATTTTCTGCAAAAATTATATGTTTACCAAAATTGTATAAAGGGACTTTCCTCTTTCACCATTCATTAAGGGTGACATGTAATCTGTAGGCATGAATTTCTTGACATTATATGTGTTTGACGGCATGAAGGCATTACTGCTTGACACCTCTTTCAGCAGCAACAACCCAGATGTTCAACCGTTACATATTCATTGTTCCTGTCTCTCTCTCTCTCTCTGCGCATGCTTTTGGGGGGGAGGGGGGGCGTCCGTCCCATTTGCAGACACCTTGCCAATCAGACTAGGAGTGCAGGCCACCCCGTCGTGTTGGACGGCATCTGCGTTTATTATTTTCCCTTATAAATTTTTGTCTCCACACATACTGATCCATTCTCAGTACACGTGGGTGGCACTCCATTATCAGGGTCCCTTGTGATAGATACAGAGCAGGTCTCCAAAGGGTTTTTAATCTAGCTTCAATGTGGCGAATCTTCCAGGAAAGTTTTAGTACATTTTTTTCTTCATACTTAAATCAGAGTAGTTGCTACCAGGGCTTGGGAAATATGTTTCTTTATTTACATTGTGACATAATGATGAGTGCATTATGCATCTGCATTGCAGCCTAATGAAACTATTTATTTTCATGTACGAGCTGCATAAAGCAGTTCAGAGAATGTATTAATTGATTGCCTGGTAAACAAACTCCATGCAGCATGTCCCAGCTTATAGTAGTTAGTCGACTAGTCAAATTCCCAACTATTTATGGAACCTGAAGGTTCATTGCCTTTTTCAAGAGTGCCTGCAGCTGGATGATCTTCTGAAGCATGCAAATTCAGCCCAGACTCCCACCCTACTACTTCATTAGTGCCCATCAGGTCCATCATTGTTGGCCTTCCATACGTGCCTAGGTCACGACCACCACCCTCCTCCAATACATTTCATTTTATGTATTCTTAGCACCATATTTTCAAGTATCCCCATTCTACGATCTTCCTTTACAATATGAGACCAAGTTTCAGACCCATACAGAAACAAGACAGGGTTGTAATTTTTTGTATTTTGGTCACTGTGTTGCTAGGTAGTTAGGTCACTTCTACTCATATGGTGTTTGGTAATGAAGTGTTGGTTTGTTATTGTCATTTCCAAACATACAGGCTTATGACATTGAACATTAGTTATTGTGTATCTTAAGTTAATTTAGGTACACAGTGGTGCAGTTGGTTGAAGCACTGTGCTACGGGCCAGAATGTCACAGGTTCAATTCCGGATGGGATAATTGGGATTTAAATTGGCATTATCATTCTAGCCATACCGTGGCTCTGGGGTCATCTCATCCTCTTAACAGAAATGAGCTTTCGTCCTTCTTCCATTGGTACCCTGTGTGGGACTTTTGACCTCAGCAACAATCAGTACCAGGGATATCTCTGGGGGATAAAGGCAGCCAGTGCATAGGGCTGACAACCCTACCACCTTCATGTGCCATTTGTTTACGACCTAGCCACATCTTTCTGTCCAGGCCTGTAAAGGGATAGCTCTACCTTTTACCACTTAGTTGTATTTCTTGAGCCCTTAATGATAACATTAGTCAGTGTGTAAATACTCATCATTAATGATGTAGAATTGAAGGATATGTCTAAGATATGATTAACTTTCTCTTCCAGATGTAGCTCGTGTAGTGAATGCCCCAATATTCCACGTCAATTCCGATGATCCTGAATCTGTAATGCATGTGTGTAAGATTGCAGCCGAATGGAGGGCCACTTTTCACAAGGATGTTGTAATTGACATAGTAAGTTTCTGAACTACATACATTTAAATTTAAGAATCGTATTCGATAACCAAAACCACTACACAGATTTTTGTGTGTAGTGGTGGAGATTTACAATAAAAGTTGTATGGTAAATTTTAAATTTCACATTTCACATTAAGTACATAGAATTTTTCTACTGTCTTTAAAAGTTGCTCCTTGTACAAGAAATATTTGTGTACCATGTGAAATGGGCTTTATTAAGATGTGCAACTTATATTTGAGACATCTTGGTATCATGTATAATTAGTGAGAATGTTTTATGTATCTGAGTAGTTTCACTTAAGTACTGTGAATGGATGTTGAGATGCACATGAACTACATTTATGAATCATGTGTTATGCCTTTCCACCTCTGTTAAGAAAATTACTGATGAAATTCACAAAAATTTACAGTAATACACAAATCATTGACATACTTATTTCCCTCTTGACTTGGCTGTCTAATTACTTCAAAAGTGGTTGAATATTGTCTTCGGAATCACTTAAATTTCATTGAACCACCATTTGTTCAGTCCTTTGTAAATGAATATTTTAGAGGAATGTGTATTATAAACTTTCTGTGGGTGTTTAATTTACAACACTGTCAGTATCTTGCAAGATATGGTGGTGCTTCTTCAGAAGCACAGACTTATAACTCTTTAATACCATTCACTTCATGGGTAATTTTCTTTTAGCTGAACACAGTATTTTGATTAAGTGAAGAAAAGTGCACACTGTTACCACATTAAGGACCTGCATACTGAAAGAGGACACTATCATTTTGGCATTCTTCTTGAAGCGTTTCCAAACCACAGAGTCACAGACATTAAAGCGTTTATGGTACATGAACAACCATTGTTAGTCATATTTTCAGAATCTCTTTTCTGTATTTTTAGGTATGCTACCGACGTAATGGCCACAATGAAATCGACGAACCTATGTTCACTCAACCTCTGATGTACCGTAAAATAAGGAACACACCACACGTTTTGGACAAATATGCTGAACGACTCATCCAAGACGGAGTTGTTACACCGGAAGAAGTTAAGGTGGGAAGGATTAAGTATGCCAGAAGTCAGTAGCCAATAAAGCAGAACGTATTATTCTCTTTGACTTGGAACTTTCACTGCAGAATTTCTTACAGAAACAGTAACAAAATATTTTTATATTTGATGGGATTAGCATGCGTTCAATGTGTGACTTGCTTGTTATTGTAAAGCCATGGTAATTCTGTACTTGTTATTATAGAATTCTGCCTAATATGAAATAAGTGTCTTTCCACATCATTGTGAGTATGTTAGATGTGGTTAATTCAAAATACAATTAATTTATAATTCAGAGTAATATTCAGTCACTCTCTATAGTAAAATTTGAATAATTATCATCATTGTAAACTGAATTTTTTATGGACATGTAGTTTTACACTCTTATAAATACAGTGCACTCCCGTGACTGTCTCTGAATTGTGTCAAGCAGTTGACCTTCAGCAAACCTGATCGGAACAGCAGCCGTATGCCGAGAGAACTGCAAGGACGAAGAGAAAATAGCCATCAAAAGAAAGACCTTTTGCACATTTATTTGTAATAATAGCGTTTTATGTGCGTAAGCTCAGTCATCGCATAATTCACATATTTACACCTTTCATGTGTGTCTGTTTACGGGTGAAAGATGAGTGGTGGAGAGAAAGTATAGTAATAGCAAGATGGTATCTGAAATCTCAAAGGATTCAGAGAAGTGGACAGAAAGGAGGAGAAAAGGCTGAAATTGTGCAAGATATTCAGTTTTGCTCTTAACATTGTTCACATACATGAAAAATTGTGGTTCTATAGAACAAACTCTTAAAGGAGCATAAATTGCACAACGAAGGACCTGGGGGACATCTCCTGCAGTTAAAGAGCTTGTCTGGTACAGATGGTTCCAGAACACGGGGGTATCAGCGCTGGAGTCTGTGGGCAATGTTTGGGAAGAAGGCTCAGCATCTTTCTAGTAAAGTATGCTACAGTTTTCCAAGCTGAGATATATATATATATATATATATGCTATTTTGGCCTGTGCTCATGAAATTCAAATGAATGCTAGATCCGAGAAATACGTTTGTATTTTTATTGACAGTCAGGTGGCTCTGAAAGCCCTTCAGACTGCCAAAATAACATCTCCATTGGTACAACAGTACCAAAAGGCATTGAATGACATTTCCACCTGACATAATGTGGGCTGTTTTGGGTCCCTGGATATTCTGGGGTAAGAGGAAATGGAATTGCCTACAAGCCCGCAAGGGACGGTACTGTTAAAAAGCTTGTCGGACCTGAACCGGCCTTGGGGGGGGTCTCTGGACAGAATGTAGGAAGAAAGATGAACTGCTGGATAGACAGTCAACATATGGTAATGTGCCGGGGTCTTATCACTTCCCAGAGACTGGCTTCAAAACTGATTTCAACCCCTAGTCCAACTGCAAAGACTAGACTTGTGTCCTTTAGCAGGACACAATCCAGGGTAGTTACAGGCCTCTTTACTGTATGTAACACCCTGAAAACACATCTTTACTTAATGGGGGCAGATCAATAGCCCATGTGTAGGAGATGTGGAGCAGAGGAAGAAACCTCAGCCCACATTTTGTGTGAGTGCGAAGCTCTGGCTTCACTCGTGTATATATTTGGGTTGCTGCTTCTTGAACCCAGAGGATGTTAAGAGTCTAAATCTGGGGGCCATCTGGAACTTCAGTAAAGGAGCAGGTCTTCCGTGACTTGGCATCAGATTGTGTGACACAAGAGGCCCATCTAAAGGCATAGGTGCATCGGGACAGAAAGGGCTCGAACCCATTCATTAATCTAATCTAAATAAGTTGCACAAAGAATGGGAATCCCATAGAGGTAGAACCCATTCATTAATCTAATCTAAATAAGTTGCACAAAGAATGGGAACCCCATAGAGGTAGACACAGTGATTTAAAGGACAACTCGTTTTAAGTGGTTTTGTTCTGCGCGAGAGAATAATATTCCTGTGGAAGGCCGAACATTTACAGAGCCAGTAAATGAAATAAGACAGAAGAAGATAATTTAATTGCAGTGTTCATATGGCTGGCTTCAAAGATATAACAATACTTGGTGTGCTGTGGTTGGCAGGTGTTGATGTACAGTCTCCAAACGAGGCATGCAAGTGTGATACAAGTTTTAAAACAGTATGTGCCAAAGGACATCTTCAACATGGAATACACAGTTTATAATGCACAGCCATGCTGAACACTGGGAATGAAAGGTACATAATTCCACAGGGAGAAAACATAAAGACATAATGTGCTGAAGTGCAAATGGAATTGAAAAACATCAGCCTTTAGTTATGAGGGAAAAAAAAAAAAAGCAGTCTAAATGTTATAGGATCATGGAGTGTGAATTGTGAGGTTACCGTGATGGTGTTGCTGCAGATGCAAGTCTTCTGATACATGATGCCGTGTGTACTCTCCCGGTAACATGTTCCATCCCAAATATTTGAACCTGGAGGCCATTGAGAGCTTGGCAAACTAACCATTTTCTACACAGCACCTTTGACCTACAGAAGTAAAATGCCAATCTGTTTGAGAAACATTACCCAACCCACAACTCTCAACAAATATGTACTTAAATTATAAGCGTGTAAAGCAGCTTAACTTCCTGAATATTGTGACATTGCACTTACTGACATATACGTGTATATAGTGTAACCATGAAAAGAAAGTGATAACATTTGTTTGCTTTTAAAAATGTGGTTTGATGATGAAAGTCATGGACAGAATGTACTATGTGCAGTAATAATCTAGTAAAGCAAATGTCAATTTCAATACAGAATTACAAGATAATGAGACTTTTTGGCCATTCCTTTTTAAGAAGTTTCTCCTGCTTCATGAACCATGCTTGTAGCATGTTTCCAAAAGCATCTGAGAGGGTTTCATTGTAGTTTCTAATACAAAGAATTGAATGATAAATCATTACAGCATGAGGTGTAGCCCATTTGTTCCACGAATAATTATCATCATCATTTTTCATTCTAATTCTCAAGAACATTGATGTATTTATCCCATCTTGACACAAGTTTAAAATTGCTGTCACAGTTGACATCATCTGACTTCCATTCGACCATTTACAAACAGCCATTTCTGCTGCCTCATTATGCAGTTGTCATCAGTCCGCTCCAGTGGCCTACAGTAATAGTCTGATATAAGTATGATCCTTCAGCACAGCGGTGCAACCCCACACAGCACACATCAGGCACAAGTTGTTACTGACATTTCACTTGGAATATACAGGGTCCACCAGCGAATCGGGCGATTTTAAGTGTTAAAAAAAATTAAAAGTATTGGATATCATGATACAGATACATTTATAAGGAAGTACATACTTCAGCATTTGCAGAAATAAGTGAATCAGTGGTCTTGAAACATAGCACAGAACATTAAAAAATACACATCATTCTAAAAATCACACACCGATAAGTTGGGTGATCTTACTGGCCATTCGATGACGCCATATCTGGAAATGAGATGTCCAGGAAAAAGTGGGCGCAAAATGTTCATTGCAATTTTTGCAGTGTGACTTGTAGCCCCATCTTGTTGAAAGTAAGTGGTTTTGTTCACTGGAAGACCTTGGAGACGAGGAATGAAGAAGTCCTGTAACGTGTGTGCATACCGCTCAGAGGTCACAGTGCAAGCATTTCCACATTCGTCCTCAAAGAAGTAAGGACTGATAATGACGAAGGCTGCAACAGCACACCACACCATTACTTTAGAACTGTGCACTGGTTTTTTGTACTCCTGACACTTTTTTCTGACAGTCCCAGTTTCTTGGAATGACGCACGGCCGACCAGCGAGGACTTTGTTCGAATGATGCTCTCACAGCGTCAATGTTCTGTGGGGTGCGAACTGTTTTAACACTACCACCTTTCTTAACAGTTGAGCCGGTCTCATCAAAGTTGTTTACACACGTCTTTATGGCATGAGCTGACGGCACTCTACTGTTTCGATGAATCCCTAATTTCTTGCGAAATTCACATTGGGCGGCAACGTAGCTATCATTGTTCTTATAAAATTATTTTACAGCGAAAGCACGCTGTGCACCAGTCCATGACTCCATTTCAAACTGAACGCTATTCACGGCCACACCACCTGGCAGCATCATTCCCCTTGCACGCTCACACTAAAAATAGAAAAACGCCGTTAATTGCCTGATTCACTGGCAGACCCTGTATAAGCCATCTGCACTATTGTTTGGGCTTCTGAAGCCATGCTTGTGCAGCCACTGATTCCACAATAATGAGAAAGTGGAAATTGTTGTTTGTGAGTGGATGCACATGCAAGAGCCCATTTTCTGTGGTGACTGAATTTTTTTAACTCTTGCCAAGATGGGACAGGTGCATCAGTATGGTCTGGGATTATGTTAAAAAGTAATGATACTTAGGGGAATAAATGTTTTGACTTCTCATGTAATGTCTATGACCTAGAGAACTTTTAATTATTCTTGAACATCCTTCATGCATTCAGTAGTGGACACACGCTGACCAGATTTTGAAGTGTTCTATTCAAAACAATGTAGCATTGAACACAAAATAATGGAGAATGAAGAAACTGCCCACTATTTGTTTACAGCATTATGTCAAAGGAGTGTAAGTTGTAACCCTGTAAATCGTGGATGGTCTGTAGCTTTTTATTGAATTTTAGCCATGTGTTTTGATTTGTTCTTGCACTAAATATGAATTTTTTGTTATTTACATTTGAGGATTGGTATGAAAATCGCTACACTTTTTTCTCTTTTTATAGTCTGGAAATTATGCTGTGTCCTACACGTGTGCACATGTGATATGATGGTCTTTGCAGCAGTAGATTGTGTCCTGTGACATATATGTCAGTGAATGTATTGCCTGCGGGAGCATGCATATCAATAAATTGCGATAGTATTTTATATACCTCAAAACATAGCAAACCGAATGTTATTTTGTTCTGTGTTCATGTTATTAGGATGTGAAAGATAAGTATGAGAAGATATGTGAAGAATCTTATCTCAATGCTCGCAAGGAGACTCACATAAAGTATAAAGACTGGCTTGATTCTCCATGGTCAGGCTTTTTTGAGGGCAAGGATCCCCTGAAAGTGTCACCAACTGGAGTTAAAGAGGATACCCTTGTGCACATTGGAAAGAAAATGTCTTCACCACCACCAAATGCTGCAGAATTTATTATTCATAAAGGTGAGTTTTGTTATGTCAAGCGGGCACAACAATGGTCATTGTCTGACACGATTACTTAATGAAACTTCAGTTGTGTAAGTTCGTAAAGTGTCTTGAAACTTGGATCACAGTTTTGTGCTACGGTTGGTTACTTCACTAAAATAGGCTGTTCCCTGTATGAGGTCCCTTAGCAAAGCAGCTATACCTTTAAGCCGACAATAATTGTATGAAATCTTAGGGAAAAAAAGTAATATCCTAACAAAGTTCCTATGCATTCTTTCATTTAACTGATATCACTGTGGCGCTGGAGGTCAACTACACTTGATGTGCAGTGTGTGTGGCCTGAAATGCCTGATGTTGTATAAAGACTCATAAGAACATGCAGAGTAGTGGCAGCCATTTAAATTCCCAGGTTTTACAGAGTAAAACTTGCATTTAATTTCATCCCTGCAGGGTTAAAGTATATCTTTGGGATGTGGGATCCAAAGATGTCAACTGAGTGCAGCTGGCTAAGTGTAGGATCCAAACTGGGCAGATCAGACATGGTGTTTAGCATAGAGAATCCATTAATGCTTTGCAGCCCAACATTGTATTACATTCAGCAAAATTCACCATCAAGCTCAGTTCAAGATGTGATGTTGCCATATTTTAGATTGGTTTTCGTAAGCTCCTGACATCTGGTCCATGCTCCTTGGAACTCGGAGTTTAAGGAGCATTTTTCTGTCGTCAAAGGAAGATAGCCTGCTGTTTACAGAATATACTTTATAAAAAAAAGACAAATACATTTGTGATCTTTTGCTGCTATTAGCAGCTGTTTTTACTTTTCCACCAAGGGTTGGTGACTCTTCCAGAGGGCGACATTCCACACCCAACAAGGAGCAGTGACTAAACAGGGAGTTGCATTCCAGATGCAGAGAGAAAACACAAAAAAACTTTATCCATCCATCTATGGCGCTACAGCCCCTTCTGGGTCCTGGCCTCGCTCAGAAGATGCCTTTATTTTTCTCTGTCTTCTTCTTGTCTTGGGATCCTTTCGTCCTCCATTCTTACAATACAACCCACCCATCCTAGTCTTCTAATTTTAATATCATCCCCCATATTTAGATCTTTGTATAAATTATAAATTTCATCAAATTCTTAATGTTTTCCTTTCAAATGTACATACCATTTGTTGTGTCATTTGTGTTGGGGTCCAGGTTACACTTCTGTAACACAGGACTGGCTTAATGTTTGATATAATCATATTTTATTACCTTATTATTTTGGTGGATTTGTACAGCTCTAAATACAGTTTCAGAGAGGAATAGCTTTATTAGCAGCTAGGATTATAGCTTTGTTTTTCATCTCTGATGTTGAGCCCTATTTCTTTAGCTCTCCCCCTCCCCCCTCTCTCTCTCTTTCCCTTTCTCTTTCTTTCTCCTTCTTTTTTTCTC
>Ga0123354_10013406_pt1 | contig 12715 bp, 9 predicted proteins | sample TergutLab28metaG_2_FD_97872 | JGI IMG/M metagenome (GOLD analysis project Ga0123354, IMG submission 97872) | Labiotermes labralis P4 segment gut microbial communities from Petit-Saut dam, French Guiana - Lab288 P4 | ecosystem: Host-associated > Arthropoda: Insects > Digestive system > Gut ... | reverse complement strand
TGGCCGTTACGCTCCGGCCACGCGGAGGGCTTCCCGTGTTGCTCCGACCGTCCTCTTGCATGCGTGCCGGCGCCACTACCCCGGCGGAAGCCCAGGGCGCCCTTTTCGCTCTCTTCCCCTGGAACTGGCAGCCTTCCCCGTTCTACAGGCGGGTCGGCTTCCGCGTTGCTATTTTCGAGGCCTGCTCAGCGTTCACTCGCGTTGCAGCCCGCATACTCGCCGAGTCGCTTGATGACCCTCTACACCGAAGGCTTCAGCTGCTTCGTTACCTCCACAGCTGCTTCGATTGCTGCCGGCTGAAGCGAAAGTTGCCGGGTGGGATTCGCACCCACTGAACAGCCGCGCCTTTCCACGGCGCACCATCAACAGCCTGCTAATCTGTAGACTGGCGGGTCCGTCGACAGCCCAATCGTCGCACACATCACTGCCCCCGTTGTTGATCGTACCCACGCTCCGGCGTGGGGACAGGAGTGCACCCCTGGCCGCTCCTTGCGGCTCCTCGTTTTCGTCCGTTGGTTCTCATTTCCGGAAGGACAGGCGCCATTTCCCTTGGGGCAGGCATTGATCGATACAGGCTCCCAGTTGGGCCTGGAATGCTTTCTGGGAAAGTTCGCGGGCCCCGAAGCGCAGCAGGTGGTCGGTGGTCATCTGGCAGTCGATCAGGGCGATGCCCTGATGCAGGGCGTGCTCCACCAGGGCCGCCAGGGCCACCTTGGAGGCGTCGGAGATCCGGGTGAACATCGACTCGCCGAAAAAAATCCGATCCAGACAGACGCCGTACAAGCCGCCAGCCAGTTGTCCGTCGCGCCAGCACTCGATGGAATGGGCAAAACCGAGTTGGTGGAGGCGGATGTACGCCTGTTGCATTTCGGCAGTGATCCAGGTACCATTTTCCAGGCGTCTTGGGGCGGTGGCGCAGCCGGCAACGACCTCCGCAAAGGCGGTGTCGGCGGATACGGTGAAAGCGTCGCTTTTGAGCAGCCGCTCAAGCCGCTTGGGCAGGTGGAATTCAGAGGGATAAAGGACCAGGCGGGGAGCCGGCGACCACCACAGAATCGGGTCACCCTCGGAAAACCAGGGAAAAATCCCCATGCTGTACGCCGCGATCAGCCGGGCCGGATGCAGATCGCCGCCAATGGCCAACAGACCGTCGGCTTCGGCGAATTCGGGAGAGGGGAATATCGGTTCGTCGATCAGGCGAAAAACAGGCATGGGTTCCGGGGGGCGGGAGTGAACGGCAGATGTCGAAATCCTACTTCAGCCATGAAAAAAGGCAAGCGTTACGGCTTGTCCCGGCATAATGCAATTGCGGCGGGCAGGAGGTTCCGCGCGGTGTTGCCGCCTTGGCCTGCAACCCACCGGGCATCGGCGTGAGCCTAATCGAAAGAATATCCCTGGGATGCACATGGGCGTGCAGGTGAAAAAGAGGTTTACAGGAAACGGCAACGAATTGATAATTGTCCCGCACTTGTCGAACATCCACGGAGGGGTAGAGCAGCGTGATGTACCTTGAACATTTTCATCTCACCCATCCTCCTTTTATGGAGGAACCAGACCCGGATGTTTTTTTCCCGGGAGCGCGAAGAGAGGAGATCTGCCAATCGCTGATCCTCGATGTCCTGGCCGGCAAGCGGTTAGTGAAACTGACCGGCCGCGAGGGATCGGGTAAAACCGTGCTGTGGCAGATGATGGCCGAACGTTTGCCATCCGAGTACGAGGTGATCTTTCTCGACAACCCGATCGGCACCTTTGACCAACTGGTTCGTGCGCTCTGCCTCGATTTAGGGATGGATCCCAGGGGCGCCGAGCCGGACCCCGACTACATTGAAGTCTTGCACCGCCTGCTGGCCCGGAAGAAGGCCGAACAGAACAAGGTTGTGCTGATCGTCGACAGGGCGGAAAAACTGCATCTCGCCGCCCTCGAACGGTTGCTGGTCCTGGTGGCCGATGAGGAGTTGGAATGGACGGCGATTCTCGTCGGTCAGCCGGGGCTCGAAGAGCATCTTGAGCAGATCACCATTTTCCGCGCCGCCATCGATATCCACGCTGGCTATGTGTTGGAAGATCTCACCGAGAGCGAAACCCGGCATTATCTTCGTTATTGTCTCGATGCCGCGGGGATGCGGCGCGCGCAATTCGAGAACCTCTTCACCGATGCGGTGGTCTCCGATATATTCGACAGGGCGCGCGGCAATGTGCGTCTGACCAATACCTGCGCCGAGGAGGCGCTCGAAGCCTCTTGCGCCGACAGATCGTTCATGGTGCTGCTCGAAGGGGTTGAGCCGGAGGAACGGGAAGAGGAGGCGCCGCCCTCTCGTTGGGAATACCGGATCCTGGAGATCTATGAACTGCTCCGCTCCAACAAGTTTGTCTCCTGTGCCCTGGTCGGGGCCGTGGCCATGGTCCTGATCGTTGGTTACCTGTTGACCGGCAAAAACGACGACACTGCGCCGACAACGCTGTCCGGTGGAATCGGCGCGGCTGCGGAGGCTTCCGCGCCCGCCGCCCCGCCGGGAGCGGCCATTCCGGGTGGATGGCGAGATGGCAAGAAATTGCTGAGGGAGCGGCTGGCGGCCAGCGCCAGTTGGCTGACCGGGATGCAGCAAGGCAAGTACACCATTCAGTTGATGATGCTCACCTCGAACCAGGCCCAGGTCAGCATCGCCACGACCCTGACCGAAGACGATTTTTTCCAGATTCGCGAGCAGTTGTTCATCTTTCGCAAAAAATCGAACTCGCCCGCCATCTTGGTTTGTTACGGACTGTACGACAGCCTGGAGGCGGCCAGGGAGGCGAGGAACAATATGCCGTTTTTTCTTCGCAAGCACCATCCCTATCCGCTTGCCGTCGACGATGCCATGAAAAAACTGAACAACTGATACGGCCCGGTCAGCCGCATCCACACCTGTTGCAACGAACCGCCATGGATATAGTCCTTGCCACTCCCCGAGGTTTCTGCGCCGGCGTCAACCGGGCGATCGCCATTGTCCAACAGGCCTTGGAAAGGTACCAGCCGCCGGTCTACGTGCTCCACGAGATCGTGCATAACACCCACGTCATCGAGAAGTTGCGGCAGCAGGGCGCGGTTTTTGTCAAGGAGTTGGAACAGATTCCCCAGGGGGCTGTCGCCATTTTCAGCGCCCATGGCGTTTCCAAGGCGGTCGAGGAACGGGCCCACACCTTGGGGCTACGGACCATCGATGCCACCTGTCCGCTGGTTTCGAAAGTGCACCGGCGGATGAACCGCTTGCATGCGATGGGCTACGATGTCCTGGTGATCGGCCACAAAAAGCACCCCGAGGTGGAAGGCACCTGCGGTCAGGCTTCGGGGCAAGTGCATGTACTCTCCACGCCCGCCGAGATCGAGACCCTTGAGGTGACCGATCCAGCCAAGGTCGGCTATGTCACCCAGACCACGCTCAGCGTCGACGACACGGCCGAACTGCTGACAGCGCTCCGCCTCCGTTTTCCCATGATTGCCGAGCCGGAACGGACTGACATCTGCTATGCCACCACCAACCGTCAGACCGCAGTGCGGAAGCTGGCCGACATGGTCGATCTGGTGCTGATCGTGGGCTCGAAGAACAGTTCCAATTCCAACCGACTGCGGGAGATGGCCCGGAACCGGCAGACTCCCGCCTTTCTGATCGACGATGCCGGAGAGATCGATCCCGCCTGGTTTGCGGGCGTGCGACGGGTCGGCATCAGCGCTGGGGCCTCGGCCCCTGAACATCTGGTGGTGGAGGTGGTCCGCTGGCTGCAAGACCACGGCGCCGAAACGGTCACCGAAATGGATGGCCAGGAAGAGCACATCAACTTCCTGGTGCCGGATTTGAACGTTTGAGGGCATGGATTGCGGCGGGATGGCCGCAATCCATGCCGCTCTCTTTTCCCCTCAGCGGACCAGCCGGCTGACGCCGATCAGATGCACCGACCGCAGGGCCTCGTCGCCGCACTGATTGAAAGCGTCGAGCATGGCCTGATGCGGGTGGCCGATGCCGATTGCCTGGCCCTGCTCTTGGGCCAGGGCTGCCAATTGCCGCAGTTGCCGGCAGATGGCGCCTGTCTCGCGCCGGTTGTCCAGAAACAGCTGGCGCCTGGCCGCAGGCAGATGTAGCCGCTCTGCCACAGCCAATCCCTGTGAGCCAGGAGTCGTGGCGGAATCGATGAAATAGACGCCCCGCTCCTTGAGGGTTTCGATCACAACCCGCATCCCCTGACCGTTTTCACTGAAAAGTGACCCCATGTGATTGTTGGCGCCGACCGCCTCCGGGATCGCAGCCAGCATCTTCTCGACCTTTTTCCTGATTTGCTCCGGGCTGTCCGTGCCCATCAGGGTTTCGGGCTCAAGCCGCCAATCCTTTTCCTTGGGTTCCATCGGCAGGTGCACCAGGATGTCATGACCAAAGGTCTGGGCCTGTTGGGCCAGCTCCCTGGCGTGGGGCGCATGAGGCAGGAAGGAGAAGCTCAAGCGGGCATGCAGTTGCAGGAATTGCTGGCCAAGCGGCAGGTTGTAGCCCATGTCGTCGATAATGATGGCCACTTGGGGCCGAACGGGTTCAGACTGGGGGGTGACGGCGGCTGGCTCGGCTGCGGCCGGCGGCGCTGCGGTCCCGGTCGGTGCGGTCGTGTCCGGGGGGGCCGGGTCCGGAGCGACATGGGCCGCGCTTTGGCGGTCCGTTTTCGGAGCAGCGGTTGGCCGGTCTGGCTCCTGGCAGCCCCAGAGGGCAAGAACAACGGCGGCAGCGAGCAGGAGGCAATGGCGGCGCCATCGTCGTCGGGAAGAAGGATGCACTGCCGGGCCGGAACTATTTATTGCGGGCAAGGATGTAGAGAGCCAGATCCCGCAAGAGCCGGACGCTGGGATCCTCCTCTCCTGGCCGGGTAAAGGGCGCAAGGGCGGCGAGGGCCTGGTCGATCAAGTTCCGGGCCGCGGCGGCAGCGGCGGTGAAGCCGTCGTAGCGTTCGATCAGGGCTACGAGATGCCGGTACGAGGCGGGATCGGTCCGGTCGGCGGCCATCAACTCTTCGATGGCGCGCCGGTCGGCGGCATCGGCCCGCTCAAGGGTGTGCAACAGGGGAAGGGTCATTTTTCCTTCCACGAAATCGTTGCCAATCTTTTTGCCGGTGCTTCCCGGATTGCCTTGAAAATCGAGGAGATCGTCCACCACCTGGAAAGCGGCGCCGATCAGGTCGCCATAGGCCGACAGGGCTTGCACGCGCCCCTCGTCCGCACCGGCATAGAGCGCGCCCAGCGCACAGGTGGAGGCGATGAGGTTGCCGGTTTTCTGGCTAATCACCTCGAAATACTGGTGCTCCCTGGTTGCTGCGTCGCCGGCCAGGCGGAGCTGGACGAATTCGCCGTTGACCATCGACAAGGTGGCGGCACAGAAAATTGCAAGCCCCTGCGGGCCAGCGAGCCGGCCGATCAGATGCATGCTGCGGGCATGGAGCCAGTCGCCCGCCAGGATGGCGGCTGTCAGTCCGAAACGGGCAACCACCGTGGCCTTGCCCCGGCGTTGGCTGGCCCGGTCGATGACGTCGTCGTGCACCAGGGTGGCCACATGGAGATATTCAAAGGCCATGGCCAACAGATAAAGATCGTCGTCGTCCCGGCCGCAACAGCGCGAGCTGAGGACGGTCAGCAGGGGGCGGATTCGTTTGCCGCCGGGAAACAGGGAGTAGTGGACCACCTCGATCAGCAGCGGATCGCACCTGGCCAAGGTCGTTTCCAGGTCGGCGCACATCGCGGTTTCCACCCTGCCGGCGACGGCTGCGGCCGAGGTCCGCAGATCCATGGCAATGGGCGGCGAGCTCATGCTGGTTGTCCGTGGGCTGTGGTCCGGCGCCCGAAAAAAGCGGCCACATCGTCCAGGTCCCGCGAGACGGGGCTGGGCGGGAGACTGCGGAGAAACTGCCTCCCATACCCCTTGCCAAACAGCCGGGTGTCGAGGATGGCGATGACGCCCCGGTCGTCCGTGGTGCGCATCAGCCTGCCCACCCCCTGGCGCAGGGTCAGGATGGCGCGCGGAACCTGATAGTCGTTGAAGGGATTGCCGCCCAAGGCCTTGATGTGATTCATGCGGGCCATAATAACAGGGTCGCTCGGGACTTCAAACGGTAATTTGTCGATGATCACCAGGCTGAGCGCCTCGCCGGGCACATCGATCCCTTCCCAGAAGCTGGCCACGGCCAGGAGCACCGAATCGGTTTCCTGGCAAAACCGTTGCAGCAGCACCCGGCGGGGCGCTTCGCCCTGGATGAGCAAGGGATAGGGCAGTTGGTCGCGGAGCGCGGCGTGCGCCTTGTCCATGGCGGCCAGCGAGGTGAAGAGGGCGAGCGTCCGCCCGCCCGCCCAGCCGATCAGGGCGGCCAAGCATTGGTGCAGGGCTTGAGGATACCCCGGCGCGGTCGGCTCGGGAAAGGGCGCGCCCGGAATGTAGAGCATGGTCTTGGCCTGGTAATCGAAAGGCGAGGCAAGGGAGAGGGTGGGAGTCTCGGCCGGTAGGCCGAGGCGTTCGAGAGCGTAGCGGAAGTTGCCGCCGGTGGTCAGGGTGGCGGAGGTGAAAACGCAGTGGCCAACCTGGGTGTACAGAGCCGTATGCAGTTCCGCAGCCACATCCACCGGTGTGGCGTACAAGGCTAGGTTACGGTCGCTCCGTTCGTACCAGTAAGTATGGCTGATCTCCTCGTCGGCCAGGTCGTCGAATTGCTCGCGAGTGATTTTTTCCAGACGGTCGGCCAGCTCCCAGGCCCGGCCGGAGTATTGGGGCCAGGGGCTATCCGATGCCGGATTGCTTTCAAGGCGCTGGGCAAATTCCTGGAGGGCGGCAGCCAAATCGGCCCGCAACGCCGGCAGATCGGGGTGGCTGGCGAGCAATTCCTGGAGTGGAAACCGGCCCCTCTGTTCGGGGAAGGCGGCCGCGAACCGTTCGACGCTTTCCTTGAGGCAGCGGGCAGCGGAGAGGATGTCTCCGTGTTTGGACGCCTGGCCGTCACCGGCGCTACGCTCCACATCGCCGCACAGATCGAGCACCTGAAAACGGGAAAAGGTGAAGCCGAAAAAGGTCGTGGCCACATTCTCGACATGGTGGGCTTCGTCGAACAACACGGTATGGTAGCGGGGCAGCACTTCGCCGTGCCCGGTCCGGCGCACGGCCAGATCGGAAAAAAGCAGGTGGTGATTGACGATCAGCAGTTGGCTGGCAGCGGCATCGCGGCGCAGCCGGTTGAGAAAACAGCCTGTGGCTTCCGGACACTGGCTGCCCAGACAAAAGTGGGACTGGCAACAGATCTTCTGCCACAGGGGCGAACCCGACCCGAGCCAGTGGAGCTCGGAGCGGTCGCCATGCACGGTTCCCGCAATCCACGAGTCAATAGCCTTCTCCTCGCCTCCGGTCTGGAGGTCGGCCAGACCTGCGGCCTGCAACTGCCGCCAGCGGTACAGGCAGAGGTAATTCTGCCGGCCCTTGACGCCCAGCGCCTTGAGGTCCGGCGCTATCCATTCCCGGATGAACGGGATCTCGCGCCCCAGGATCTGGTCCTGGAGATTGCGGGTATTGGTGGACACTACCACCCGTTGACCGCTGAGCGCGGCGGGGATCAGGTAGGCCAGGGTTTTGCCCAGGCCGGTTTCCGCCTCGATCAGCAGGCAGGCAGCCTGATCGGCGCAATACTCATCCGGCGTTTCGAGCAGACGGGCCACTGCCCGGGCCATTTCCAGTTGGCCGGGACGGTATTGGTAGGGCGACAGGTGCTTGGCCAGCAGGCCGTCCGGACCGAAAATCTTATCCATTCCCGGCACAATCCAGGATATCGCGCACGACTTCGACCACTTGGGGCGACGGGTCGCGCAGCAGCGGCGGCAGAGCGGCTAGGGCCTCATCGGTGGCGATGGCGCCGAGCACGCTTGCCGCCTCCCCCCGCACCCAGGCGAGCGGATTGCCCAATTGCTCGATCAGGCCGGGCACAGCCAGGGAGAGCGACTCGGGGCAAACAGTGGTCAGGCATTCGAAGAGTACGGCCACCCCGAGCCGGACCGCATATCGGCCGTCTTCGATCAACTGACCGGTCCAGGCAAGGTAGCGCGGCTCCTGGCGCACCATGGCCACGATGTTATCCACATGGCCCAGGGCGAGGAAATCGGCAATGACCAGGAGCAAGGTTTCGTCGCTGACTTCGTTCGGGGGCTGAGATGGTGTCGTCGAGGGCGGATCGGCCATGGCGGGAACATTCGGAGTGGAAAAGACGATTCCTGTCCATACCACGGCCAATCTGGCGGAGCAATCCGAGAATGGCGGTTGGGCTGCTTGACACATTTTTTTTTCATGAGTAGAAAAGGCGAGAGAAACGAGTAAATACCGATCAACCCCGGACGGCTTGCCCATGATTGAACCACAAATCCCTCCGCCTCCTTCGGTCGTTGCCAAGGACGAACTGCTTGATGGCGACGAGTGCATCGTCATCGTCGACGATCTGCCGGATATTGTCGTTTTGGTGCAGGATTTTCTGGGGCAGCAGGGCTTGCCCACCCTTATCGCCGACTCCGCCGACGCGCTGCACCAACGGCTTGCCAAGCGCAGGGTCGCCCTGGTCCTGCTGGATATTGGCCTGCCCGATGCCGACGGCACCACGCTTCTGCCGGAGCTGAAACGCGATTATCCGGACCTGGCGGTCATCATGCTGACCGCGGTCACCGACCTGCAGACCGCGCTGGCTTGCCTCCGGTACGGCGCTGACGATTATCTGGCCAAACCGGTCGTATTTACCGACCTGTTGACCACCGTGCAGCGCGTTCTCGAACGGCGGCGGTTGACCATCCGCAACCGCTGGTATCAGCGCCAGATCGAACAGGCCACCTTCCGCATCCAACTGGCCCATGTGCTGGCCATGAAGATGAACTCCGCTTACATGAGCACCATGGAGTTGGACGAGATTCTCCATGCCATTCTCATCGGCATAACAGCGGAAGAGGGGTTGCAGTTCGACCGGGCCTTTCTCGCCCTCTTCGACGAATCCGGGATTACCCTCGAAGGCCGATTGGCGATCGGCCCCAGCAGCCGCGAAGATGGCCTGCCCGCCTGGTCCGGTTTGGAAAGGGCTGCGGCCAGACCGTTCAATCTTGATTTTAACGCCCGGCGCGATGCCCAAATCGCCCACGCCGAAATCAACCGCATTGTCAGAGCCCTGCAGATCGAGGTGTGGGACAGCGAACATGTCTTGATCCGCGCGGTGAGGGAGCGACGATCGATCAACGTGGTTGATGGTCAATGCGCCTACCCGGTGGCTCTCGAACTGCTGGGGCTGCTGCAGGAGGACAATTTTGTGATCGTGCCGCTCTTTTCCCCCAGCAGAGCTTTGGGCGTGATCATCGCCGACCATTTTGCCAGCCACGCCCCGATCGACCAAGAGCAGATTCAGGCCTTGGAAAGCTTTGCCAGCCAGGCCAGCCTGGCCATCGAGCACTGCCGGTTGTATGTGACCATGCAGCGCAAGATCAAAGAGTTGGAAGAGGTGACCAGCGAACTAGAAAAAAACAAGGACCTGCTGGTGGAAAGCGAACGATACTCAGCCTTGGGACACATGGCGGCCCAGTTGGCCCATTCCATCCGCAACCCGATTACGGCCATCGGCGGCACCGCGCGTCTGCTGGCCCGGAAAATCGAGAACCCGGAGTGGCTGCAATTTTTGTCCATGATGGCGACAGAAACGGAGAAAATCGAGAAGACCCTGGATGATCTGTTTAATTTTGTCGAGCTGGGCAAACCCGTGTTGGCCCGGACCCATATACTCCCACTGATCCACAAGGCGCTTTTGCTCCACTTCAATGAACTTAATGATCGGAATATACGGAAAACATTCGTCTTTCCCGAACACGATCCCCTGGTCGATGCCGATTCCCGCCAGATTCAGCAGGCCCTGGTCCATCTGATTCGCAACAGCATCGAAGCTATGCCGCACGGAGGCGAGCTCACGGTGAGCGTGGTCGAGGAAAATGAGCGGGTCACCATCGTGCTGAGCGACACCGGCCAGGGAATGGTCCGGGAAGAGCTGAGGCATGCGACCGATCCCTTTAATATCACCAAGATGGTTGGCGCCGGCATGGGACTGACCCTGGTGCGCCGCATCATCCACGATCACGGGGGCGAGTTGACCTTGGAGAGCGACGGCCTCAAGGGGATGCGGGCAACGATCGTTTTACCCTCGGCTCCGCGTTAGACGCGCGGGATTTATTCATACGGTCATTCAGCTCCGCGCACCATCCCTTGTTTCAAGTCATTTAGACCGCAGAGAGAAATCTCCAAGGCTTACGCAAGAACTCGCGAAAATATTTGCAAGATTCCCCAATTCGCTGCGTTCATCGAAATGACTACAAAGGAGCCTGCGTTCGTTGACAGGATTGGCGCGGGCGGCCAGGTCGGCCGTTTGATCGTTTCAACACCGGAACGCGCCCGGGAACGATCATCACGGCGTTCCATCTGGCATGGTCAAGATATCGCTCGTCAGGAGCGGCAGGCCGGGAGAGGTTCAGCCGGCGGCATTCGGCATCATTTTCCTCGTCCCAAAAGTTCGATCTCCCTACGAGAGGTGTATTCTTATCTTTGCTTGCCCAAAGAAAAGAACCAAAAGAAAGTGCATCCGGGCCGCTGAGACAACCCCGGTCGGCGGCAAAGGCGTTGAAAGATCATACAAAGTTGATCCAACTCTTCAATAATCCCCTTGAGGGAATAAGGGGCGGGTCCGCTCTCTTCGCCTTCCCCAGGGGCACGAGCAGGGCCTCCAATTTTATTTCACGTTCTTCGAGCAGGCGCATGCCCGCGCGGATGGCCTCGCTTGCCGTACCGTAACGGCCTTCCGCCACTTGCTGGGCCAGTGAATGCTTCACCGACTTAAGCCGGCGATTTCGAGCAACAGCTAAAGCTGGCAACATCGGCTGAGCCGATTCAGCAACACCTGAGCATGAAGCTCCTGCAATTGCTCACACGTATGGGGGAGCATGCAGAGCCACGGTCTTCCATCAAGGGCGACGGTTGCTACACTATGTAATGCTGAAGCTGCCAGCTAAAGCTGGGGGGGGTAACCCTCCCAAACGGGGACCATAAATGGGCGCCTAGGGCTTTGGAAAAAGCCTTAAAACGTCCCTGATTGTTGCCTGCCGCCAGGAGATACAGAGGGATAAGCTCACCCTCCTTGGCCCGGATCGGCATTGTGATCATACATGCGGCGGGACAAGAGTTGCCCCCGGGCACGTCATGACATGTTGAGCCTCCGGAGCGACCAAGTGAGAAAGGTTATGGCCAAGTCAACAACACTCTTCATCGTATCCGGTGTTTTCCTGGCAACAATGCTTTCGCTGGCGGCAGGCATTGCTCCTGCTGGAAACAAGGACAAAGGCAGCGATGCAATCGAGACGAAAAAGAAGGAGGTGTACATGGCCAATCTCAAAGAGGCGTATTTCGCCGGAGGCTGTTTTTGGGGGGTTGAGGAATATTTTTCAAGAATCCCCGGAGTGTTTGACGTGGACGTGGGCTACGCCAACGGAGCGACCCAAAATCCCACCTATGAACAGGTCTGTTCCGGTGCAACCGGCCATACCGAAGCCGTGCATATCCGCTATGACCCGCAAACAGTCAGCCTGAAAACCCTGGCGGAACAGTTGTTTAAAATAATCAACCCGCTCAGCGTCAATCGGCAGGGTAACGACGCGGGAAGCCAGTACCGAACCGGCATGTACTATCTGAACGCCGAAGACAAAGAGATTCTCGCCTCTGTCATGGCCGAGGTGCAAAAAAACTACGGCAAGCCGCTGGCGGTGGAATTGATGCCGCTGCACAACTATTATCCGGCAGAGGAATACCACCAGGATTACCTGAAAAAAAATCCCGGCGGCTACTGCCATATCAATTTTGCCAGCCTCAACGACCTGCGGACTGAAAAAAATGGTCTGGTGGATCCAGGTAAATATTCCAAGCCCACCGATGAAGAGTTGAAAAGAAACCTTACGCCCGAAGAATACGAGGTCACCCAGAAAGCCGGAACCGAGCTGCCTTTTTCAGGCAAATTCTGGAACCACAAGGAGCTGGGAATTTATGTGGATGCGGTGACCGGAGAGCCGTTGTTCTCCTCAGCCGACAAGTTCGCTTCCGCCAGCGGGTGGCCGAGCTTCAGCAAACCCGTCGATCCGGCGGTGATTGCCGAACATGAGGATGCCAGCCATGGCATGAACCGGATCGAGGTGAAAAGCCGGGTGGGCGATTCTCACCTGGGGCACGTGTTCAACGACGGGCCAGAGGATAAGGGTGGGCTGCGCTACTGCATCAACAGCGCTGCCATTCGTTTTGTTCCGTATGAGGAGATGGACAAACTGGGATATGGCCACCTGAAGCATCTTGTTCGCTAGCGTCCTGTTTGGTTGGTCACGCTTCATAATTTCCAAGAAATTCGTGGGGAAATTATTCAACATGGGCGCGGGCGGCAAAATGTCGCCCCTACCGGAAAACAACGAGGCGGTGATAAATCATCACAGCGGCGCGATATCGAAACGGCAAGGAAAATTCTGCACGAGGTGGAAGCTAAACAACCGCCGGCTGTAAAGCCGGCGGGTTGGAACCGCGGACTGAAAGTCCAGCAGTGCCGGCAGGCGGCGCAGCCGGTTTATTCAACATCGAAACCATCGCAAGGACTTGGCTCAATATGGCGCGAAAGGCGATAGGCG
>Ga0123354_10013403_pt1 | contig 12715 bp, 8 predicted proteins | sample TergutLab28metaG_2_FD_97872 | JGI IMG/M metagenome (GOLD analysis project Ga0123354, IMG submission 97872) | Labiotermes labralis P4 segment gut microbial communities from Petit-Saut dam, French Guiana - Lab288 P4 | ecosystem: Host-associated > Arthropoda: Insects > Digestive system > Gut ... | reverse complement strand
GGGCCGGGAAAGACCATTGGGTCTTAAGGAGGCAAAGGCCCCAGAATTTCTCCCACAACGCCAACAGGAAGGCGGGAAGTTTTCCACCCCCACCCCCCACCATTTTTTCCCCCCCCCCCCCCAGTAGATAGGTACTAATTTCTGTCAGAGGCTGAGTCCACCCCAGGGTCAAAGTGCGGCCGGAAGGATTAAGTCAATGAAAATTCCCACTACCCTATCGGGAATCGAACCCGCGACCTACCGGCTTGTAGCGCAATGCCTCAAATTAATGTAATAGTAACACTTCCGGTTTCTATCCTGAAGGTATTTTCTTCGAAATTCACAGTCTCTCCAGGCAAATGCCATGACACGACGACCGTCTTTTTAAATTCACGCCCATTTCAAATTCACGAATCATTTGCAATTTAACTTGCAAGTATAAATCTCCGTACAATATGAACCAACAGGATGCACTATTTACTTTCAATTTATTTCATTAATTAACCTCTACATGTTTCGAGCAGTCTTACTGCTCATCATCAGGAGGTACTACTCTGTATATACCAACTGCTGTATATACAAAGTAGTACCTCCTGATGATGAGCAGTGAGCCTGCTCGAAACATGTAGAGGTTAATTATTGAAATAAATTGAAAGTAAGTAGTTCATCCTGTTGGTTAATATTGCACGGATATATCAAGATGCACGGTCAACGAAACATTTAAAAAGGTATAAATCTCTGTAGTCCAAAAATATTAGGTAACCTTAGAATCAACAAATTTTTGTATTAAAACTGCAGATATGGGTCGATGGAACGCGGACAAGTGGCTATGTAAATTAATGCATGGATAAACAAACAGCTAATTACTTGAACAATACTCTCTTCTGGAAAGCAATGCCATGGAGTCTCGTGGAAATTTACAGATGTTTCGGGAGGACATGCTATACTGAAGATAGATGCATATCCTCCAAAACGTCGCTGAATTTCTACCAGACTAGACGGAATTAATCCCACGATACAAGTTTCCTTTATAATCGCCTCAGTAAGGAACTCAAAGTACGTAATTATTTATTGTGATGGGTAAAATTGGAGTAATATTTCGAATTTAATTCCACCCTCCCTCAAAATTGGTATTTTTCTGGGTCCAAAGTAACAGCTTTTGGCTTTATATTGTAATTTTCTAGGTGGCGACACCGCGTCATCCTACAGTCCTCTACGCGCTGCCACAATCCAGAAGACCACAAACTACACCTTCATCCCGTGAAAACCACCAAATATCGTACTCTTTACCTCCTATAAAAATTTCACGAAACTTCGCTATACACCCTTCAATGAAAGTTACTGTAACAAATCTTACGACAAACTACTTTGGGTCAGTTTTAATACATTTAATTTATATGTATATATAATGCTGCAATGCACTGCTAATTTGGGTAACCTGTATTTATACGATTCAGCCGCAAGAGAAGCAGTCTGCTATAAAAAAAAACTTCAAGCATTATTTATTTCTAATACTGGCATCAATCAACCCTCTTCGTGCTACGAATCAGACACTCGCACTTCGTTTACAAACGGAAGGCCTATACTATGAATATTTCCTTATGTTTGAAGTTGCACTGATAACAAACCTACCTCTGCTGCCATTTTTGGCTATACAGCCGTTCCTGATATACCGTTAACGAAGGGCATCACGGTGTATGCAAAGCCACGATAGGTCTAGGAGGATCAGTTTCTCTTTCTTGCACATATACCTTCCCAGTCTGTTCTCTGTTGCACTTTTCCCCTTCCCCTAACGTATAATCTAAATAATTTCTATACAAACAAACATTCTCTGTACGTATAACGACGTCACAATATCGTGTAATACGCTGAAAACTCTTAAAGATAATTTACGAACTTCTATCCTCAAATCTTCTCTCGGTTAGACACCGTACTGCGCAATTTCACAGCAAATGAATCTCATATGCATTATCTTAGTAGGACAAAAACTGTTAAATCCGGGATCGCGACCAAACAAAGCTAGTTCAGTCATGTTCTGACTTTCGTGCAGCAACGCGGTGAACTTATAATTCGATGCAGCGGAGTAAAGAAAATGCTCTAAAATTAGTCTGTCTCCTAGATTTTCTTCTCGTTGGACTGTCACTGTTTCTAACGTAAAATACCTGCGTCGTCACAGCAAAGCATGGCTTCTTCAGTCCACCTCCGTCTAATCCACTGATCTTCTTTAATGTAAATATCTGTAGTGCCAACAAAATATAACGTGGATATTTGGTCCGTCGATATAACTTCGATTTTCAAAACCAACACTATCGGCCGACGTATCGACGCTATTCCTCCGTTAGCCATATGATTTACGTACACCTATATACACGACAAACAAGTTCTGCTGAAAAGTTAAACTGCGTATCGGCCGTTATAGGCCTATCAGTATTGTGGACAAACTGGAATCGCGAAATTGTATTATCGGCCCAAATTATCGGTAGCGCAAACAGACCTTAACAATTTCTAAAATAACACCAGAAACGACATTAGCGTCTGAAACATTTACAGCTGTCCACGAAACTGTTACGACTTTCACGTCCAGTACCAAGTACTAAATTTGTGTTTCATGACAATACATCCGTCTAACGCACTAATTCCCTTGCACCTCCGCCTCATGAATCAAATAATTCACACCACATGCATTAAAAATTATTCACAGACAGACTACTGGGTCTGTTTACATACATGGAAAGCACATGTTGCATATTCGTGATTCGAAGTCGAGTAAAGGTTCGACGTAATACAGTACAAGACGCACGATTCTGATACCCGACGACACTTGTTATCACCTCTACAAATGTGCTGAACTTTCTGCTCCCCCTCACCTAAGCTTTAAGTTTGCAAACGTAACCGAATTGCATTCAGTATCTTAGAAGCGGAATATCGGTAAGCAAATATCAACAGAGAAAGCGCCGGTAAGGAATTCCGGGACAAAAGGTATATCGACACAAATTTGCCCATTTCTAGCACTGTATACAGACACAGACAGTGGGACAGTGAAAGAATGACCGAATTGTAAAAATCTTTCGTGCCGGCGGAGGACAGTGCGTAGATTCCAAACGGGACAAGACTTTCAACACGTACAGTTTGTGAGCCTCAAAATGGGCTACGCGATTTCGTACGGTCATAAATCATACAATGTTAAGCACAAAGTTTCCTCATGGAACTCAACACGTTTTAACTACTAACTAACAAGTGGCCCTTTTGTCACAGGTTCACAAGAAGGATAGACTTTTTTCCTCATTTAGATAACGCTCGATGGCATCACTGCCCCGACACGCTTCAAGAATTCTTAATGCCACAGTGGATACGACGCTGGACCATTCTTTTCCAACAGGATGGTGCTCCACCTTGTTTTAGTCACAGTTTGTAAACGAAACACTTCCCAATAAGAGGATCGACAAGGATGGTGCACTGCCGCGACTCCTCGATCGCCCGATCTTACCCCCTTGGGACTTTTGTGTGGGGTATTTCAAGCCCAAAGTGTACAAGCGAAAATCACTACTAGCGGAGAACTTACGGAGTGCGCAAACAGAAAATTTATGAGACTGCTCCTGATATGCTATGGAAAATGTGGATGGAACTCGACACCGCCCTGATGTACGCAGTGCCACATGTGGCGCCCATTTTGAGCTACTTCACATGTGATGAGTTACCGAATAACCTACCATCTTGCACAGATCCAGTAGCCTTGTTTAATGACCCGCAACAATCTGTAACTTATACCGAAACACGCTGTATATGTATATTTAAATGCATTCCTCGGTAATTACTCCCTTCGATGATCTTGAATTCCAACCGTTGTAAAGAAATCAACTACTGGCAACACCATATATTAATCAGTTGATACACCTAATCAAAAAAATAATTACACTGCATAGTGATCACATAGCTAATTTTTCTAACAGTAGGTGCAACTTGCTAAATATACATCACATTATAAAATGCATAAAATCTGACGTACAGGTGTATCTTACTGACAAGGATTATTTTACCTTAACTAGGTTTCTGATTGGAGAAGGTTAGACCTCAGCTTCACGTGCATTATAGGTTCATAGTTTACAAAAGTAATTCACCAGTCTGCTCTTAATGTGAACCAGAATGCTCCAGAGATGACAGGTGTAAATGGTCAGACGGACTCACCAAACCAACTGCGTGCAAAAAAAAAAAATCCACAAACGCAAATTGTAACTACCATATACTACTAAACACCGCAATCCATTGGCTTTGAAGATATGTACTTATGACACAGGCTGTGGACACAATATATGTATGTGCCCTGAACCCTCAGCATCTAAAACTCCGATATGGTGGCTACCTTCATGACTGGCAACGCAGATAAAACAACAGGCCACAGAAACCATAGAAGACAATTAGAAGGAACAGATGGTACTTTACGGTTGACTCTACTCGTTATCACTAACCACTATGTGTGCGCCGCACTGGTTGTGATGACGATGGATCAATAAGAATTTCGTCTGTATAACCACTTTCTCTCTCTCTCTCCCTCTCTCACCCTCCCATGTCGCCCTCAAGATGCTTGACGCGATTAAAATAAGCAATTTCCCGCTCCCGTGGCCACACTATGGCAATCGACGAAGAAACGTTTGGGTACTGATTATGCAATAATAATGACGACGACGCTAATGATAACTCGGACATCACATTATACACGCAGAGCAATGCATGTTCAGTTATAAATGGATTCCTGGCAGGGCTAGAGGAACAAAAGTTACGATTGTGCAGAATTATTAGGCTACTCCGTGGAAGTGAGTACGAGGTGGGCGAATTGTTCGTCATTTCCATTAGTGTTTTAAATTATCATAGTTCATTCTGCATGAAGCTAAGGCGGTACTGTGCTTATAAGGAAGAATCGGTGCGGGTGTGGGAGACAACCGTCCTGGCCTACTACGTTTCAAAAATGCATATGCTAGGAACAGATCCCATACCGAAAAAGCAACAGTCTCCAGCTAGCCAAGAAGTTAAAATGAGATAAAATATATACTTCGTCAAACACAACTATCTTATATTTTATTAACTGAAATTCATAAAATAGAAAATATAAGATTGTTGTGTTTGACCAAGTATACATTTTTATTTCTTTTTAATATTATACTAAACACAACGGGATGCCCTATACTAAAATTAGCCAAAACGTTCTCCGCAATTCGCAAAGCCCAGCGGCCCATTGCCGTGCCAGAAGAACCAAGTACAAACATCACATCCTATTTATCATCTCTCCACCATAACATCCATGGTGTGACAGGGTAGGTCACAGCCCAGCTCCCATAATTACCGAGCTGCCAATTTGTATATGAGGTATGCTCTAAGTCCGAAGCAAGAGCTGAGAATCAGCTGTGTTATCCGTGAGTTACGAACTGAGGATAAAATACAACTGAGCATCAAGGATACCATACACCACAGCATAACCACATGGGAGCAGTCCGACAGGCGAAATTAATTGCAAATTTGCTCTAAGAATAAACAAATAACGCAGGAAAGATGCCATAGAGTAGCGTGTGAATATTATGGCAACTCGTCATACCATGGGCACGTATAGTCCTCCAAAAATCATTCCACAAAATCAGACTTACGTCGCCCTGTACAAAATATTGAGACACGTTATATTTTCAAGTGAGGGGATGTCAGCCAAGCCCAGTAGCTCCACCCCCTGTCGGCTGTTAGAGACTGCTTACAAAGCGCGTTAGCATCCCTGCAGAGCACCTATTAGCATCGCTCTATCAACCTGAGCCCACATAATTCGAGAAACGCTGCCCGGATATTCAAGGAATCTGTTACAAGAAACTTTACAACAACAACAAAAAGGAGGAAATTCAGTTTTGATTCAGAGGGGAATTTTAACCACCAATTTACATGAAGACAGGCGTTCCTGGGCGCATGAATGTTAGCATCGATACTCTGCGCGCAAGCGCATCCTTAGGAAGCTCGAACGTAGAACTGTTGCTAGGATACGCGGACACTACGAAGTATTTGAAGGTATAAATTTAAAGGAAAGCAAGCGCACCATAATACTGTGATTGCGTTATGCCAATCAGCAGGGCAGCGTACTCACTGTATTGATTTACGGGTTGGAACACTATAGGTTCAATTCCCCGCATGAGATTTCTCTCTTTTGCCGAACGTCCAGACCGGCTCTTGAGTCCACCCAGCCTCCTACTGAAAGGGTATCGGTAAATCTTTCCCCGGGGGTAGAGCACCAAGTGCGTGAAGCTGAACATTCACCCCACCTAGAGCTGAGGTTACGAATGAGTGGAGCTATACCTCTACTCACCCTATGTACCTTCATGGCGTGGATGGGGACAATTTTACCTCTTACCAGAAGGAAAACTTAAACCATTACAACAATTCCGTCGACAGCGACGTATACGGCTCTTGTGTTCAAAATATTCGTTTATCACTACTATTCTGATGATGTTTCTGAATCAGTTCTTGAATTACTCTAAAAACTGCGGAACTAGATCAACCCTTATCCTGCTAACGTGGAGATTATGGTGAGCTCCAAATAATGTTAGCAAATGGCAGATGGGATTTAACTCGGCGTTTAAAGGGTTAACAGCTGATATGAGACATGTAAAATGCTTGATTCTTGAAGCACACATTCCGAAATAAGCAGCTACGCATGTTGTATGTCCCACAGTACGATTAACAACAAATGGAGGAAATCTTTACAAATCCTTAAGCAAGTAGTTTGCACTTTCGTTTAGTATTCTTATGTGCTGAAATCAACGCTAACAGCGGCGCAAAACACGTAGTACAATTAAAGGATTTTTTTTTGTGGCGCTGCGGCCCAACGCGGGCCATGGCCTCCTCAGTCTTAAGGTTTCCTTACCACACACAACGACGCACCACAGTTGGTAGGACTCCTCTTGACGAGTGATAAGCTCGTCGCAGAGACCTCTACCTGACTACACACAACACTCACAACAAACACCCATGCCCTCAGCAGTATTCGAAACCACAATCTCAGCAGGCGAGCGGCCTCAAACCCATGCCGTAGACCGCGCGGCCACTGGGATCGGCCCAAGAGAAAAGTATACACGTTAGAATCTGGATACTGGAGTCTCAGGGAGCATTTACTCATTTCAAGCAGCAGACTCCTTCTTCAGACGCTGACAGTCACTGAACTACCCAAAAATATCACTGCCTTTTATGGAACTCAAACGCCGACTGTCATAGTCCCCATACTGGACCCCATCTTGAGCCAGAAGAATCCATTCCACGCTCTCAATCCTATTTGGTTCAGATCCACTTTCGTATTAACCCAGCCAGTTCCTAGGCCGGACAAGTGACTTTATTCCCTCCACATTTTCCAACCAAAAACTTTGTCTGCATCTTCATTTTCCATTACGCATTACACGTTAGGCCAATCTCAATCCCCTTGACTTGATCGCCCCAACACGGCGATTTCCATTGTGCGCCGCGGCGCCCCGGGCGCTGCAGGATATTTCAAAATGTTGTTTTATCCTTCAATTTATGTGTATTATTCTTTCAAACGCCTACTAAGTTGTTAAGACGAATAGTTATTGAGTTGTTTGAACCTAGCTATTTAAAAAACGGAAGTGTTTAAGTATTTGTTGCGGGCTTGGGGCGCCGTAAAAAAAAATTGAGATACTAAGGGCGCCGTGAACCGAGAAAGTTTGGGAACCGCTGCCCTAAAATATTCGGCAAACAATACAAATGATGTTCCTCATAAGGCAGTTTTCCGAAATATCGTATTACGTCCCTCTTTACATGTATATCTATCCACGTTCTTCCTTTACGATGAACGACTAGATATCACAAACAGTCAAAATACAGCTGTATCTTTTCGTATTTTATCTTCATGTCTTTATACAGGAGACTCGAAACCGAAATGCTGCGCACTGATATTAAGTATTTTCTGCAATCACGTACAGTTATTTTCTGCGCGAAAGTAATTTTCATTCGTTACATACTTAAACTGGGCGGAACGTTTAAAGATCTACGGAAAATTAGGTCCCTTCACATTGTGACTACCCTCTGTATATTTAGGCCTAGATGTTTGTTTGTAATCTACAGCTGGTTAAATCCACTACGACAGAACCATCCAGCTGCCTGACATACCGGGCTTATCTGAACTACAATAACTCTTTCAAAAGCGCACGACGTCATCTATACACAAGCTGGTAAAAAACGAATATTTTCATGGGCACCATTAACATTCTTCTAGCAACAAACATTGTTCAAGAACCCTTCCTTGTGTGCAGTTACGTCATATTCTTTGACTAAACATCCACTTCACTCAAAAGCTCTTACAACTACCACAATAAAAACAAATCCAAAGACTGCTGCCACCACATTCGATAAGGCTGAAAATACAACACGCAGGTCTGCTATACAAGTACAAGAGGTACCTTACAGTGGAATCGGGGTAATATACACAAATAATACACACGGTGGTAAAATGCAATGTACACGCGAAGTGCTAACGACTACTTACCATTTTTTTTTGGCAGTCATACCATACTGCATCCAACAGCAAGGCTTAATAAAATTTACACGATATACGGTGTTCTCAGTATGGCTATGAATCTTATGTATAATACGCGGACAGGAAAGAACCAATCGCAGTTCTTCACTAATGAATACCTACAGCGTATTAAAAACAAACCTTCAGCTAATTTAAGGTATTCGGGGATGTCACGCTGTATGCAGGGTTAACAGACGCCGACGTACCGAAACGTCGGTGTCTGTTAACCTTGCACACAGCGTGACATCCCAAAACGCCGGAAACCTCAAACCTAGAGCCATCAATAAACTCAGAACATCTGATCCTAATGTAGGCGGCATTTGTTTCTTTTTCGGAAAAGTGTATAGTACATACCATCAATTGCACGCCTCCATTTAATACACTTCCAGCATCAGTAGTTGGCAACCGTGGCCTACTGAACTGACAGTGTCTCGGATACTCGCCAATGTGGTGCTTGTAACAATTCAGCTAATGTACTGAATTTGGATGGGGGGAAAAAGACGTATCGTCAGTCAATGTCAGTTTAGCAATTACATGCGAAATGCCACTCTCAGTGACCAGGAGACCTGAAACTGCACCAATTACAGAGTCAAAACAGCAACAGACGCAGCTGCAAAGTCGTTTATAAACTCACTACATTCAGGACGAGCCAGAACACGTTCCGACAATACATGCCAGTTTTGGGGCGTACGTCTTCCACTATTTGCAAACAAAATACCTTTTATACTCAACCACAAACCCACCAGATATGCGTTTTCTGTCGGTGTAGAATTATTATTTATGGATAGCAAGGTACATCACCAAGCAAAAGCAAGAGCGGAGTGTCGCAGTTCGGAACACGTTCTCCTGTAAAACTGTCAATGACCTGAGTTCAAGAGTATCACATTCGTCACGTAAGGATATTTTTTTCATGGCACAACAGCCCCTAGAGGGTAAGGGGCTCCTCATTATCAGCTTCACTATCACACTCAGTCACACCACACTCGGCAGGACTCCCCTGAACAAGTGATCAGCCCGACGCAGAAATCTCTGGCTGACAACACAAAACACTCATAAGAGACAGTCTACCATGCCCTAGGCGGGATATGAACCCAAAATTCCACCAAGTTAACGCCCCCCCCCCAACACACACGCACACGCCTTAGACGGCGCGACCACTGGGATCAGCCGCACAGAGATCACCCAACATATTTTATAATTGAGTTAGGTAACAAGCCTAAATATTCACGAAAATTTAAGAAGAGTAGAAGTAAATGTTGATAAAACTAAGAATATGGTCATGTCTCGAGATCAGAATGTAGGACGAAGTCATAATATAGATTGATAAGTGATCCTTTGAAAGGGTGGAAGAGTTCAAAAATTTGGGAACAACCTTAACAATTCAATATTCTATTCAGGAATAAATTAAGAGCAGACTGAAGTCAGGGAATTCTTGCTATCATTCGGTGCAAAATATTTTGTCTTCCAGTATGCTATTCAAAAGATACACAGAACTATAATTGTGTATGTTGTTGTGTATGGGTGTGAAACTTAGTCGCTCGCAATGTGGGAGGAACGTAGGCTGAGGGTGTTTGAGAATAGGGGTGTTGAGGAGAATATTTGGGTCTCAGAGGGACGAGGTGACAGGGGAGTGGAAGAAAACTACATAAGGAGTAGCTTAATGATCTGTACTCCCCACCCAATATTGCTCGGGTTATAAAATCGAAAAGAATGAGATGGGCGGGGCATGTAGCGCGTATGGGGGAGAGGAGAGAGATATATAGGGCTTTGGTGGCGAAACCTGAGCGAAAGAGACCACTTGGGAGACGCAGGCGTAGATGGGAGGATAATATTAAGATGGATCTTCAGGGAATGGAATGTGGGGGTATGGACTGGATCGAGCTGGCTCAGGATAGGGATAGGTGGCAGGTACTTGTGAATGAGGTAATGAACCTTCGGGTTCCATAAAATACGGGGAATTTCTTGACTAGCTGAAAACCTGTTAGGTTCTCAAGAAGGACTCTGCTCCATGAAGTATGTAAGTAATTAAGTAAGTAAGTACGTTACTTCAGGGAATGTCGGCGACTAACCGCCTGAGCCAGAGCACAGCCTTGGTGGTGGGGTGGGGTGAAAAAACTGCATTAACACAACACACCACAAGTCACTGGAAAGCTATCATTTGAGTTTGTCATCTGTTATATTTCTTTCAACAATATATTACTTACATATGTACGTTAATTTTGCCTGTGTCAAAATCTGTCGGTCGTAAATCTCAAACATTCATGTCGTAAAATCATTTTTATTATGTCTTACAAACAATATTTCGTATACAGTTTTCACTTACGTATATTCGTAATCTGTCTCTAGAAACTGATCACTAAATTTAAAAATTCCAGCCAAACGGAGCAATCTAGTTCTTGACATTACATACCCTTGCCACAGTCCATGTTACAGGCTCATACAAACTGTGTTTACTCAAGTATCAGTCTCAAGAGATCCCTTCTACTGTGTACAACTTGTTATCTAACAGGGTGTGAACCAACTATACACATCCACCAAAGAGCATAAACACACCCAGTTTTACTGTATTTTAACAAGCATGTATACGCAATTTAAAGACCATAAGATTCCCTTGAGAATACCGGGGTGCTGATAAGTCCTTAACCCGACCAGGAAGGAAACAAGCTGCGCCTGCCAAAAGTGTGATGGGCAGAGGAATGGATTAATTTGGCTAGGGTAGGGACAGGTGGTGGACTCTTGTGAATGTGGTAATGAACCTCCAAGTTCCATAATATGCGGGGAATGTAGCTTGTTTCCTTCCTGGTCGGGCTAAGGACTTATCAGCGTCCCTGTTATCAAATGCAATACTGAGCTGTTTTATCATACACTTTTGCACAATTATATGTACATTATGTATGTATGTACGTATGTACATGTATATTATTATTCTTCACCATATGTATATATGGTGAAGAATAATAATATGTGATGGACCATATTTATAAATGTATATAATCAAGTATCTCTGTTCAGTCACAATTTCAACTTAGGCAACTTATAAACACCGGTTTTGAAGAGAAATTATGTATCACTCTCGTCACAGAATGACTTCTTCGTATTTCACCAACATTCACAGACTGGAAGAAACCACAAATTAAAACAAGAGACTACTCGCTCATTCATGGCATAACTAAATCCCTAGAATGTGGAGGATCAACAGATCGTAATGACAGACAAGTCGTTGTGTAATTTATCAGTTTTCGTACGTCTGACCTCTAACCTGGGTTGACCAGATCAGACGAAACTGATCAAGTACAAAGCAATTATGGCCGTATGTTTGTATTTTTGTCTTAATTACACGGAATGCAAATCGCATTTATGTGGCGCCATATATATGGCCTTTCTGGATCTGTCAGAACCATTGTAAATAAACTGTAAAGGGCACAATTTTCGGAAAAATGTATTTACTACGAAATCTGTGCTTCGATTTTCTCTACGACTTATATCTGAAATGATATAAAACATGTGGTAAACCTCCAGGTTTCGTCCCTTTTCGGACATCTTCAGGGTGGTACTCAACGAAAAAAAAAAATACAAAAATGGCTAGTTATGTCTTAGATTGCAATAATATAGTTAAAATACAGAATATTAAAATGGGTTAAAATTTTAAAAAATACAGTACATTATGTATACCACAACAGTTATCTCAATTGCAAACAAATATCTATTGCAGCAATTCATCTTTGTTTTCAGGGATATGTCCTTCTGTCTCCTATGGTTGAATGTATTCATCCAGAGTGATTCATCCAAAAACTAACAAATGATCTATACAGTGCCCTTCACATCTTTCCTTCCGCCGGTTTACTATACGTGCCTCTATCACTCCCCACGACCCGAAACCCTTCCATATACAGTATATCTACTGATAACGTGTTCCATATGCGTCATACCCATATGTACACCGGCGAACCAACAGCTAAACATGTCGCGGTCTAATCATTTACTGCATCAGTTTCTGGGGTTCATATCATACGCCAACAATTCCTAATGTCTGCTGTGTAAAGAGGCTGTACTTCTCGGGGGGGGGGGGGTGATTTGGGAAAAAAAAAAAAGAAGGCCAAGGGCCCCCCTTGCGCAATTAAAGAGGAGAATTTAAGAATAATTTTTTCAGAAACGTTTTTTTCCCCCTCCCAGCCCGGTTCGACG
>Ga0123354_10013399_pt1 | contig 12719 bp, 7 predicted proteins | sample TergutLab28metaG_2_FD_97872 | JGI IMG/M metagenome (GOLD analysis project Ga0123354, IMG submission 97872) | Labiotermes labralis P4 segment gut microbial communities from Petit-Saut dam, French Guiana - Lab288 P4 | ecosystem: Host-associated > Arthropoda: Insects > Digestive system > Gut ... | reverse complement strand
TCTGTTGTTTTATTTTATTGATTACTGATTATAGTTCTATTTTATTGATTACTGATTATAGTTCTATTTTATTGATTACTGATTATAGTTCTATTTTATTGATTACTGATTATAGTTCTATTTATTGATTACTGATTATAGTTCTATTTTATTGATTACTGATTATAGTTCTATTTTAACATTGAGCTTTACGCATACTTTTACATATTGTTTTATTTCGTATTATTTTCACTAATCTTACGCATTTTTACGAAATTTTATTCATCAGTAAAAAGGAAGAGATCTCTTTATCCAAGTTTTATAGACAATCTATTTCAATAGTAAAACCAACTAGATGCACCAATGTATCAAATTTGTTTTATTTTGGAATGACACTCTACATGTTTCGGGCGATCTTTCCGTCCACATCAGGAGTTCAAGACTGTACATAGGGCAACAGGCATTTGTCAAACAGGTACTGCTGTCTGCTTGCTAGCAAGCAGACAGCAGTACCTGTTTGACAAATGCCTGCTGCTGTTTGTACAGTCTTGAACTCCTGACGATGGACGGAAAGATCGCGCGAAACATGTAGAGTGTCATACCAAAATAAAATAAATTTGAGACATTGGTGCATTTAGTTGGTTTTACTATAGAAATATATTACGATCACAGCCCTATGAACGTCAAGTTTTATAGACAATTTGTACAGTTTCTTTCATGGGTTCTGGTACACAGGACAGACGATGGCCCGAAAAATGGAGTGAAAGGATCACCTTAACAATAAACCGTATTTTGAATGACGGAACTACTCTGGATACATTTATGGATCTGAGTAAAACGGCGATGTGTCATTTAAAGGTTAATAATGAGTCCATCAACATCAACGTTGGTCATTTGATCTTCTGGTGAACGAGGACGAAGAAGTCGTTCGAAAAATCTTAATGATATTGTGCGCGAAGGGTTGCATACTTTTTAATGTGTACTTTTCTTGGCTAAATGCAGAACGATCAGAGACACAGATTAACCTCATCAAAGCAAGACTCGTGTTATCACAGAAACTTTGTATCTGCATCCGATCTCTTTCGCAAATTTCAGACCAACTGACCATTACTATAACATTCGAAATTACCTAAAAGTATCTAATTTCTAAACAACAGCTACTTCCTTCATGCACACTATAGACATGTAGCACATATAGTGACTTGCTACGAGACGGACGGTCTGTGGATCGAAACCCGGTGTGGCGAACTTTTCCTTGCCGTCCAGACAGGTCTCGAGGCCCACCCAGCATCCTGTTCGATGGTTACCATGCCTTTACCGGGGGTACAGGGACCGGAACTTGGTGCTAACCACCTTCTACAACCGGGATTTGAATCGGCTGGAGCTATACTTTCACCTCTTCTCTGTTCCTTCATCGGTATATCATGGGGTGACCTTTACATTTTCCTTCAGTAGTACGTACTCGTAAATACGTAAACCTAGGCTTACTGCCTCCCTTTTTCGAAACACAAAATAACAGTACGGTATTGTGTGTGCATACGTGTATGTGTTCTTCAAATAGGTTACAGACGTACGGAAAAATTTTGGATTACATGTTGTGTGTGTTTGTGTGTTACAATTACAATAGCGACGACTGCAAGAAACGTTTGGGTTACATGAGTATATATTGAAGTTCTAAAATACAGCTATAAGTGGCTTTTCGAGCAACTGAAGGATGCAGACAGATGAGTGTGAAACACTGGTGGGAGGATCACACCTAGGGCAAAGCCTAAATAATCGGAGAATAGCCCCTTAAAGTAAAACTTCGATAATTACAAATCCCATAATAATCTGCTCTGCGATCAACCCGAGAATTCGCAATATGCTGCCAACGTATACATACCTGGGAGGGTAAACCAGCGGTTTAAAATATACAGGCTCCTTTATTTAGAACGAAACAGTATTTTAGAGGAAAGAAGATCCAGGATTTCTTAGAACATCACCTTACAGAAATTAAATGCTCCAATTTTCAGTCTGAATTGGCTGAAAAAAGACATTCGTGTTTCACGAGAAGACGTTCTGAAATTTGCTTCCGCAACTGACAATCCGACCACTCCAGTACTTCCTTCTTGATCTGTCTTTTGTGACGCAATTATACAGCACTTGAGTTGGTTTAAATCTGTCTTGGCCACTCTGCAACTTCCATCATTACACGGCACCAATATAATCCACCGACCTTGACTGCCGGTATAGTCTCTTGAGACAACGTGTTCTGCTACTAGGCGACTCTTACATTCTTGGCTGCTGATAAATCACTTGCCAAGACATTTATGTGTGCAGACTTACTTCCATATACACGTACTAAAGATTCCAAAAGTACAGTACTTGGGGGTCCTATTATTATTCTTGGATATGATTGTTTTAGGGCTACTTAATAGCTTCTCATTTCCGGTACCCGTTACACGTAAGGGAATTTACACAGAACAGGTTCTTTTTATAGAGCAGATATTAAGAAATTTGGGTCTCTCGTAAAACGATATTCTTAGTCATTTTTTCTGCGCTTAGCTGCATTAATTGAGGTTCCAAGCACAGGCTTTATAACCACCTTTAAAATACTGAATCTTCATGATGAATGTTCTGCGTATTAACCTTTTAAGCCCTACCGGTTACTTTACGTACCACCAACACTAACATTTCAAAAACTCTGCATACTGATTACGTTGCGTTTATTTGTTTTGTACGGATCTCAGAACAAACAGTAACTTTTGCCTTATATATCAGTAACAGATTGGTTTTTATAATCGAAGTGGAGAGTGTGTATTGCGTGGTAGGCATTGAGTCCTTATATAACACACCCTTTCGTCTTTAAGGGGTTAGGTTAAAAGTTGTAAAGTAAAAAAACTAGAAGTCCTCTAAGTTAATTTCATGTTTGTAAAAAGACATGTTTCTATATTTAAAAAAATAGAGAAACTGAATGTCATACCACAAACCACCTCGTTGTAGAAACTGACGCACATCCAGAATTAAGTTTTAAAACCGAAAAACCGCAAAGTTCTGAAATATTTGTCGCAGCTTGTATGACACATTCCGGAAACATTAATACAGAACAGTGTGGCCAGTTACTGGAAATGTACAGTAAGTGAAACATTAAATGAAATTCGTTCAGTAGGTCTATATATTACAGTCAAGTAGCTAAATTTCTTTTTAACAATCAATAACTCTAATTTCTCGTCTGAATTCATCGTACTTCATTCCCATCTAAAAAATAATAATTATAAACGCCATCAAAATCAAACACTACAGGCTTATTTATTTATTTATTCACTCAATAAAGAATCCGATTATCAAACAAACCATATATTGTGTGATTTAGATGATATTTTAATTATTATCTCTACTTTCTGCCTACAGAGCGTGCTTACGTCTATAATGATTCTCATAACACACAAACGATCATTTCCATACGGCTCTGACAGATTGGTATTTGTAGTGGAGAAGGGGCGGTGCTTTAAAATGTGACATGCGGAAAATTTTTGGCAGTGGCACAGCAACTTTCTAATATTGGTCATGCTCCTTCAAAAGCCTGTTCAATACTTCAAGTAAAAAAAAAAGAAGAAACAGATTATATGTTGGCTTCACCTCAGACGAGGTCTGGAAGTAAATGAACAGAAAGAATGAACCGAACCGTGCGATATGTGGAGGCACCAGTCTGAACAGAACCAAGAGAGTAAATTCGTTTACAAAACTCATTACACAGTTTCCTGAACACTAAAATGTCGTCAGTAATTTCTCTGCACTTGCAGAATGCTCGCACATTTAAAAAACGCCTTCACTAACAACACCCTCTGTTCTGACAAATAATGTCTCCAAAATAAACTCCCTTTAGTTCACAAAATACTGCCAACATTAGAAAAATGGCACTACAAGACGAAAGAAGAAAAAACAAAAAAACTGTGGTCTTCTCGTGACTAGACTGCATGTAGAAGGCAGCAGTACTACCTCACGTTAAGGTACTAACTCAACATTAGCCTAATGTTATTAAGAAAAGGAAGAAATGTAGCAGAATTACCTTGACCTTGACCTTGACCAATCTGTTAATCTGTTGAACAGGGAGCAGTAAACTAGCAGCCACTAAATGTTCGAATTGACAAAGAGTCTGTCACAGATGAAGAACCTTGAGGTGTTCTTACTTCCTTCACTAGAATTTCGGAAAAATACCTTGAAATTTGGTTGGAAAATTCTTTTCCTCAAAGAATTTCCAATTCACCACCTTACATCATTTGCATTTTACCTTATTTCTCACACCTTCCTACTGATATGGAGTTGTTAAATAATCTACAAGTGACCGACGAAGACTGGAGCATTACCACCACCATACTCGTATGATGCTTAGCCCTATATAGCCTAATATTCACGTCGTTTATTGATAACCTTATCACTCCATTAATAACAAGTACTATGAATCTCACAGGCTATCAGTTGTGTCAAAGATGATTTAAAAGTCTAGGGTCCTGAATCAGCAATTCTCCGAAACTCGTCTTTGAAGCACGCAGTTGATCGCCCACGGCGATTTTAACACATTTTTTTTACCGTGAAAACAATCATATCGTACACAATGTAAGTACAACTTTTAAGTATTCACATACCAAGAAACATCAGTTTAAGTGATTTTGAATATAGTATTATTCTCAGCTTGATGGGCTTTGAGTTGTGCAGAATTTAAAGGAAATTAAACACTTAATTATCCAACTAATGCACAATATATAATAAGTAGATACAATTAAAATGATAAAATATTTAAAAGTGCTCCAATATGTTTCGGATCACAGAGGATCCATCATCAGGGAGCCTTGTGCAGTGCTTGGCTAAAAATTACAAGAATTATTCTATCGTGTCCGTTGACATGGGCAAAGTCGGTGGATGGATGATGAATCCTCTGTGATCCGAAACATGTTGGAGCACTTTTAAATATTTTATAATTTTAACTGTATCTACATATTATATATTGTGCATCAGTTAGATAATAAAGTGTTTAATTATCATTGATGCACGGCGCAAACATGAAGATTCTCCAAGCAATGTTTACAATAACTTCATCCAAGGCTAACTACGTTGATGCTAGTGCACACGACACTTACTTGGCTACAAAGAGAATGAAGAGCGAATATACAATAAGCTATGTTTTTTTTATTTGTAACTCAAAAATAATACTGATAAATTTCACGTCACATTTTACGTTCAGTACAACGTTTATTCAGAATCCGACTTTGAAATGTTTGTGTGAAATTTGGATATGTTATGAAGAGAATTCGCCTCCATATAACGCTGCAGTCAATCAGAGAAGGGCGGTACGGCAAGTAGAAACAAGTAACTTGACTGGGAACAACAAGAGAACAATTACAACCTTCTGTTTTAACATCTACAACAGCCTTTAGAATGTACAGATGTGTGTGTATCTCCGTAAAAGTTCACAATTTTTTTGTACAGACATACATTAACATGTGACTCGTTATACAGCGCGAGTGAGAGTATACAAGCGTATCGTATAAAAGGAAGGCGAACTGTCCCCATATTTTTGCATTTTTAGGGATTAAAAAAGCATACCCATCTTGCTTTAATCTCCTCGAATGTCAAGCAGTCTTGTGTTGAATGTGTCCACGGAGGAAGGGGGTTCCCCACCCAATTAATGACTACGCTGCAAACGACTGATAACGTCCATATTGTTGCTACAACCATGAGCTTAGTTTGAGCTCACGAGAGGCCATGCTGGGCCCAGAACATGTGGAGCGTCCCATCGTTACCGGGAAATAGGGAGAGGAGGTAAACCAACCGTATGAACGAAAGTACTCTGCTGGATTGTCATTTACCAGCAGCATATTTATGTAGGATAATTAGTAATCATCCCTTTAGAGTTCATACGGACCAGGCAGATAACTACACCCTTCACACACACACACACACACACACACAGAAACCAGTCACTGTCGCCGCACAGTACAGTCTTACCAAAAAGTACGAACACTAATTCATGTGGCTGAATGAGAATACGGCTTGCACAGAGAATACAATTTATCAAGAAATTAGCAGTTTGTATTTTATTTCTTATAAATGTATTGTGTAAGACTCTGATATAACTAATACGATTGTGCCTACAGGTACAGACGTGACTTGGAAGATATCCAATATGTCATTTTGCAACACAATCTCGTCACAAATTCGTAGACCGGCATTTTGTGGCACCTAATTGTGCCCGTTTGGTGGCGGTTGTGGTGGAAAAAAGCGGCATTCAACACTTTTCACCAGAAAATTGGACTTAAATTTAAGGAAGAAACCAGTCAAGTGCTACATTTGGTGCACCGAATTGTATGGTGCTGAAAATTGGTAATATCTGAACAGGTCTGAAATGTGCTGCCGGAGAAGGATGGAGGGGATTCGTTGGACCGATCGTGTGAGAAATTAATAAGTACTACATAGAGTCATGTTGGACAGGAATGTCCTACATACAATAAAAAGAACTGAATTCGTCACATTTTGTGCAGGAACTGCCTCCTAAAACGCGTTACTGAAGGACATATAGAACGAAGGACAGAAGTGACAGTGAGGCGAGAGAGAAGACGTAAGTAGCTACTGGCCGACCTTAAGAACGGAGGGGACACTATAAACTGAAAGAGGCAGCCCTGGATCGCACTCTGTGGAGAAGTCGCCTTGGAAGAGACTGTGGACCTGTTTTAAGACAGACTAGGAAATGAATGAATTGGTGGCGAAGTAATGTGAACTGGCATTTTATTAAAAATTTCCTACCCATGTAGATGCTAAATCCATGGACATCTCAATTTCCTATAGTGGTTGCAATTCCTACTCACTATGCGGGAGACGACAGTCTTAATTTAAGCCGTTAATTCCCGAAATATTTAATGATATATTGCGACAATGAACAGTTGCTATTAAACATTAATACGATCCTTGTAAATAACCAACTTGACGAACAATTTTTCATGTATGTTTATTTCTATTCTCTATACGTTGCGGGCAGCCATGTGCCCATCATCAGGAGAATCATTGTATCAATGCGACATCTGGTTTATGTCACTCTGTGTAGATGACCGTCTGGTGTGCGGACGAGACGGTCATCTACACAGAGTGACATAAACCAGATGTCGCATTGATACAATAATTCTCCTGATGATGGCCACATGGCTGCACGAAACATGTAGAGAATATAAATAAACATACATGAAGAGTTTTGCGTCAAAGTGGTTATTTACAAGGATCATATAAGGATGCATGGTCAACAAACATAAAATTAAACATTAACATGTCGGAATGTTTATTTAAATTTGGCCCACGACTATAACTACATGAAAAAAATCTACACGCAAATAACAAGTTATTATACACAAAATCCCAACGTGCTGAAACAAAAGGTAATACACTTGAAGAATAATGAACGTAAAATTTGGGCACAGTCTTCCTCCTGAAACTAAGAGTAATTAAGTTGGTCAATAAATTTTGACACCGATTATAGAGCCGAAATGTTTTCAGAGCAGATCACTGCCACTAAACCACAATGAGTACAGAACAGCCTGCAGTTACTGTATCCTAACCTGATCTAGACGACTGAAGTCTACAACTGCGTGACCTCTTGGCTGAACATAAACTTAAGGTTATATTTCCATCTACTCCAAAGTCTCCAATGGTCTCTTCCCTTCAGGTATTCTGACTAAACTTATTTATCCGTTTCCCCCCTCTCCCATTCGTGTCATGTTCCTCCCACAGCTCATCTTTCTTCGTCTGAGTACTCTTAACAGAACTTGGGGGGAAAAACTATCAACATCAACATTAAAGTAAATTAATAACATAAACAGAAGCTAACGACGCATATCTTGGTCTGCAATCTCACTTTATTGATTTCTTAGAAGACCTTCCTTCAGTCATCCCAATAATCCCGTCAAATACGCCATGTAAAAAGTCACATCTGAATTTTGTTTTGAAAATGTCATATTAGGGTGGAAAGAGGTAGAATGTATATCAGAAGCTCTGCTTGTAACATGTAAAATTTTCGCACAAAAAGGGTTTGTGCGAGTTTTTAATTTTCCATAGCGGTGCGGATGACTTATGCGTTCTTATTAGACATCACCATTTCCCAGAAAAAGTAAGATCCGTCGGCTGGGATTCTGTTCGCCGAAAGGGCGTAATTCTGTTCGGTCTCATGGCGTTTTTAGACGTTTTGATCCAAGACCTCCAGTAGGTCATGATTTATAAATCTTGTTTATATATACATACACAAGACTAGGCTCCTTCAAATGGGCTCGGTACACCGCAACGTCTCCACCTGCAAGGATAACACAGAACGAGGGCAGCACACACCCATGTTCCCATTTGGTCTCGAATACGTGATCAAAATTTTCGAATGGTAGAAAACAGTATTGGAACTGGATGGTGCGGTCAGTGCCATCGGCCCGCAGTATAATTAGATGGTCTAAATACACCACGTCCAAGTAACCCTTTTTTCGGACTGGAAGGTACGGATATTATTTTCAAAGTACTATTGATAATCCATTGTTTTAGCTCTCAGGAAAAAGAGTAATACAGGGTCTTTATTTGATTCATAAATTAAAATTGTGTATGGAATTATGAAAGGCTTCACACATTTGCCATCTTCCTTTCAATGTATTTCTTATAAATACTTTCACTCAATTCCTAATCTAAAATGTCTTTCACACCACCATTTCAAATACAGAAGTTGCTGTACAGATATGCCCGAAAGTATTAATTTCATTTAACCTACTCTTGCATTTTCGTGCTGCAGTCTGTAGGTGCCGCGATAAGCGGGTCGCTGTCACCACGGCATGGCGCGTCCTCAGGTTGCGGATTGAGGAAGGCCTCCAATATGGAGGGTAGCTGCGAATTCATTGAATAAACAGTCGCGGACAGCTAACAAGGGGTGGTCCTCCAGCTTGGCTGTTGGGCGAGGTGCTAAAAACTTCTCACCCTAAAAACTTATCTTGTTATGAAATGTTCACGCAGAAAAATTGGCTCAGGAAAGGGACAGGTGGCGGACACTTGTGAAGGTGGCAATGAACTTTCGGGTTCCATAAAATTAGGGGAATTTCTTGACTATCTGAAAACCGGTTAGCTTCTCAAGAAGGACTCTGCTCCACGGAATAAGTAAGGCGTAATGAATTACGTCGTTTACGTTTCTGTTGAGTGTTTAGTGTCCTTTAAAAGCACACAGACTCGAAATGCAAAGCAACGTAACGTAACATGTAGACAGTGAACATGTAAGTGTAAACTTCCGCAAGCCTGTACAGAGTCAGTGCGAGATTACTTTCCATTCCACATTGGAGACGATATGGAAGAAAGCGACCGCGAAAGAACTGAAGGCAAAATCACGACAATTTCTTGGAAAGCCAAGGAAAACAGGGAAAACAAAACAATCAGGACAGACGGCATCAGAGTCGAGATTCGAATCTGAGACACCAGCCCACGAAACTTTGGAGCTAACCACCACTTAGAAACGTTTGTTTACCCACAACTACAAAGAAAATAAACACTAAATTACGTGCTACAATAGAATTACAAAGACTACAGGCATGCACAATACAAACAAATAACTACATACTAAATAAAGAACACGAGTATATAAAACAAATCCCTCGCAGCGAAGTTATGCCTTACAGCAATAAACAGTGGCAAGACACAAAACAAGAGTATAAAATCCGTCTTCCAACTGTAGTAATAATGTGTTGGCAATTTACTAGAAGCAGATAAGGCAATTGTGAAGAAGAACAGTGCAAAGGCCGCTGAAATTTCTATGGGCAAATTTGGCAAGCCCCTTCTGCAGCTACGATTCCCACAGATAAATTTTCCGCCACTATTTTCCTATTATAAGTAACAGCCATTCGAGCAAACTATTGGTATTGCGATTTAACCTCTTAAAGACGAAGCGCAGACAGCTTTATTTAAAGACCCAGTTCGTACCGCGCTGTAAACACTTTTCATCTCGGTTATAAAAACCAACCAGTTTATGCCGTAAGTGGCATAAGTCGCTGTTTGTTCTCAGATAAATACAAAACTCATAAATACAGTGTGTGCATACTGTACAGTTGTTGAATGTTAAACTGTTGGTGCATCACGTAACAAGTAGGCTTTAAAAGGTTAACTGAATATTATCGCTATTACTGTGAAATTTTCTGTCTTAGTAATAGACACTCTGCTGCTACCTACAGATAAATTTACTCGGCAAACGTCGAGGCTGCAATACCGAATGAATCATATGTACCAACGACAGAACATGACAATCCTCATTCATAGCTAGGGTCTCCACACATAATACTTCTACTGATCCATTGTTATATATATGCGGTACTTTGCGAAATATAAAGTCATTCAATTTTATATACAGGAAGGAAAATTGGGTGCATAGGTACTCTGAAAGTTAAGTTATTCCACATGAACAAGAGGTAATATGTGTTCAGCCCTGGTACAGCCGAACCCCTGGAGCAGAAATAGGCACCTTTCCATAGACAGACACGCACACACTCTGTAACTCTATTAGAGCTGGTTCGTTCCCTCACGGCCCGCCCGCTTGGAATCTGCTAAATAAACATACTCCAGGGCTCTTTTCTTCCTCCAGCTCTGTACTTCACATCCTGTAAGTAGATTATGCAAATGATTGGTCCAGAACACTGAATGGACCAGGCCAAGAGGACTACCATTAGGGAGGAGGTTTCACAGAGAGCAAAGAATCGCAAGATATAGTACAAGGAGACTTGAGACAACCCCCGATGAACAGTTCTAGCTGTTTCTACTGCACGTACAGGGGTTCGTTTCTTTACAATCCCATTTAAGGCATATGATGGATTAAACAGGCCATCCTCATTTATAGATGGTCCATACGTAGGTGTAATTCTGAAAGTCACTTTCATCAACATTACCAATCCACACAAAACACAGCACTCTATTGTATGCACGTTCAGATTTATTCCATCTAGTTACATATTGCGGCCTCCACTATAGTATTTTCGTTTAGTACCTGTATTTCTTCGGGGGCCGCGGTAGCACAGTGGTTAAGGTGCTGTGCTACAAATCGGAAGGTCGCTGGTTCGATCTCAGCTGGTGTCACTGGAATTTTTCATTGATATAAAATCTTTCCGATCGCACTATGGCACTGGGATCGATTCAGACTCTAACAGAAATGAGTACCAGAAGCATTTCCTGGGGGTAAAGGCGGCCGGTGCATAAGGCTGACAACCTTACCACAATCCTGTGCCGTTGTCATGCAATCTGGGAACCTTAACTTCCTGGAACCCTCTGGGCCACTCCAGGCTTGTAACAGGACTGCTTTACCTTTAACTGTACTTCTTCTCTACCTGATAATGGTCAAAGAGACTGACCGATACGTGTAGCGGGATGGAATAAATCTGAATAAGCAGTGGTTCAAGTGCTGTGTTTTGGGTGGATTGGTAACGCTGGTGATTGGTTTACACAACGAAATGATGTTGACCAAATCCGAAAATCACATTATTTTGAGTAAAGTCTCCCGCACTTCAAAAGGAAATATGGTTATGAAATCCTTATATCCATACTTGTTATCGCGAATAGTTTATGTATCAATTCACTGCCCTAACATACCTACCGTATCCCTTGTATTTCTGTCTCATGTACTTTTGGATCTGAATGTTCCTGAGATCTCTGTTTACATCAATTTGTGCTAATGCTCTTCCTTTCAAATATGAGATTTGCCAATTTTTCTTAGTTGTGTGGGTTACATGAATTCGAATGGTAGTACAAATGATGAACTGGGAAGAATACGGTTGGAAGTGGCCGTGGGATATTACAGAAATTAATTTGGACGAAGAGTCAGAATTCGAAAACGGGAAGCCTCCATAAAAATAAACCACTCCACCTCGCTTTTCAGAATGTAAAAACCCTAGACAATTTTGATATATGAGCTTCATACGTATTTTTCTGTTCGAATCAATTACATGGTTGAATTATGGCACGTGGAAGTGAATTAAGAAATAACGCATGGAACGTGTAGCTATAATACAGGTTTCCTTAATAGTCGGTACTTGTCGGAGTACTGGCCGTACAAAACACGGTCCTGGGCCAACAGCAGTGGACTGAGCTGCTGAACAGTTCACATAAATGGAGACGGCGCAAGCACAGTTGTGATCCGATAAATAAATCAAGAAGACTGAATGGACTGTGTCAAAACGACGCAAAATATGGCCAGCAGTTTTTATCTGATACTGATATCTCAACTGGACAAATTTAAATTCAACGAGCTCTGCAGGAAGATATCCCTTTTACGCTCTGCACTCAGTTCTAAACTCAGGTTTATTTACCCATGTGGACACACTGTACGACATTAGAGCAACTTAGTGACGTACTGTCTGTCCATTCGTATTTTCATTACAAGGTCTAATCTAAAAACAAAATTTAGGAAATTTTTTTATCAGTGGTTTAAATAGAATTTATCTAACGAATACCATTTCATTCAGTGTCGGCAGAGCAACATGTGACTTCAAATATGACCAAATAAATTGCCTTAAACCGATTACGGTCCAGCTTGCAGTCCACAGCAATATCAGTAACTTCTATGTTGAATGTTCTTCATGTGATTTATATTTAGCACTTACTTACTTACTCCATGGTGCAGAGTCCTTCTTGAGAAGCTAACTGATTTGCAGCTAGTCAAGAAATTCCCCGCATTTCACGGAACCCGAAGGTTCATTACCGCACTCACAAGCGTCCGC
>Ga0123354_10013398_pt1 | contig 12719 bp, 10 predicted proteins | sample TergutLab28metaG_2_FD_97872 | JGI IMG/M metagenome (GOLD analysis project Ga0123354, IMG submission 97872) | Labiotermes labralis P4 segment gut microbial communities from Petit-Saut dam, French Guiana - Lab288 P4 | ecosystem: Host-associated > Arthropoda: Insects > Digestive system > Gut ... | reverse complement strand
TCTGGCCATTATCTCCGTAACCGTTCAACTTTGGATATAGGTGTTTTGGGTTATATCGGTATACTTTAACATAAGGAACACTCTCCCGAAGTCTGGCACATTCATCCTGGGACACCCTGTATAGTGACCACTGGGCTATAAAGGGTTAACTCTCGGTTATGAAAACCAGCCAGTTAATAATGTACAGGGAAATAATCGCTGTTTGTTCTCAGATGCACACAAGACACATAAATACCCTGTGTGGCCAGAATGTAGAATACGTTTACGCTAAACATGGCGGTACATATAGTGAAGGATTTTAGTAATATTCACAATAATTTTTATGGCACTGTGGTACAGTTTCGCAATAAATAACTGACTCAATAAATAAACATATAAATACAGCAGACAGAACGCAACATTATAAAACACATGTTGCATTACGTAACACATCTCAGCATGTTCGACCTACTATGAGATCTTCATTAGAAGGAACTACTTTAACAACAATTTGAAAAACAAATAACTTAAACACGAGTCTATCAATTTAGTGATAAATCCTGTATAGGCTAATAACGAGTACCAATATAATGTAAGCATATTTTTTTCTTTCCAAAATCTGCAACTTTATAATCTGGAATATATAATCTCTCAGTGTTCATCGGATACGAAGCTGGACGACGCTGAGCTCTTCTGGATGGGGTGGCGAATAGAATTTCCTATGCCACCGTCGGTAACGAAAACCTGACTCTCCACTACGCCAACCCGTAACATAACCGCTGTGTGCCGACTGAGTTACAACGGCCAGAGACAAACACCTATACGTACTCTCGTAACCACAGCAAGTACCGCACTTCAGATGGACATAGTAATAACAACATAAACACACACGATAAGGCAACAAAAATACCCTCCCCCCCTCCCCTCCAGGTTCAGGGCCCGGAGCAAACCGAAAACCGCCCGAACCACAATCATTACCCCCTTATTCAAGGCACTAGTAATGACGCTCCGCTTTCTGTAGCAGTCTATAGCCGGAATTCTTTGTCTTCGCAACTGCAGCTCCCGTCTCATGCTAGTTCATGTTCCACCATCGCCCTCCATACACATGGCTGTTCAGTGTTTCAAAGAATGGACGGGCGTGGCAGCAGCAGCAGCACCGTAATGAAATTCGTTGCACGTCTGTGTCCGACAGAATTAGACTGGTGTCATTACCGGAGAGTTTAATTAATGAAGGAACCCATTAAACAGTGTAAAACTGACAAACAATCTCTTCTATAACACGCTTAATTGAGTCGTTAGGCTCAGAACCGATGATCAGAATGAAGATACTGGGCGATTTAAGTCCGTCCCTGTACAAGCAGCCTTCGTAACCTGATACTCCAATGACACTGGGTCGAATTATTCTCTGGTTATTTAAAGATGTAAGAAGCAGGTAAACATGTTTGAAACGTTGGTACAGCAATCACTGCTGTGCAGCCATGTTGTAATTCCTGCTGCCTGTAAGACTGTACGAAACTGAATGTACCTCTACCTCCTCCTCCTTCTTCTTGTTCTTCTTTCTTCCTCCTCCTTCTTCTTGGTCTTCTTTTTTCCTCCTCGTCCTTCTCCTCCTCCTCCTCCTTCTTCTTCTCCTTCTCCTCCACCTTCTCCTTCTCATTCTCCTCCTCCTCCTCCTCCTTCTCATTCTCCTCCTTCTCCTCCTCCTTTTCTCCTCCTCCTCCTCTTCTACTTCTTCCTCCTCCTTTTTTCCTCCTCATCCTCCTTCTCCTCCTCCTTCTTTTCCTCCTCCTCCTTCTTTTCCTCCTCCTCCTTCTTTTCCCCCCTCATCCTCCTTCGCCTCCTACTTCGTCTCCTCCTTCTTATTTTCCTCCTCCTCCACCTTCCCCTCCTTCTCCTCCTTCTCTTTCTCCTTCTTTTCCTCCTCCTTCTCCTCCTCCTCCTCCTTCTTCGTCTTCTTCTCCTTCATTTTCTTCCTCTGGCACCACAATTAAAGTTTTGGTCTTCTCAATTTACTCCCTTCTATTTAACCCGTTCCTGGGTGCATTTTGTCCAGTTATTTATTTTCACAACTCTTTAATCTTCTTTCATGCCATTTTTCTACCTAATTTTTGGTCTTCCTGTCAATCCTGTAGATATCGGTTTCAAATCACACAATTTTTTGACCGCCCTTTTATTTGTCATTTGGCCTACATGACCAAAACAGCTTAATCTTCGAGCCTTAACATAACTAATTATATTCTTCTTTCTAATTAGGCTATTTAATTGATCGTTAATGTACCTTCAGATTCGGACAATAAATTTTAATGAAGCTCTAAACAGCAGATCATCCATCTTAGCGAACAGACTTATTCAACGAGGTTTGAAGTCTTCATGGCAGTGACCGTGAAGATGACGTCTGTCGGGATGTGACGTCGTGTAGTCTTTGATAAATTTACCGACATTTCGGAGAAATGCCCTCACCCCATATTCAGAGAACACGAGTGAAGAGGGAGGTTTCTCTTTGCTCCGAAACATCGACAAATATCTATCGAACTACATGGTGTCAGATACTTTGGTATGACAACCTTCAGGCTCCTTTTGCCTTCCTTGCATTGTCCATTATCGATCTGCAAGGACACGACCTTCTGTTGAAAGGAAACCTGGAATATTCCTCGGGATACAAGGACCGGAGTGTGAAGCTGGCCTTTCACCTCCATCAAACACATCCAATGATAAAAGTTAAGTCATGGGGTTCTCGTCACTTCAGCAAATCTTTGTTTTCGTTTTTCTTAAGTAGCTTTACCCCATATGGGGGTTTCCTTGTTTCACCGTGACCTTGAATAAGCACTTTAAACGAGGGAAACAATGGAAGGTCGTCGCCGAATGAACTTCACTTCGTATTTATGAAAATGGTTAATGGTTACAACCAGCACGATTTCGTATTGTGTAAATAGTACGAAGAAATGAAACCAAGGTAACATGGCGGCGCAGCGCAACTGAGAAATTAATTCAAGCTGCCCAGTAGAAAATTAGCTTCTTTCAAGGAACCGGAAGCTTCACATAACCTGACAGCGGGTCACGGTGTGTTAGGTCTACTCACAACACTCTTCAAAATTGCGAAAAGCGACTATTAGCTTCGTCATGTCTGTCCGTCCGTCCGTCCGTCCGCATGGAGCAACTCGGCTTCCACAGAACGGATTTTCCAAAATTTTATATTTGAGAATTTTTCGAAAATCTGTCCAGAAAATTCAAGTATCATTAAAAAGTGTCAAGAATAAAGGGTACTTTACATGAAGACCGATATACATTTTTAATATCGCTCTCATGTCTTATTATAGTGGGAAATGTTTCAAACAAAAAAATGTAGAGAAAATCAAAACACATTTAGTTTTAATTTTTTTTCCTCGAAAGCCATGCCCTTTATGAAACAACATGGAAAAATATTGTAGATCCGGGCAGGCCACATGGCGCATGCGCATTGAATGCTGGATAATACCTAAGGCTACAAACACAGACTCGGATAATGTAATATTTATTGATTATCCACTGCAACGAAGGTTGCACAAACGCGCATCAATATTATGTTAAGCTTATATTGCCTGTCTTGTTCATTTTTAGTTTCCACGTGATTATATCTATTCTGAGGGAGCCGGAATAGCTCAGTTAGTGTAGTGACCATGATATAGGCTGGAGCATCCAGGTTTCCATTCACGGCAAAGGCAAAGGAATGTTTCTTTTCCCAAATATCCAGACCGTCTACGGGTACAATCCAGTCACTGTTCATTTGGAAGTGGGGTAAAGCGGACGGGGTTTTAAACTCTTTCTCCATCTCTGTTTAGTGTCGAGGTTAAGAAAAAGTGGATCTACAAAGTTGCTCTTATATTCATCCAGAGGAAAATGTTACCTGTTTGTAACTTCGTTTATCTTTCTTCACTTCAGTTCCTCCAACCAAAATTTTGTGTGCATTTTTAAATTCGTAACAGATGATTCTTTCCCCCTAAACATAATATAAGATGGATCTCCTCACTCTCTAACCCCTGCAACAGCCTGCCCCTTTCCATTCTCAAATCATAATGTTTCCCTCAGTGTCAAAGACGTCCTTCTTTAAGACTCGCTGTAATATAACTTCCCATCTATGCCTAAGTCTGACAATTTCACTCTCTCTCTCTCTCTCTCTCTCTCTCTCTCAGGTTTCACCAAGAAAATCTCTTTGTGTATTTCCCCCCACACCATTATGTTCCTTTATCTATTTAACGTTAATTTTAATATGAGTTCATATTCAATTGGAGTCATGCGGTGACGCAATTTGTTGAGGCACTAAGTTCGAAGCCGGAAGGCCACGGGTTCGATTCCCGACGGTGTTATTGGAATTTTTCATCGACATGATCCTTCCGGCCACACTACGGCCCCGGTGTCACCCAGGCTTCCAACAGAAATGAGTACCGGGAATACTTCCTGGGGGTAAAGGCGGCTGGTGCGTGGAGCTGACAACCTTACGACCTTGCAGTGGCCATTGTCTGGAAATCTGGAAGCCTCAGCCTCTTGGAACGCTCAGGGTTTGTCCAGTTCTGTGGAGGGATTGCTTTATGTTTACGTATTTATTTGGAAATTCCTTCCTTTACCTTCACATTTCTCCCACCAGAGATATAAGAGCTACAGTAAAGTAGTTCCTATCCGCGGTATGAAGGCTTACAGGGGGCGAATGAGTATAAATCCATCTATTCTCAAACTCGGCGCTAGATAGAAGTGAGTGGTGAAATGAACGCCCCGGCCGTAGCTCTGCCTGTACGCTTCGGCAAGTCAGCTGGGTGGGTCCCAAAGCCGGGGCGTATTATTTGTAAAAAGATGAATCTTTTGAAACTTCCTGGAATCGAAGCCTGAAGAATTCGACCCGTAGCCCAGTCACTATACAGGGCTTTTTTTTTTACATTTACTCGAATGCTTGAATTAAATTTACACATTTTTGTTACAAATTTAGAAGTTACTGAAAGATTTTTTTTCTCTGTCTCCCTTTCGAAAATTTCAGAACATCGAAACGGATGGTCTTGTTGAGAGACTTCAGTCTTCGACTGTCACCACATCACCAATAACCAATCAACACATCCCTGAAGCAGGCAGACAGATGGGCAGGCACGTGCCTATGCCGCTTTTCAAAGCGATTGCATGTTTGGACATAGTGCAGGCATTAAATTCTGAAGAAAGTTGTCTCCTGCCCCTTCAATTTCCGGACAAGGCCTGTTGGAAATCTTCATCTGATTGGCACATGACACTTCTTGTTAATGTATGTTCCCTCAATAGACACAAAAGTTACACAACCATAAATTCACAGCTGTCCAACCCATCCTCTTTGTGTAAACTTCCTGGGAACATACAGCGAAATGCCAGATTAATCAAATTTTTCCAACCTCCTGGCCCTTTCTCTTTCTCAGGGCCAAATGTTCACCTCACAGCCCCTTCCTATAGCATTTCCAGTTCCTCACGGCCCGAGCATACACCAGCACTTCGCCCTTCAGTGTTTTAGAAGCTTCGAATTTGGAAGATGGTCCAAAGTTTCTGCGCAATTTGCAGACATCTTTGTGTTGAAAGTAACGAAAGCACGCGCTCTGGAATGTTGGGCCAATTTCAGCCCACAGCACATCTACAAGCCCAGAGCCAAATACGTCTACGTGTTTCCCCTTGGACGAGAGACAAACTTTCACATTCAGACATATTAAGTTCGGATAAAAATCTCGACTGTAATCATGTGGACATGAAATGTTTGTGTCACCGCGCTAGCGTTTCTTTATAACCCGAATTTCATTTACAAAGGAGACAGAGGCAAAATGCGTTTTATACTTGGTGAGACTAGGCGACGTGGCTTCTAGCTCCCTACCCACACCGAACCCATCACCTGTAACAATAGTCAGATACAGTTCTGGTTGTCTCTACTGCAGTACCTGGGCCAGGGGTCTCCACATCACACTGTAATGTCTGTCTACAGCACGACGGCCATTTGCGTACCAACGACTTTCACAAGAACACAGCGCATTTTGGGCTCAGATTGTATTGACGTGTTTGCGAGGTTCTGACCATAGATGATTTATATTCCATTAACCACACACTGAGAGTTCGGATCGACATAAGTACCGACTTTGCGGCGGCCTTGTGATGGTTCAGGCAGTTAGACTCCGGCATCTCGCCTTGGCAGTCCGGGTTCGATCTACGACCAGTTCAAATGAGATTCGTGGCTAACCAAGGGACACTGGGACAGGGGTTTGTGCATGTACATCTTTTCTTCCCTGTCCAACATTCCACACTTATCTTCACCGTCATGCTACCATTATCGGAAGAACAAGCGGGCGCAATTTAGTACTTTCAAAGAAAGTAATATTCTTGTAGATGTCTGGAAGCTTCAGACAAAAAGAATATTATTTCATAATGTTCGTAGTAATGCGGAACTAGGATAGGATTCTGCGACTGGTCATCTCGACACTGTTATCTTTTCCAGCTAAAGTGTTTCCCAAGTTTCAAGTTCTTTGCCGACTTTCCGATTCAAATTTATCAGGAAGTTGCCCGCAACTGCGGAGATCGCTGGCTGCTCTTACGAAATTACACAATCCGCGTTGATACAAATCTTTATATTAACCCATTATACCGCTGACATTTGTCCACAAACACCTTACTGATAGAGGGCCAGATTTCAACACTGCCAATTACATAATCAACTGTCAGAATAGTTTTTTTTAATCATTATAATATTTCCTTTGCTTATATGACAGTTTCTGCCACTTGGCGACATCAGAAGTTTTAGGAAAAATTCGTGACTAAGTTACTCTCGTCTTTAATTCCTGATCATTCCTCAGTGTACGATTTATTCATATAAACAAAAAATTAACTCCATATCACAGACTTATTCTTGGAAAGTTAGCAGTAGCTTAGTTTTTCAAGAAATTCCACATATTTTGAAATCTTGCAATTTATTTTCATGTTTACCAATACTCTCACTTCATTTGAACACGTATAGCATCAATTCACATATTCACATTTCACTTATTAACTTTTCGAAGATCTATCTTAGTATTATTATCATATCTTTGTTTACGTCAACTAAGTGCTCTCTCTCTCTCTCTCTTTCTGTCTCTCTAGCAACGCTAGGAGAAGAGAACATTCAGCCATCCCCTTACTAACTAACACACCAATGCCACGGAACAAAATCCTTCTTGAGAAACTGCTCGTTTTTCATCTACTAGAAACTGCCCCATCATTTTATGTAACCAAATGTTTGTTGCTCGCATACAACAGCCAACCAACTTAACCTCATCCTGAGCCGAATTATCATAGTCTAGGTGTGTCCCTCCAGTTCCTTTAAAAACATTTTAATATTATCTTACCACTTATGTCTAGTTCTTGAAAGTGGTTCTTTCCTTCAGGTCTTCCTACCAGAACCCTGTACGCACTTTTTTCCCCAAAAGTGCCACACGCTCCACCCGTCACATCCCCCTAGAATTTAATCGCCCGCATAACATTTGGTTATGAGTACAAACCGTGAACATTTAACAACGCTATTTCCTTCGGTGTCCCAATACGTCCTCTCTTTCTAAAATTCAAATTTCCGCACCCCGCTATCGAAATCACGAGAAAATCAATTTTGCGTTCTTTGAACCGTGCATTGTGATATACCTACGTGTTAAGATCCAACACAATGCACACTTTTTAGGTTAATGTTTTAATTTAATTATAGTGTCTTCGACATGTTTCGAACATCCAAGTGTTCATCCTCAGGAAGATTTGTACACGCAGTTTTATGGTATTTCTTTCATGTATTCATACACGCAGTCTGGCATTTTGTTGGTTCTTTTTACATAAAACTCAGACAGACCTGTTTTTAAATCAAATTTGTGTCTTTTCCTCTACCATAAACCAAATTTTCTCCACAACCTCCATTTCTCGGTCACTTCTACTGTACACCGTGTTCTGTAGCACCATTTACTGACCAAATCCTGCGCACTGCACTGTGTTTATCAACTCTCTTACTGCCGGCCGCTCCTACACTTTTCAGTGCCTATTTTCACCGCCTCATACAGCCCCAGTCAGCAGATGGCCACCCTAAGCCCATGTTCTCTCTTCGCATCCCCACAGTCATAACGCAATTTCTGCAGTTACAAATTAACAGCATTCAGCAAGCCCTTGAGAACTAACAGATTCACGGCTAGTCAAGAAATTTTCCATGTCCTGCAGCTATCGCACTTCCGCCATTATGCTTACATACTGGCGACCCCTCCTTTTCTCTGCCTTGAGCCAGATGAATCCTTCTCCATTTTTACCGGGCGGTTACCTGCCTTCAGTACTGCCACTCATAATTCTCCACGCATTTCTCTTTCCTACCATGCATCTTACATTCTCCACCCATCTCCTCGCCCTGCATTTGATCGCATGTATAATGAGTGGCACAGAGCGCCATTAAGGAAGTTCTCTACTCGACTACTTTCTCCAGCCTTTCTAGCCCAAACACTCTTATCAAACACCTTCAATCTCTCTTTTAATCCAGAGATTCTCTTTTAAACTAATACACACAGCACGCTCATGTTTCGTAACAATGTCAGTTTTTTACAGCGAATAGTCGTTAGCATCTCGCCCAAACCCCAAGCTGAAAGACCACCCCTTGTAGGCTGTCGGCGACTGCTTATTCAATATAATCACAGCTACCCTCTATATTGAAGACCGTTCCTCCATTCGCAGCCTGAGGACGCGCCATGCCGTGGTGACAGGGACCTAGAACTATAATTTTTCATGTTTTTGTATGGGTGAGAAACTTGGTTGCTAACATTGATGGAGGAACGTAGGCTGTGGGTGTTTGAGAATAGGTTGTTGAGGGTATTTTTGGGGCAAAAAGGGACGAGGTAACAAGGGAGTGGGGAAAACTACATAATGAGGAGCTTAATGATCTGTACTGCTCACCCAAAATTGTTCGGGTGATCAAATCGAGAAGAATGAGATGGGCGGGGCATGTAGAGCGTATGGGTGAGAGAAGAGGCGTATACAGGGTATTGGTGGGGAAACCTGAGGGAAAGAGACCACTTGGGAGACCCAGCGTAGGTGGGATTTTAATATTAAGATGGAACTTCAGGAAGTGGGATGTGGAGGTATGGACTGGATGGAGCTGGCTCTGGATAGGGACAGGTGGCGGACACTTGTGAATGCAGTAATGAACCTTCGGGTTCTATAAATTGCAGGGAATTTCTTGACTAGATGAAAACCGGTTTGCTTCTCCAGAAGGACTCTGCTCTGTGGAATAAGTAAGTAAGTAAGTAAATAAGTAAGTAAGTAAATATGTAAGTACAGAGAGCACGCTACAATATTAGCTTGTATCTGACCGGAACAATAAAAAAGCTTGATTTCAATCCACAAATCCTTGGCTTCGTGGACTGCAGTAACAAGTGGCCGGTTGACAACCAAGATGCCATTGGATTCCCCTGTGTTCTCTGAAGCCAGCAGCTCGCCCGGTCTCCACAGGGTCGCATCAATTTGAACTGACAGGCGTAAAGGCTGCAGCATCTCAGGAATTAGCGAACACCTATACCCCTGCTTCAGTTTGCTCTGTAATGGAGTCTCAGCGGGAAGCTTCTGGGTCCAGTCAACATCTGTGAGACGCGGAGAAAACAGAGGCTTTCGCAGCCAATACAACCGCCATTACATTCCGATAGGGTGTCCAAAAATGTAATTCTCTAAGTAATGTTTTAAACTACTTACTTGCACGTGCGCGCACGCACACACACACACACACACACACGTTGACATTAAATGTAATCTTCAGACATTACAAATACAAATACACGTTGAAATTAAACTGTTATCACAAAAGAAGTTTCGACATCTCGCAAACCATCATCAGGACTCTCACATCATAAGAGTTAGAGTGCCCTGTGGAGTTACTATAGGTGCTCTAAATATCACAAGCAATAAAAAACATGAATTCAAATATTGGCATCTTGCCGTAACGGAAAAGGTTATTACAGCAAAAAATAGAATTCATCAATCGAAACACAATTTATACTTCCTTTCAGAAGCAGAGGCTACATATTGCGTGTTAATAATTCCATCACCTGGCCCTCATGCAAGGCAAATTCCATTTCTTTTATGGCGCAACAGCCCCTTCTGGGCCCTGGAATCTCTCAGAAGACGCCTCCATTCTTCTCTGTCTTCTGTCCGTCTACCTCAGCCCTCTTATTCCTAGGACCTGTGAGGTTTCCTTCCTGACAACTTCCTTCCATCTTGTCCTTGGTTTTCCCACTGGTTCTTTGAAATTAAATTTTACATTACAACCTTTTTTGGGGATCTATTCATCATCCATTCTTATAGCACGACCCACTTATCCTAGTCTTCTGATTTCAATATCGTCCACGATCTTGAGATCTTTGTACAAATTATAAATTTCACTATTCCATCGAAGACGTCAGCGTCTTTTATTTCATAACAAGACAAACAGCAAGCACAATGTAACGACTTGGCAACATGCAGATCTTTTGTTTGTGCCTGTGTGCGATCTCACATTACAATTATCATTAAGATAAAATTTTAACAGATATATTTATTCAATAATCTGTCAGAGGGATGTATCGCTTAATGAACTGTCCATTACTAACGTTAAATTTTATTAAAACCATCAACCTAACATACAAAGGTAGATGAATTAACAAGTGTTTAAATGGTAATTGTGCTGTGGGATCCCACAATAAAGCACAACGGAACTACCTAATGTTGATATGTCACTACATTACACTTGCTGTTTGTGTTGTATGGGGTCTGATGTTCAATTGATTCAATCCGCAACGCATAACCGAAGCCTGCGCAACACAATACCAGTTGTGTTGTGTCGTATGACTTGCCTTTGTTTCTTCTCTCTATTGAATTATAACACAGCTGACTGTGTTCTATTGAGGAAAAACATAGGCTGAGGTAAATGGAGAGTGGGATGCTGAAGAATACACTAGAGCATAATATGGAGCAAGTGACAGAATACTAAGAATCCTGCAACATGAACAGATTTGTGTTTTTATTATAGCTCGACCGCCATCTTGGACCAGGGTCTGCTAATTGTTGAGGTTTCTAGATCACACTCAAGCTGACACACCACAATCGGTAGGACTCCTCTGGACGAGCAATCGGCCTGTTGCAGAGACCTCTACCTGCCAACACACAACACTTCACAACAGACAGATATCCATTACCCCGGCGGGAATCTAACCCACAATCCCAGCAAGCGAGGGGCCGCAAACCCACGCTTTAGACAGCACGGACAATGGGATCTACTTCGTGGTTTGTACTGTTCCCAAAATATTAATGGTGTGATCAATCAAAGATTCTGAGATGGGCAGAGCGCCTATTGCTTATGGGGAGAAAAGAAATGGACAGAGATTTGAAGAAACGAAATTGAACTGAATAAAACAGGATGAGGATACTTTAGTTAAAACGCAGTGAAGTAATAAGCATAAAAGGGAGAATAATACTGAAGTGGATATTAAAGAAATGAGATGAAGGTAGTAGACTCGGTCAATCTGGTGCAGGACAGAGACAACTGGTGGGCCCTTCTGCACAGGGCACTAAACTGTGCGTCCTGTAAAATTTAAGGAATTTCTTCATTAGCAGGGGAAATATTAGCTTTTCCAGACAAAATCTGCTCCATGGAGAGGGATAGTATAAATTACAGTAAACACTCATAAAGGACACAGTCTTACAGTATATTCAACAAAAGTCTTTAATGTATATTTAAATTAGATTCGGTTTGAAACTTGTAATTTGTAAATGGTAACTTGGAATGGACATTTTATTTGTTACATGCAGACAGGAAAGAGTGCCATGCACTTTCATTTATTCAGCGAATGCCGATGCCTTTCATTGGACTTGGAGGTGTCGTACGGCTGAAAGTGATGTGACAGTTCGCTAAAGCTTTTAGAATAGCTGACGTTACGCTTCGCATTTATATAAACCCATCAGCACGGTAAACGACCTCTCAATACGCTTTTAACCCGCAACGTTTACGTGCATTATTACCGAAGTTGCGTATCCTGAGTTGGTGCAGAAAATTATAAGGAAGGCAGTACGTAGTTAATTGTGAAACTTGCAATGATCTTCAGTCTGCTAATTTTACCAGGTAAGTCGTGCTGATTGTTTTGGGAAATTCTGACTAAATTGAGTTGCGTACATTTGGATTGAATTCGGATTTAATTATTCTAAATTCTAAATTCGCGTAATTTGGTTTATATTCAGGCAAGCTAATTTTTACTACTTACGAAATTACTTGAGAGCTTATTTCTTTATTCCCAGTGTAAATATTGTGAGCATAGAAATTTAGAATATATAGTTAGATGACTTTAGTATATTGTCTTGGAGTCCTTTATCAGATAGTAATCTGATTGGTCCAGTAGTAGTATATGGATCCGAATGTTGGGTATTAACAGAAAACATTAAGCAGAAATTATTGGTATTCGAAAAGAGGTTATTGAGAAGAATTTTTGGCCCAACGCAGAAAACAAATGGAGAATGGAGACAAAAAACAAACGAGGAGTTGTAAAACCTGATTAAACATGAAAATATAGTAAGGCACATTAAAAGTAAGAGACTGAGTTGGGTGGGACATGTTGAAAGAATTTATAAATGGAAACCACACGCAACAAGACCGAAAGGAAGGCCAAGATTAAGATGGGATGATGACGTGAGAGACGATTTGAGGAAGATGGGAGTAAATAATTGAAAACAGAAGGCACAGGAAAGGAAACCATGGA
>Ga0123354_10013397_pt1 | contig 12720 bp, 4 predicted proteins | sample TergutLab28metaG_2_FD_97872 | JGI IMG/M metagenome (GOLD analysis project Ga0123354, IMG submission 97872) | Labiotermes labralis P4 segment gut microbial communities from Petit-Saut dam, French Guiana - Lab288 P4 | ecosystem: Host-associated > Arthropoda: Insects > Digestive system > Gut ... | reverse complement strand
TAATCGAACCGGTCTTATGGCCGGAGTTTCGTAAACACTGCTTAATCGAGCTGGTCTTATGTCCGGAGTTTCATAAACACTGCTTAATCGAACTTGTCTTATGTCCGGAGTTTCATAAACACTTCTTACTCTAACTGATCTTATGTCCGGAGTTTCATAAACACTGCTTAATGGAGCTGGTCTTATGTCCGGAGTTTCATAAACACTGCTTAATGGAGCTGGTTTTATGTCCGAGGTTTCAAAAGCACTCCTTATTTGACAGCTTCTTTTTAAATTTAAATGTTTAACCTGTTACTCGGAATTCTGTGCACGACCCACCGAGCTTGTTCATGAAACCACAAATTATGAGGCAAATTCGCGTAATTTTCTTTTCTGTTTTGCCAGCACTTAGACCTGACTCAAAGGACTCGCCCCATTAGGATTTGGCCGTAACAATTTTAGTGTGCTGCAAATACTGAACTGCCACACGGAGATCTAACAAATTTCAGCTTTTTTGTTTCGGAAACAAACAGTCTACGTGCTACCCGAGAAATATCGTACGTCTAGTTTCTGATACATTCATAACCTGAAGTCCAAACTTAGACCTGCTAGAATTTCAAATCCATATTACAATACTTAATAATAATAATAATAATAATAATAATATTTATTTACTGCAGTTGGGTTGTTACCACGTGGCTGTGTTTATTTTACATGTATGCAAAATATAAAATTGTTTACTACTAATTTTAAGTCGGGATGGCTACATGAGAAGCATGTAGTGGCAACTTCGAATGTTGGGAAACATCTCAGCATTTGCTTTTAGGCACAGGCTTATTAAAATGAAAATTTCTCCCCTATGATATAGGACGCCGTGTAATCGAAAAATTTATAACAGACTACTTGGATTCATATACCAGAATAAGATATTATTTAGAGTCACAGCATTGAGAGTCTCGAATCTTAGGTACTTTAAAATTCGAAGCTTAATATTTGCAACTTTTCGCCTGCAGCAACATAAAACCCTCTACATTATTCTCACAAAAGCTATGTTCCTTATTTTCTCATTAAAACATGGTTTAATTTGCTCAAAATTTGTATAAAACTCGTCTGTTTAATAAGCACAAAATGTTCAATGCGACATAAGGACAGAATGTGACATATGATTCGTATGAACATAGGTTTTGGGAATGTTACATATCAGCGCTATAAAAAGAGCAGCATACGATACATTGGTGAATAAATTTCCTTTTCCGTAAGGACGAAAAAAATTCAACGATTTAAATTTAGCGCCCTTGCGGTGTTATTTGTTCAGTTTTAAGAATGGGTTGACGTGAATAGAAATGTCAAAAGGGACCAGCAATAACGTCTAATGTCGGAATAAAAAGAGTTCGATTTATTTGTCATTCTGACGAAATTCTGTCTTCCAAAAACGCATATGAGTTAAAATTTATATTGACTGGAATATTAAACAAATGGCGCCATCCAGCACTACTAGATATGTGGGGTTAAGGAGTGTGAACTTACAGATAGAAGAAATTTAAATATTTTATATATTATATCTAATTACATTTTCCTGTATCTATAGAAAAAAGAATACAGTTTAAACGTAAATTAATTATGCATGGATACAAAATTTAGTGTGTCACACTGAAAGAAAGACACCGATTAATAATAATTTAAGAAAGGGTGCATGGGTGAATATTTGGGTTTAATGGCACTTTATAGAGACATGGAGAACGTTTCATGCTGAATAATTTTTTTGATATTTGCACCTGTCAAATATTATAGTACGAAGTCTGAACGGGTGAAAGTGGCAAATCATATAGCACACAAGTCAAGAAGAAGAAATTTGTACAAATTTCAATAAGAAAAGACGAGAGAAGAAATGCGGACCTAGGCATTTCGGAGGATAGCATGATAAACAGTTCCTCCAATAAAATAATATATCTGTGGGTTGGACACTCCTGGCTAAGGATAGGGCCCGGGAAGGAAATTCTCTTGATCAGTTATTTTCTACAGTACTAATCTGCTTCACATCATGATCATCATCTTCATCATCATCATCACCACCACCTTGTAGCTATTTCTGAGTTGGACACCTTGCTGACCCGTTCCGTTCTCACACCTCCAGCAGTTCCTAATGTCTTTTTGTGTGTAGCCTAAGAATGGGGAAAAAATAGGACCGCCAATGCAAAAATTGTTAAAGTGAAGAATAAAATGAATAATTCGAGAACGAAAATTTACAGTTGCTTTAAAAATTTTAGGATATGTACTAAAAATTAACTTGTTTCAATAAAATGGCAGCGTGTTTGTAAAAATTTATTTTATTGTGTATTGTAATTGTGCTGCTCATTCTGAAGGACACTTCGTGTAAGAAAACATGTTTTATGTTATATATATATATGTTACGTGATAAAAATTCGGAACTATATTTTCCTGTATTATTGCCAAATTTTTTAACCAGTAAATTCGTTGATTCTCTGTGTACAATTATTCCAAGAAATTTAAATTGCATCGTGCAATCGAAAGTCATGCTGTACGATATTCAAAAACTTATCACTGGATTTTTGAAACATTATTTCTAATATAAACAATATTAAACCATTATTTTTATTGTTACGCCGTGCATGTTTTCGAGTTACTCAATTATCACACCAACCACTGCACATATAAAAAATTTATAAAATTTTTACATTAAAACATTAAAAACGCTCCGACATGTTTCGGTCCTAAAACCATCCTCAAGGAGCTATATATTCCTTGCTAAAGTCACACTAGAAACAGTAACAGATTAATTTCGTTGTACCAGTTGCGTGTTGTAGCAGCATGCCTCTAATATAAATTATGCCAAGTAAGTATCGTCAAAATAAATATTAGAATAATTTTGTAAACAAATGTTTAGACTTGTTGGACCGATGTGAGATATGTGCTTACCGTGTTGTGTAATGTAATTACACAACATCTAATTAATTGTGTACAAAATTATTCTAATATTTATTTTGATGGTATTTACTTGGTATAATTTATATTACACCCAACTGGTACAGCGAAATTAATATGTGACTATTTCTAGTGTAACTTTAGCAAGGAAGATGTAGTTCCCTGAGGATTGTCTTAGGACCGAAACATGTCGGAGTGTTTTTAATTTTTTAAAGTGTAAATTCTATAAATTTTTTATATGTGTTGTGTTTGGTGTAATAATTGAGTAATTAAACCAATAAATATTTAGTCCCACACGTTATAATTCAAATGTTTATGAATTTCTCATGAGCACATTTGCTCCAAAAGAATAAGTGTCTAAATACGCCTTCGTGTCGTCGGGCAAACCTGTCCACGAATTTAAGATTTTATACAGGCGGTGGTCATCGTGTGCCATACAAAAACTTGAAGCAGAGTCCTGCGCCTGCTTATGGCCCGTGCAGTTGAGGGGCGCATTAATACGAAAGAATATACTACAAGGCACACAATAAGGGCAAAGAAACTGCTGCTGTGATTATCAACAAGTTGAATGTCAAACACACGTGCGGGCCGTTTGTACGGTGGCAGTGAGGTAAATAGGGCGAATTTAGAGGTAAATATTAAACTGTATCTTGTACCTACAAAAACAGGTATATTGTGTGTCCCTTTTCTTATTTATTGTTTTGAATGTCTGAAAGGTTAAGTGGCCCGTTTGTGGATACAGCGCCATTCATACGTTCCAGGCTCGGTCTGTGTTGAAAAGGTAGGAGAAGGGTACGTCTTAGAAGGGTAGGAATATTTGAAGCCATAAGAAAGGGTAAAACTTGGCCTACCGGTTTCATCCTCAGATGGGACATTCTGTACCAACCGAGCGAGTGTAAACACGTGCTCAACACACGTCGGGAAATTACTGCTTCTACTGGGGACTGCGAGAAATTTAATGTCTTAAGAAACACAGGCAATTTGCAGTACATACAACGTAACATTGAGGTGCGTTCGTGCAAACGTTGTTGCAGTGGAAAAGCAAAAAATATTACTTATTCTGAATAAGTGTTTTAGCCTTAGGTATCCAGCGAGCAATACAAATGCGCCCTATTGCATTGTTACCTGTGGTCTGTCTCGATCTAACCTATTTTTCCACATGATCTGAAAAAAACTGCTCCATTTTCGGAGGAAAGTTATTGAACATAAACGTGTGTTTTGATTTTCCCTACAAATTTTATCTAAAACAGTTCTCATTCTAAAAAGAATTAAGTGAAATATCATTATAAACATATATAAGTCTTCATATAAAACATTCGTTATTCTTGCCACATATTTAATGCCCTCGATAAAAATAATCAAATGTCAGCTTCCTTGAAAATCCTTCCAGTAGGAGCCGAGTCTTTCCACACGGGCGGGCTGGCGGCCAGGTCGAAAGGACCCACAGCTAGACACTTGTCATGAAGTTAATATCCGCTTTTCGCAACTCCTGGTAACGATTTCATAGAAGGAGTAATTAACTCAGTGTAGTCACTAGGCTGAGACCCGCAAGTCCAAAGAATCGCAGCTTGTTTCCAGGCAAGGGCAGGAGATATATTTGTCCTCCAAAAGTGTCCCGACTCTCTGCGCAGACCACTAAGCTTTCTATTAATCAAATAATTGCTGATTTTTTTCTGAGAGTTACTCATCTCTGACGATAAACCTCCAATACACTCCAGAGTTTAATATGTGGAGCAATGACTTCATTCTTACGTACGCCTTCGTGACGTACATAGGAAGCTTTTCGTCTATTGTTGTATTATATAACGACTTTGTAAGAAGCTTAGATTTTGTAGCATCGAATGTTAGAGTGATTGGTGAAAAGTGATTGGAAAATATGTTCAAAATAGACAATAGTGACTTAATATAAAGTACTGATTGTTAAATAGGTTTCAATGTAAGTAACTCTACTCGTAGAAAGTGCATGTGCCTAATTACCTTCTAATTGCATTTATTAGGCTAAAATAAATACTTAGTAAAAGTTATAAAATAGTAAATTAAGAAAACTTTTATTTTCGCTGTCTGTTATTAGACGTCGTTTAATTCCAGTAAATGTCATGTCCGCACTTCTGCCTATCGACTTGTATGGCGCGGTATTAGCTGAATTGTTGGTGTGAATTTCTTTACAAGTAACTCTTTCTAAGGGTTAACAGTTAATCTCAAATTGAAAATATGTTAATTGTTAATGAATATAAGAACCTGATATTTTTCATCCAGCTGTGTTTGTGTTTAATAAGCAAGTCATTTGATTGTTTTTTTCTTAAATAAAATTACACTTTCCTTACGGCTATAATAAACAAACAATGTACCACGAAACTAATAAACTGGCAAGAATACATCATGGAATATTTTATATTTAATGACAAATTACACTTTCGCAAAATTATTTAGAAATTTGATTCCCACTGAGTAAATTATTTTGTTCATAAATAATATGCTACTTGAACATAATTCAAATAATCGTCATAAATTTTTAAATACGTTGCATGGAAAACACCAGAATAAATTCCAAACTTGTTGATATGGAACTACAAGCAGTACGGTTCCTAAAAGACTCTCTGGTATCACAACAAACTTGCGATAAAATTGTAAAAATATCTTCACAAGATACGAAGCTTCTCTGATAGATCAATTCAGAAAAAATTTAAGACTCAAAATTTTAAATACAACCTATAACATTCGTACATACTGATTGTTATTAAAGTTAGATATCTTTGAGGATTCACGCATATTCCCTCTTTATAATTGCTGACGTCACTTCAAGTGCAAAACATTACTATATCTTAAATTATCTTGTTATAAAACAGCCGCCCCTTAGATAGCATGTTAGAATCCATAAATATTGTCCGACTTTTAATTTAACTTCTTTTCTTTGATGTAAAAATAAGTTTTTGAGATCACAATACTCTGTTCGCTGTGCTTCACCCTAGCAGCTATTAGATACATTGAAATATTTGTATGAAACATGACTTGAACATTATTGCATTGAAGGTCAGTACAAACGCTATTTTTTATTTCATATAATCAGTAATAAAATTATTGTGGGTTCCCATTTTTGGGGATTAAAATTCGAGGTTAGTGCCATGTAGCAGATTAACTTCTTTTGAAATGCACTGAAAAGTCTTCGAAAAATAAAGGAATTCTGCTAATGTGAGGTTTACGTTGTGTAAAACGCTGATATGACCAGAATTTTAAAGTTTTCTTTATTTTTTACATTTGACGACAATAACTAACGAACCAACGTGCCCAGTACTTGAACTTTGGTACGGAGATGGACACAGGAATTTTATGTGGAACAACATTAAAATCATAGATTATGAACAAGATAATGACGTCCAGTAGACTAAAACTTTAATGCTACTTCGAAAAAAACATTTCAAATTTCACATATAAAATTTACTGAACATATCTTCTTAAGCAACAACAATATATATGTGGGCCTATTTATTCCCTCTGTTCTTTGCTTTATGTGATTCACAGTTAGATAATAATAATGGTGGTGATGATGATGATCGTTGTAATAATAATAAAAATAATAATAACCTTATCTTCATATTCTCAAAAATTTGCCGTCTTTAATTCCCAGAGTAATTTCCTTTCTTCTGTCGCATCTACCACAAGGTATTTAAATGGTGTCTGCCACGTGCAAATGTCTCGCTCCGCTTCATGTTCTTTTTGCTATTCCTCATTGCAACACATTTCTCGGTAACCTTTCCAACTCCATTCTTTGTACAAGGCCATAACGTTTTGCAAGTCTCTTATCACTAATAAGTTAATTTTCATTTCTACACGTTATGTTGGGTTTTTCACCTTTATTTAGTCACCTTTATTTAGTCGCGTTTATTTAGTCACCTTTATTTAGTCGCGTTTATTTAGTCACCTTTATTTAGTCACCTTTATTTAGTCGCCTTTATTTAGTCGCCTTTATTTAGTCGCCTTTATTTAGTCGCCTTTATTTAGTCGCCTTTATTTAGTCGCTTTTATTTAGTCACTTTTATTTAGTCACCTTTATTCCTGTCTCCTCTGAAGGTATCCTAATTTAAATGAGCTCTTTAACCTTTACTGCTCTGTTCCTCAGTTCTTCAGTGTTAGGCGAATTTTTATTCACATAAAACTCAGTACTGGCTAATAATTTCTTCTTCAAAAACCGATTTATTTTGTCAATTCTAATTATTTTGTTCCAACGTGAAACTAAATATTTAATTGGGTGGAGCAGATTCATTATTGAAGTTTCAATTTTATTTCGTTGAAGATTATTTGCGATTTAAGCTCTGTCCATCGTCTGGTGCTTTAGAAATAATAAGCGCAATATGAGATAAAAATATTTACTAGTGTTATTATTTCTCTTAGCTTTATAACCCCCGACGATGAACAGAGCCCAAGAAGCACGTGATCCTGAATAAGGTTCAGTTTCTTCATAATCCTATGGAAAAGTAATACCTTTCTCACTTAATGAACTGATGTTATACTGTTTAAATCCAAACATTCGTTACCATTTTTCAAGAAAAAGTTATTGGCTTCTCTTGTGAGGTACATAATTACATCGTCACAGTTTATTTCCTTAGTATAGTTTGAACAACGAAACGTCTAACGCACTTTATGAAATATATCCACTCGTTTAAGATTATGAAATACGAAGAATGACAATGAGAATGGTAAGTCTAAATATATATATTTTTCAAAGATTACACTTAACAAACAATAAAATAACCCGAAAGGAAATATTATGTTCATTGAATTCTGTTAAGTGTTCGAATTTGTAACTGTAAGAGAAGACATCGTCCATTGAACCACTTTCTAAATCGGACCATAGGACTGTGTGTAACATCAAGCATACAAAAACTGCCAATAGGTTCAAAAACATCAAAGTGAACTATTAGAGATTAATGCAGCTGTCTTTGTCAATACAGTAGCAGAAATTAGCAGTTAACACTTGAATATATACAGATTAAAGTGAAAGGTAATAATGAAGAAAACCGAAATACTGTAATGTGGCATTAATTTCAGGTTATAACATTAAATGCATTGTTATAGAAACTGACTGATACAAATGTCAGTCACTCTGGTGGCAAAGAAGTGAAGCTTTTGTTTGTTCGAATTAACGGAGGAAGTTAAGAGTGATCAGGAACCGCTGCTTTTTGTGGCTTGCTTTCTTACATTTTATTCGTGTTTAATCTTATTTTTCACCTGCTTTTGCGAAAGAAATACAGTTCAGCTGAAGACGATCCATCTACATACTCAGGGTCCTTTCGATAAAGTTAGATCTTTCATATTGTGCATTGTGCCGTCTTGGGTGACAAGAAGTAAATTAGACCCGCAGCAGTATCCTGCGTTGGACTACCTAATTCACATAGTCCTTTTTAGGAGAAACACTTCTTTGTCTTTCAAAACAAACAAATACAGATAAGTGTAAGACAGTGTGTTGTACATGCTGTATATCTTCTACATGTTTCGGCCACTCATGTGTTCATATTCAGGGAGGTGCATTACAAAGAACAGAGGCATCGAAATGTTACTTATACAATATTATATATTACTATACTTACTTACTCACTTACTCCATGGTGCAGAGTCCTTCTTGAGAAGCTAACTGGTTTGCAGCTAGTCAAAAAATTCCCCGCATTTGACGGAACCCGAAGGTTCATTACCGCACTCACAAGCGTCCGCCACCTGTCTCTATCCTGGGCCAGCCCAATCCAGTCCATATACCCACATCCCACCTCCTGGACATCCATCCTAATTATGTTATTATATATATTAAAATAGATATTATTATTATTATTATAACATGATACTGCTCTACGAGGGGAACTGCGCAAAAAACTGTAATGTTCTCATTCTCTATCGGGAAAACCTCAAATAAATAACATTTGCAGGACTCAACTGCATTTGGGACGAATATTAGAACAGCAATTTACCGAAACAAAATGTGTATATATATATCGCCTTAAATTATTCAGAGTCGTGGCTACTTATAATTCTCAGGCGTATTTACATAGTCGCGAAAAGTCTATTAGTTTCGTTATGTCCAACCGTCCGTCCGTCTGTCCGATTGTAAGATCGCGGTTGCCACCTGACGGATTTCGGCCAAATTTTATGCCGGGAACGTTTAGGAAAATCTCTCCAGACAAAACAAAATTGTTAAAGTCGGACAGAAATATGTCTGGCAGTTTACTGGAAGAAGTAAGTAAATTTTGTTGTTGCCCGGGGACCTCACATCAGTTCGCCATAAAGCGCTCTCGTCCAACAGTCAGTGACCGTAGCTCAGCAACATACACGTAAAGCATTGTTGCACTTCCACCCGACAGTGGTTAGGCTAAAACGCAGCAGTGTGACGTCGTGCGTACATTGCCTACTTTTTTGGCATAAAATCGTAAAATTTTGAGATGAAATGATGGTTATTTTTTTTTTAATTTTTACTTACCAGTTCTTTAAATACAAACGACGTAGCTACTGCGCCACAGGCTGGAAAGTCCTGGGTTTGAATCCTTGTGCAGGATAAAATAATTCATGGATCTGCATTTTCAAAATGGGAAGCACTAAAATCATTTTCTGACACGTCTATATATATGTACCGCAATTCGGTACGAAATCAATTTCAAGTTAGATTAATAATCCTTCTGTTTCCCGTCTTAAGATTCAATTTATAAGGCTTAATTTTTTAGTCCCAGACAATTACCTCTGCAACCAAGTTTGCCCCTAATCGCGTTTGTTCTTAACGCGATACCCTGCCATTTCTGTTGCAAGACTAAAGCCGTAAACAAATCGTGAGTGTTACGGCTACAGGATGATGTGTACTGTAAGCAGCAAGCATCTTGCATCAATTTTAAATTTATTATGGGTTTTTTGCGTAGTAGAACTTACTCAGGTTTTCTCAAAATGAAATTGGTGGATTATGCTTCGATGGTAAAAAAAAATACCTAAAATACGAATCTCCAATCAATTTCTAAGGCGCAGCTTAAGAAAACTTGTTATAAAATTATTACACTTCCGATTTTTATGTACATTTTCTTAGTATATAAAGCGTCACCTCTTGCTTAGGCATAAATTCGGTCCCAGCTCAAGAGGCTTACAGGTGCAAAACAGGTTTTCGTGTATTTGCTGAAAATATGAAGGACAAATATTGTTGTAGAACAATATCAAAAGCTGAGGTAGAATTTAAACATTTCTACTTGGAATTTTTAAGGTCCTAGATTCAATTCCTGACCACAGATATGAGCTCTCTTGCAGAGGTTCTTCGTAAATTTTGTCAGCGCTTCCAGAAAATTGTGGGAAATGTGCTTCATATCATATCACCTCCCTTCCATATTCCATCAAAATCGCTCATAATTAATTGCCCCACCACACACAGTGCATGATATGAGAACATCTGCAGATGCAGATGAACCATAGTTAAGCCTGAATATAAAGTATTAAAAAGTATCTGGAAGTCTGTGAGAATGCTGGCTGAAAACTAAAAGAGTAATAAAAAATAATTTAAAAAAAATAAAAATATTTCAATAAGATAGTTTTAATGGGCGAGATATCTCAATATATTTGTTATTTAATGTACGAAATTTTAATTAATTCTAACGTCCTCTATATCTGCTGCAGTGGGAAGAAAAGCACTATAATTGCTTAAGGATTCATTGTGAAATGATTGAAAATAATATATATTGTTACTGGGAAAAAGTTCCCTTTCAAAGACACGATATGAAAATATGCTTAACTAAGGATTAGATACCTAATGGAGATTTTAGAATGCCTTAGTATTTGATAGTCTTACAGTACTGAAAGAATCGAGAAATTTATAAAAATTAAGATATCGAAATTGCATGAGAGTGAACCAAAGTATGGCCATTGAAGGTGGCAACAAAATATTCACATTCTGGAATTTTATTTTAAGTTATCTGACTTCAAGAAGAAATAATTATACAAATCCCCTACTTAATCCACTGCTACTTACAAGGCAAAAGAAATTTGAACTAATCTAAAATGAAGAATGTGCGACCTGAAGCACTAATTGGAATAGCGAATTAGAAAATTACTTACAAGAAAGATGATTCTATTTGTCATTATTTCGTCACATTAAAGCTAGATGTCAAATTGCTCACGAATCAGCCAACCATGCAAGACGTTCCAGACACAACAGTTAGCCCGATAACACGTGTTGTACATACGTATGTGTCAGTTGCTCTGAGTGGCTAGAATTACACCATTAATACTCGTAATAACTTAAAACACACGACAGGATAATTCATATTCTTTGCCTCTGTGCGAGATTCTGCACGACACTGTCCAAAACTGACACATTTGAAGCCGGAGATGGCGAACACTTTTTGTTGCGCGTTGAAGAACAAAAAAAAGTGTGCGGGAAAGAAAGGTGCGTTATTCAAGTAGCGGTCATTAGGTACGTGCAGGTGTAACAGTGATTGTCACGTCGTAATTTAGAGGTCCATATTCCATATTTGAAATATCCGGTTAATCATTGCGATATGTCATCTTACAATTTATACAAATGCTGCCGTCAAACACAAAAAGTTTTATTAGTCTTCTCAATAAAACCTCACTTGCTTCGGTCTTAGCACCCTCTAGCAATTAAATACATGATTTTAAAAATCAAAATTATTTTAAAATTGTCACACGTAGCGTGTATTGTGAGGGTTAATAAAATTTGTGGTTGTGAACGGCAAAACAGTTTGAATATGATATAACGCACAATATGATATACCACACAATAGGATATAGCGAACAATATGATATACCGCACAATATTATATATCACACAATATGACATAACGCACAATATGATACACCGCACAATAGAGATATATCGCACAATATTATATACCTAACAATATTATATATCGCACAATATGATATACCGCACAATATGGTATACCGCACAATATGATATACAGCACAATATGATATACCGCACAATATGGTATAACGCACAATTTGATATACCGCACAATATGGTATATCTCACAATATAGTATACCGCACAATATGATATAACGCACAATATAGTATACCTCACAATAAGATATACCGCACAATATGATATACCGCACAATATGGTATACCACACAATATGATATACCGCACAATAAGGTACACCGCACAATATGATATACCGCACAATATGATATACCGCACAATATGGTATACCGCACAATATGATATACCGCACAATATGGTATACCGCACAATATGGTATACCGCACAATATGACATACCGCACAATAGGATATACCGCACAGTATGATATACCGCACAATATGGTTTAACGCACAATATGATATACCGCACAATATTGTATAACGCACAATATGATATACCGCACAATATGGTATACCGCACATTATGTTGTACCGCACAATATGATATACCGCACAATATTATATATCACACAATATGACATAACGCACAATATGATATACCGCACAATATGATATGCCGCACAATATGATATACCGCACAATATGATATACCGCACAATATGGTTTAACGCACAATATGATATACCGCACAATATTGTATAACGCACAATATGATATACCGCACAATATGGTATAACGCACAATATGATATACCGCACAATATGATATACCGCACAATATGGTATAACGCACAATATGATATACCGCACAATATGGTATACCGCACAATATGATATACCGCACAATATGATATACCGCACAATATGATATACCGCACAATATGATATACCGCACAATATGATATACCGCACAATATGATATACCGCACAATATG
>Ga0123354_10013396_pt1 | contig 12720 bp, 8 predicted proteins | sample TergutLab28metaG_2_FD_97872 | JGI IMG/M metagenome (GOLD analysis project Ga0123354, IMG submission 97872) | Labiotermes labralis P4 segment gut microbial communities from Petit-Saut dam, French Guiana - Lab288 P4 | ecosystem: Host-associated > Arthropoda: Insects > Digestive system > Gut ... | reverse complement strand
GAAGCGGCCGTTTTACCCCTGAGAAAAAAAAAGGATCCAGCCCCCATTTTAAAAAATGAATGGGGGCCTCGGGGCCTTTGGATGGGGCCGGAAAATTCCTCCCCCCCCCCCCCCACCGATGATCGAAACCCGGGTCGTTGAAGCAGTAGCGAGTCGCTATAACAACAGAACTATCCCAGTCGCCCATTCTTTATTATAGTAATACTTAAATTAAAATTACACGTTTGTGCGATAAGACAATTGCACCACGCATGGCTATGACACACACACACACACACACATAATACGCACCAATATAAATCAGAAGGTTAGTTAGGCGCTTAAAATTTTGAAGTCTGAAAGTCAGCTAATATTTAATAAACCTGTCTTTCTCAAAGAAAACACACAAAGTCTCGATTACAAAATTGAACGGGCTAAAGATATCTAAAAAATATATAATCTGTGTTTATTCTAAGGCTCACACGAAACAAACCAATACACTCTACATATATTCTGAAACAAAAGGTGCAACTTTCAGTGTGAAGCAGGTGTTTTTATAATTGTTACTGAATTGTGAAGTGTTCTTATTATTAATTACTCTTCGTTATTCCTTTCCCATATTTAGTTTTTCCCTGTTCCTTTCTTGAAAGGATATAAAAAACTCCAGTCAAATTAATGGCGGCGGACAAACGTACCAGTCCGTCTCAACTTGGCAAAGATGATAACATCCAAATTATTTCTACTCTAAATTTTTCGCGTTAGTCATAGAAGCCATTAAACTATATCAATTGCACATACATAGGGTTATCTTAAATATGTGTCTGCATTGCTTCGATTTACTTGTAAGTAATTTGATGCTGGTAACATTACATGCATTTACATAACGAATGTTATTCTGTGACAGGTTCTGCCACTTTTCCTTATTTAAAGGCGCTAACAACAACAGGCAGCTTCTTGGTGGCTGCAGCTCCTATGGACACCAACCTCAAGACCCTTGAAGTCGCAAGCTGCCAAGGAAATAGCCCACTATATGTCCTACTAAGCAACGACCCAACCACTCAGGCGTTTCTAGAACAGGTAAAGGAGTGTGTCTTAAGGAAATTATATATACTTTGACTATAATTATATCAGATTCATAGTACACACTGCATTATATAGAGACATACATAAATGATCGCACCGCCCGCTCTCATGAGCGTGTAGTTTTCCACATCTCGGACACTGATACATTAGATTCTAATCCCCTCGACACATTGATGTAGGTTTGTTTTCTTTCTGAGTTTGTGTTGTCCTGTGTAGACGCCTACTTGACAATGGGTCTGTCCCCCAGTCCAAGGAGTCCCCACAAAGCCTGTATATAAATAGGGTTCAGATGCGGAAAACCTTTAAGCGCCCACTAATGAAATGGAATACTTAAACATAACACATGACAGCCAAAACAAAATTACAGTCGAACCCCGATATAGAGCCACCCGCATTTAGCGCCCGTGGAAGGCAGTGGACAGAAATTCCGTGTTGCATATTGCGTCAAATTACCGCCACAAATTACAGTAAACATACAGTGGCGCTTAACTGCACAGTACTAGTGTGTATGTGTCCGATATGGGGATGGATTTAGTACTTTTGTTGGTCGTAGTATCTGCACAGACGACACGGGCGGCCGCTTGCTTGCTGGGATTGCGGGTTCGAATCCCCCAGAGGGCATGGATGTCTCTCTCTTGTGCGCGTGTTGTGTATTGTCAGATAGAGACCTCTACGACCGGCTGATCCCTCGTCCAGGGGAGTTATACCAATTGTAATGTGTCTGAGTGCGATCATGAAGCCTTGATGATGAGGAGGTCCTGGCTCCTTAGGGGCTGATGAGCCATGGAAAAAATTGGTTTCAGCAGTAACCGTCTTAACACACCCTACGAAGCCTTTTACGTTTTTCAAACTTTTGATGCCTTTCAGGTTGCACTGAAGTCACTCCTGTCTAGAGGCCGATGGCTTATGTTTTTCTCTGCTCCCTCTATAGAAAACTTTTTCTCAAATATTAAGATTCCTTTGGACTGCGAGTTTTTTGTAACACAACCCTTGATTAATAATGACAAAAGGGAAGACGGACTTTCTATCACAGAAATTTATCATGATCACCCAAGTCGGATCTTACAGAAGCATCTTGTGGCCCACTGGACAGTATGTGGTGGGTTACATTGGTCTGCATCCCTCTTAATCCAGAGGAGGGCAAATCTGCATGGGATATCCATTAGAGTTGGTCTGACTTCTCACGTAAGTACTGCGACGGTTTGCAATTTATTGACACACATTTTACTTAATTTTGCTGCATTACAGCCTTATATACACGTACAGTGTCGTATAGTTCTAATTCTGTATTTAGAATCACGAAGCTGTTGTCAACAGTAAATGCAGCGGCGACACACGGTCTGATTTCTGTAAAGTCGAGTATGAAGTATGGAGCGCCATCCAAAAGAAACTTAATTTCACGTAAGTGTAGTTGTTATAGTTACAGTAAGCTAAGCTTCCTGTATACGGTACCTGATACGCTGTTATTCAATACAGACACTACCAATATATATATGCAGCCACATCACCACTGATTTAATTATACTACTATGAACCATAATTGAATATTTTAACAAAGTGTAACTTTAGCAAGCACGGATAATGAGCTCCCTGAAGATGGTGCGACTGCACCGAAACATTTCGGAGCTATTTTATTGTAAATTTTAATATTGTTTTTAAGACAATCACTTGTGCATTCGTTGGTGAATAATAAACTGTGATAGTATAAAGATGCACGGTACAAATATAAACACTTAAAAAAATACAAAAGTCCCTGTATTGGTATTTAATATAATGTTAGCAAGAACATCATATATTGAACACAAATTATCGACAAATAACTCATATCAGTTAGTATTGTGTAGTGATAATCTCGATGTTCCACATAACTTGATCAGCATGCAAATGAATGGAAGGTACTTTTCTCCCACCAGGTCCGTTTTCTACAGGCCAGAGGATGAAAATCGCTTTCATAACATTAGCAACAATTCATGGAGTAGCGCCATAGCAATGGTTTTGTTAGATCAAGTTGATATTTGTGTTGAAAAATGCGTAATGACCTCCAGCCGTGTATCACACCTGACTTTCATATCCACTCTCTTTTCAGTAAAGTAAGTAAAAACAAATATTTATGCACATTTTAAAATTTTTTCCATGAAAAGAAAAGATTACTTACAGCTTTGGTCATGAAAATCTTCTTCTAGAGAAAAATGTATTTATTCTTCAAAATGCCACACAATAGTTGCACGTGTGCACAGCAGAATCTTTTCTTCTTCTTCTTCTTCTTCTTCTTCTTCTTCTTCTTCTTCTTCCTCCTCCTCATTGGCATACGGTCTTTATAGTTTAACCAGTACCTCTTTCTGCTTTCTTCCTTCATCTCTTGACACCCATCGATTTCAGACCATTGTCAGTACAGTCTAGCCACATTAATTTCCGTTATAGAGCAGAGCAGAGCAAAGAAAAGTCACAGCAAACTTTTCGGTATCACGGACTCTGTGTACAGTTTTCAAAGGAATATCCGAAATTGATTTATTTAAACACGAATGAGAGATTATTACTTTTCTTCACTCAAAATATTCTGCGAAAGCGAAGCGAATCAATGCGAGATTAAGAGGTTATGAGTGGGGCGATTGTGAGTGGGGCGATTATGAGTGGGGCGATTGTGAATGGGGCGATTGTGAGTGGGGCGATTATGAGTGGGGCGATTGTGATGTACGTGCTTCTGAAAGTTCGTGAGATTATACCAGACTGCACGGCATCAGGTTTAAAGGTTTCGTGTAAAACTAAAACCTGAGAAGTACGGATATCATCATATGTTAATGCAAAATTTGAAATGTCAGTACATTTTGTTAACCTTCCATTAATCTGTAACCGAAAAACAAGTACGCCTATATGAACCAAGTAAACAATGAAACGCAAGAATTTATGTGGTTAGATGAGATACGATTCGGTTTTAATCTGGTCGTTTTCAGAAGTCCTTCCTTCTATCACCACATTTCTGGCTTTTTAGAGTAAATATTACAAGTGGGCAGAAAGCAACCATATGTGGGTCAAGGGTGGTAAAACCAAAGAGGTCGCCGTGGGGGGGGGGGAATTATGAGAGGTAGAAGAACAGAAATGATTGGTTAATGTGACGGACCTTGGAGTTTATAATGAACAGCTCTTTTAATTTACATTCCTGAAGTACATGGATATTATAAAGTTTCTTTGCAAATTTATATTTATTTCAGGATTGCAACGTATATTAAGAAACAGGCGTCGAATAATTCCAACTGGGGACTCCTACTGCTACCTTTCTCCTCTGGATTCTGGTGGGCGATATCGGCTGTATTCTTCATGCTCATTTGTCTTCTCTCTGTTACCTGGTACGTCGCTTCTCCTTCCGGAACGCATCAAAGACAAGCGAACTACAATATCTACAACTCCTTGATGTACGTTTTCGGAATTTTCTGTCAGCAAGGTTAGTAATGTCCTTCTTTCTCGGTGTTTCTACACTTAATCTTCTATTCTGATTGCATGTAGACTCACAATTATGGATTTTAACAATGATATGACATCTACTCTCATTAACTTTACGGACTTTCCATTGTACGCTCTGGAATTTAAAACACTACGTTTCGGGGACAGGATCGGTCCCCATCGTCGGGCTTGCTTCTTGCGAAACGAAATATCTCTACGTAATACTTACTGACATTCTGATTAACTACGGCCTAGAGTCCAACCAGTGAAAACAACACATTTCAGTGCATGAGTTCATGCTTCCGCCGCGAAGACGATGAGAACTAATACCTCCTGGGTTATCAAGCAGCGAAGAGTGGTAATCCCTTATCGACGTTTCGGGACAACTTATCGGCCCCATGAAGAAGTGGCCGATAGGTTGTACAGACACGTCGGTAAGGAATTACCACTACTCGCTTCGTAACAACCAAGAAAAGCGCAGTTCTTACTGTATTTTAATGACAATCTAAAAACTCATTCATTTTGTTTTCTGTCTTACGACAGATCCATAGCCTCTTCCAAAGCGATTTCTCCATGCAGTGTGATCTGTGCTTTCTCTTTCAGCTTCCGGTATCCTCTCTTTTCCTTAAGGTAAATCAGTAGCTGCTTTCGAAACCTCAACAACGAGGCGGCCTACGGCCCTGTTGGGCTGTTAGGCTTCAGTAAATACACCGTACAGAAGTGATAGATAGTAATAATAATCAGTCCCGTTACAGGCCTGGACAGGCCCAGAGGGTTCCAGGAAGTTAAGGTTCCCAGTTTCGTGACAACGGCACAGTATTGTGGTAAGGTTGTAAGCCTTACACACCGGCCGCCTTTACCCCCAGGAAATACTCCTGGTACTCATTTCTGTTAGAGGCTGAGTCGACCCCAGAGCCATAGTGCGATCGGAAGGATTTTATGTCAATGAAAAATCCACTGACACCAGCTGGGATCGAAACAGCGGCCTTAATAATAATAATAATAATAATAATAATAATAATAATATGGATGCCTCTGAATATACAATCTTACCTAAAGTTAGGTCCACCTTTACAGTTGTGTAAGTATGAGTATTTGTGCAATTTGGAATAAGTTTAAATTAACAAGTATAATCACGTGACACTCTCGCGTGCTATATTTACTGTTCTTTCTACAGGGCACGACACATCGCCGAAACCCTGGCCGAGTCGCCTAGTGTGCATCACGGCTTACCTGACTTTCGGAACACTGTTCACTGCTTATTCAGCCATCTTCATAGCAATGCTAACTGTGAAACACTACACTCTGCCTTTCGTAGACTTCAAAGGCCTTCTGGACAGTGGGACATACAGGTTTATCACACCTGGACAACCTGCGTACATCAGCGTATTCCAGGTAGAATATAACACAGTCTTGAGACAGCAATCTTCATAATACGGCAGTAAAAACTTCAAATTTCAGCCAGTAACTTGGTTTATTGTAGTTTTATATTTTGCGGAATATAAAGGGATTTTTGTAAATTAAAAATAGGAACTAACAGTTTTAAAATATATAATTAATGATAGGCAGCGTAATTAGAAAACGTGTTCAGGCTTCAGCACTGACATAGGCAAAAATTATTAAAACGTAATTCCTTCAAAACAAACATCTTTTAAAAAATACCCGCTTTTAAAAATAGCTCGCTGCGTGTTAACGATCGTCATCAGGCGAAAGCATACTATATATATATATATGTTTTTATTATTTTTATTATTCAAACTCTTGCCTGACATAAACTGGCAAGTTTAGTTTGAACACATGTATGGTAAATGTGTACGGGCACAGAATTTACAATAATAATAATAATAATAATGCTTACCGCATCTGGATTTTAAATTAACCTGTAAGTCTGGAGGCAACCAGCGATGTTCTTCTCAAAGGAAGGCTTGTGATACAGCTGGAAATTTTAGTGTTTTTTCGGAGTTGTAGGGGGTCTGACACTCAACACCCAACACACCTATGGAATTGACTTTGACAATTCGAAGGGCCCATATATTTTAATGGGGCAAATTCCTTTCCCCTCCTTCACGGCATGTCCCTTCTGTTGCTAAGGAAAACTGACTGCCTGGTAACCACGAAGCCTCGAACCCAATGTTCGGCTGAATGACTACTGAAAGAGATCATTTTCCCCTATATGTAATTATTTGTGCCAAAACAGAGATGCTCCTGATGCTGGAGGTGACCAATAAAATTAAACCTGATATTTGTGAAAAAACTTGACTTTGTGTCATGAAGCTTTCAGAGCATTTCGATCTATTGTGTAAGTACAGCAGATAAAGACTGTTGGTCTCTACTAAATAAGTAGTTACAAATTAGCCAAATCAACGGAAAGTGGAAGATTTCGAAACGTGCCCGTACGAAAAATTTTAACCCGTATTTATAATACACAAATTTACATCAGCTGTAAAAAATGGTTTTTAAACTCACGTAGTTGGCAAACAATTAAGAAATCATAGTGAACTGATAATTTAATCATTGTTCAGCACAGCTAAATTCCGATTAACGTCACTGACGCAAGGCCTTGAACACTATTATTATTATTATTATTATTGTCCTTGTCATCACCGTTATGCAGAGTATTTACAATTATATACCTGAAACAAACTATGTTTCTAGGGTATATAGTGTTGCAGCTGTTCTGTATTTACAATTTGTGTTACATGTAATGTTATTTCGCCCGTGAAATATGTCGTGTATTTTACATTAGAATTTATTATTATTATCATCATCATCATCATCATCATCATTTCGTCCCCTATTGCCACAGGCCTTTTCTCCCTGGTACTTCTCCCCTTGAACCGAGGCGATCCCCACCTCTCAATCTTCAATTTTCAAACTGCAGTACTTTCAGTGTTTTGTGTCATGTTCCAAGTACAGCTGTCTTTTGTAGTAAATCTATTGAATGTTTTCGTAGCATGGCTTCCAAATTTTACTTCAAACTTTCTGTTACTAATCCGTTGACCCAAATTATCACTGGTTTAATCATACATTTCACATATGATTTATTTCTATATATTATTATTATTATTATATCCACCAGACATAAGTTATAACATTTCGCCTGCAATATATGCACCTATTTGAACTAACATCATCCATTCTTTTATATTCAGGAAGCAACAGATCCCGTATTAAACACCATCTACAATAGAATGATTGCACCAAACGTCAAAGCCTTGCCGAAAAACGAAAGTGAATGTTTGCAGCAAGTCTGCGCCGAAAATAGATATGCAGCTACTGTTGATTCTTTCGATGCAAGATACAACAACGATCACCTGACATGCAAACTTCTAACCGTACCACGTGCATACTTCTGGATACCAGCATCTTTTGTTGTCAATAAAAACAGTTCTTATGTCAGATTTTTCAGTTACTAGTGAGTTAATTTAAATAATTAAGTCTTCATGTTTGCACCGTGCATCAATAATAATTAAACACTTTATTATCCAACTAATGCACAATATATAATATGTAGACACAATTAAAATTATAAAATATTTTAAAATGCTCCAACATGTTTCGGATCACAGAGGATCCATCATCAGAGAGCCTTGTACTGTGCTTGGCTAAAAATTACAAGAATGATTCTATCGTGTCCATTGACGCCGACCTTGTCCATGTCAATGGACACGATTGAATAATTCTTGTAATTTTTAGCCAAGCACTGTACAAGGATCCCTGATGATGGATCCTCTGTGATCCGAAACATATTGCAGCACTTTTAAATATTTTATAATTTTAATTATATCTACATATTACATATTGTGCATTAGTTGGATAATAAAGTGTTTGGTAAAATCAAGTTTTAATTAATTGTTAATATTTATTACATGATTGAATTTTTGCTTTATTTTACGATTTATTACCCCACATTAAAATAAGAAATCTGTTTCCAGTACGAAATATTTATTACACCCTCTGAAAATTGTTCTGCCATTAGAAACTATGTACCTTAAATGTCCGATAACCAGTCAGCTAGTCAAAATATTTACAATTTCTATCATTAATTACCGCGTTCACAGCAACATACTCTTATTATTTTTATTTTAACTGGTGTGAGGGCCCCTATTGGGCCAGGGCCTTCTCTTTGTCGAGGCTTCACTATCACGCTCAAGACTCGCCACACTCGGTACGACTCCTCTGGAAGGGTAATCAGCCCGATACAAAGAACTCTACCTGAAAATATACAACACTCACAACAGACATCTACGACCCTGGCAAGATTCGAACCCGCAACCCCAGCAACAGAGCGGCCGCAGACCTACACCTTCTGCTGGGATCGGACACAGCAGCCGGCTACTGGCCAACATCCTGAATGACATTAAACCAACTCACATCCTCACGCCTTATATTAACAGATGCATCATAATATTATCCCGGTATTTCAGTCTACATGTCCCATGAGAATCGCATTAAAAGAAACTGAACTCGATATAGCAAACTTTTTCTGTAAGAACGTCACGTGACCTACTTGGCATGGATTTAGGTATGTCTCGCTGAGGATAGGGGCCACTGGTGGGCTTTTGTGAAACCAAACATGACCAACAGATTTACAATAAACCTGGGGAATATTTTACTAGTTGGCGAATATCATTTTCTGGAAGACGGTTGTTTTCAACGTAGTGACATTATGTTGAACCTTTCCTTCAGCACCAAACAAATACGACATATAAATTTCGGTTCGTACAGCAGTCAAAGAATTTGTGTTCACATCTTAAGGAATTCGGTTTACAGTTCGTACATGTGTGTTGTGATTACAGCATTGAACGACTACGCAGCTCTGGGATTCTGAAGAGGCTGAAAGCTAACGCCTTGCCTGTAACAACGGATTCCGAAGAACCACACACCCAAGCGACGCTGGAAGAAATCTTGCCCATTTTAATTATTCTGATGGCAGGTTTCCTGGCTTCTATCTTTTGTCTGCTAGCCGAAATGTTTGTCTTTCGTCTCAGAAATCACTTCAGTCAGCAACATAATAATTGCAATAATAAATTTTTAAAACAAATGTAGTATCAGCTGTATTGTACGACGTACGGTTGCTGTAGTCATTGCCTTGTGTCATAAAACTGCAAACAACCAATCACATAAATACATACGTGCCTAAAGTATGTAAAATAATTTTCCATCCAATGAGTTTTCCGTAGCCAAACGAAACTTTTAATGATAGTCAGTAATTTTTTAATTACTATTTGTGTACAGATTTCCCAAAAATTAATGGTTGCTTTTGTGGCCAGAGACCACCTTAATTCCTAGGAGAAAATCCCTTGTTTTGAAGCTAAAGGCTTGGCAATTTTTCAAAAAATTCCTCGCGTTTTATGGCATAAGAAAGATCATTACTCTGTCCGACGTTTTTCCCTGTCCCGAGTCGGTTGAATCCAGTCCACACACGGTTCTATTCCACCTAAGACCCATTTTATTATTACCTTCCCAACTCCTCTTCACCAATTCGTCTCTGGTTTTCCATTTTCCCAAACGAAACTCTAAATATACTTATGCTCGCCTGTACAAGCGACACATGTTTTGCCCATTTCATGCTCTTTGATTTCATCGCTCTAATAATGCTTCATGGCCACTTCCGACTGCTTAGGTCGTTCCAAAGAATCTGTCGAAGTCCGTGGCCTTGTGTAATTTCCCTAGGTGTTCTGTTTTTTTTTTTTGACGTATTGCTTCGTTTACAAAAAAAAATATTGTTTGTCATAATGATGTACTTGAAAGGGATTTGATTAAAACATTAGTTTCATAAGCAATGTATGACTTCATCTCTTTGTAGATAGTAATTCTCTTCCTCTCTCTCAATGTTGCACTTAATTATGTGTCTGCAGACTCTATTGTGTTTTGTTGTGTTGTGTTTTGTTGTGCTATGTTGTGTTGTGTTGTGTTGTGTAGTGCTGTGTTGTGTTGTGTTGTGTTGTGTTGTGCAGTGTTATGTTGTGCTGTGCTGTGTTGTGTTGTATTGTGATGTGATGTGTTGTTTTGTATTTTGTTGTGTTTTTTGTGCAGTGCTGTGCTGTGCTGTGTTGTGTTGTGTTGTGTTGTGTTGTGCAGTGCTGTGTTGTGTTGAGTTATGTTGTGTTGTGCTGTGCTGTGTTGTGTTGCGTTGTGTTGTGCTGTGTTGTGCAGTGCTGTGTTGTATTGTATTGTGTTGTGTTGTGCAGTGCCGAGCTGTGTTGTGTTTTGTTGTATTGTGTAGTGCTGTGTTGTGTTGTGTTGAGTTGTGTTGTGCTCTGTTGTATTGTGCTGTGCTGTGTTGTGGTGTATTGTGTTGTGTTGTGTTGTGTTGTGCTGTGTTGTGATGTGTTGTGTTGTATTGTGCTGTGTTGTGTTGTGTTGTGCAGTGCTGTGCTGTGTTGTGTTGTGTTGCGCAGTACTCCGTTGTGTTGTGTTGTGTTGTGCAGTGCTGTTTTGTGTTGTGTTGTGTTGTGTTGTGCAGTGCTGTGTTGTGTTGTGTTTTGCAGTACTGTGTTGTGTTGTGTTGCGTTGTGTTGTGGTTTGTTGTGTTGTGTTGTGTTGTGCTGTGCAGTGCAGTGCTGTGTTGTGTTGTGTTGCTTTGTGTTTGCTGTGCTGCGTTGTGTTGTACTGTACTGCGCTGTGTTGTTTTGTGTTGTGCTGTGTTGTATGTCAGTCGTGTGATGTCGGTGAACTGGCATCTATAGAAAGGTTGTATTATTTTTCAGCATGCACAAACCACGCGCCCTGACAGTACGTGCTGTCGCCTCAAACTCAATGGTCGATAGTGTATCCTGTTCAAATTTACTAAAATTTCATTGTTCTCGAAAACTGGAATAACCTATTTTATTTAGTCATTTTGTGCAAATTTCAATGTAGCTTCATTTCTTTTGCAGAATCTGAAAATCCGCTTGTACATGTTAATAAATATACCGAACGTGCCTAAAGCTGTTATGTAACTTACACAAGGACCTATTGCTGAATGTCCAAAAGTGTGCCACATTCTACGTGACCAACAGATGTGCGAAATTTAATAAGTCCGTCTGAAGACAACTGGTTACGTTGTAAATAAATAATAAAAAAAACTGATTAATTCAATAATGTTGGAAAAAACTGTAATCTGTATCAGCCGAACTTTATTATTCGTAGTAAGTTACACGTGCCTTTGCCATAACTGAAATGGAAGACGCGCGTCCTCGTACGCCGAATTATAAAATTTAGTGAAATGAATAAATTGATAGTTGAAACACAAATTGTACGCGCGTGTATATGTCTGTTCCAATAGTGGGCCAACACGTTTCTATGTGATAAAGGCAATCCATATCCCGATATGACCCAACGTCGACCACAGCTAATCATGGCAATGCTGTGAAACCGCCAGTAGAAATAAAATGCGAAGCTTCAGTACCGTCTGACAACAAAAGCGATGCGCAAATGTACTAGCAGAAAGGCGCGGACACAGCACTGTGTGGTGCGTAACGAACGGGCTGACGGTGAGGACAGGTGGGGGTTCAGTACACTGTCCTGCTTTACCTTCTTAACGAAGAACTCTCATTGACTAAGATCTGGAAGTGCTTACTAGACAAGAGGGTTACCAGACACAACTTAGAAAATTTTGAGCGGATTTTCCTTGCAGGTAAGTTTCAATTGTTGCTATGCGATAATTCTACCAGTCATATGGCTGTTGTTTGAAAATTAATACAATATGCATGCACGTAAATGTATTTAAGATGAGGTAGTCTCAAACTCGACTCGTTCTGGGAATCAAATCCCGGTGGGGGTGAGATTTTACGCAAAATGGGGCCAAAACATCCTTCTGTCCAATGAAGGCTGGATCTTAGCGACAGGGGTGTGGGGTTTCTTGTCACCCCATCTAAAGCCGTGGTTAAAGAAAGAGTAGAGCTATTACCTCTCCTCCTCCTCCTATGAGCCTTCGTGGCGCGTTTTACTGTAAACTTTACCTTTACAACCAACCTACTAGCACAATCCTCAGAAGTGACCTATAATATCATATCATATATATTATATTATATTCCATTATACTTAATATGCCTAGTACCAATCTTACGAAAGCTGATAGAGTTAAATATACCGTCAAAATATTTACTTACTTACTTACTCCATGGTGCAGAGTCCTTCTTGAGAAGCTAACTGGTTTGCAGCTAGTCAAGAAATTTCCCGCATTTCACGGAACCCGAAGGTTCATTACCGCACTCAAAAGCGTCCGCCACCTCT
>Ga0123354_10013395_pt1 | contig 12721 bp, 11 predicted proteins | sample TergutLab28metaG_2_FD_97872 | JGI IMG/M metagenome (GOLD analysis project Ga0123354, IMG submission 97872) | Labiotermes labralis P4 segment gut microbial communities from Petit-Saut dam, French Guiana - Lab288 P4 | ecosystem: Host-associated > Arthropoda: Insects > Digestive system > Gut ... | reverse complement strand
GTTCGGTTATCACTATTACATATGTTCGGTTAATCACCATTACATATGTTCGGTTAATCACCATTACATATGTTCGGTTATCACTATTACATATGTTCGGTTAATCACCATTACATATGTTCGCAGATGCAATCCCGAAGCAGCTAATCCCCGCAACGAATTACATAAATATCTTGAAACAATTTTTCCACGGATTCAGAATACTGTAAGGTAGCTTTTTCCTTGAAGACATCAAATAAGTGTAATAACTTAATGCACCAAAGACATTCACCACTGCATCAAAATTGCTAGATATTAACAAGTTTATAATTCTTTTACAAAATATGAATTGTTCTGTGTAACAAACCTTCAGATACGGCAAATCAAAAACGACCTTCGCAGTAATCGCTACATGCGAGGGCGTGCTTCTGCGTGAAACTGCGTTTATGCTGCTCGCTTGAATCTATATTTATATGCTGTGAGAGTCTAAATATTGTTGGGAGACACCGTATGTTACATACCTTGAAGATTTCTTCACATTCGATTCTTTTGACACGTGTGATGGAATTTACAATATTTTCTTATATTTATCCTCCCTAACATAATGCCACTTACATTTAAACCCTCGCACTTTAAGGTTTTCTCCTGAATGACATCTGGATCAATGACGGGAAACAACGTATGAGGTGGGACAAAATTCTCTTCATTGCCAACTTCGATTAAAGGCGAAATATTGTTGTATCCAGCGCGGTCCCGCTGGGGAACGTATCATGGTTGTTGTTCCAGGAGGGACGGAGCTCGAACCTCAGGTTAAGACAGGGATTTGGGCAGGCCGTACACACTCGCAATAATGCCAACGTCAAATGTACTGGAGTTTATTGTGCATAAATAGTGAATAATACTGTTACAAGAGAAATGTATGGAGTTCTACTCCCGTGATTGTGGGTTTCTTAATTAATCACTGATCGTCCAGCTTCGTTCAAAGCTGCTGGTCACTTTTCGAGATACTTCTGGAGACTGCAATTGGAGCTCAAGGCAGCTACACACGGCTCGCGCGATAAACATTTAGCGCGACCACATATAAACAAAAATAAATAGAAGGAAACTATAGTCCTCCCATGCCTGGTCTGCTTACTAAGAAATAAAAGTGTAAACAAATAGTATGAGTTACAGAAAGACAAGGACTCAGCATGACGAAATAAGCTTATGACTTACAGTACAGTACATACCACAATTGTGCAGAACAAAGAAGCAATGTCTATCAAGCACACAGCAATAATATCCGTCAACTGTACAAATATATGTATAAATTGTAAGTGTAGATAAAATTACATTACAGTTAACAGCAGTCGTATTACGATAAACTTGTAAAAAGTTTTGCAGTTACACACAAATGATACCATTCGCGTAAAAAAGAGCCTGATATTTCGCCACTACATTCCCCCCACCAAATTCTTTGCACCCATTTGGTGACAACCTCTAATATTTCGCTTCAACTTTATCAAACCAACTAAATATTTCTCATTTTAGTTACATACAGTCTTGCGAACTGAAATTATACAGCAGTTTTCCCCACCTAAATCCCCTGAGCATTCATTGTGTCCCATACATTAGCCACATTCACAATCACGTAGCCCCACCAAGAATTATATATATATATATATATATATATATATATCGAAGTTGTCATTCGTGTATAGTCTAACGTGTTGATTTACTTCTTAACTTCAGCAAATTCTTTTCTATTATTTTAATACCCAAAATGCAAAATGTTTTATTCTTCAAAATGACAGAACATATTCTGCACTCGTAAGATTAATAATTTACAACTTTCTATTTATGATATTCATCTTTTCTAAAATAATACTGAGGAATAAACTGGATGTCCTAAAAAGTGCCTACATAATTCAAATATTCATATTTCCAAATTGCATAATTGAGAACACGAAAATACCAATATATTTCCAAGTTCATTCATTAGAGCTTCTGTATTTAGAACCAAATTTGGAAATAAAAATTCTTCAAGTCTGTCAGGTCTTTAATGCAGTGTTTTACGTTCCGGTTTGTATCATAAAATTCTTAAACACAAAGAATTATTTTCGTAGTGTTGCCAAATCTTGACGTGTATAGTACTCGACGTTTATGAACTTTTTAATAAGTGCTATGGATGCCAAACTTGGTGATATGGTGAATCCACCTGTATGTCGAAGTTTTTAAAATCTGATCTCTTTACTATGTTCACAGGAATGAGGTTCGGACTGATGCAGGTGAAGACCGGACTGTGCCACATACTGTCCCGCTTCGAGGTGGCTCCATGCAAAGAGACGCCACTGTCTATTGTTTTTGACCCAAAATATTTCATAATGATAAAGGAAGGGGATATGCTTTTGTCTTTCAAACGAAAAAATTTCTGAAGCAACCTATAGCCCAACGGCAAAAGCAGCCTTAAATACCGAACAAAAAATTCTTATTTGACCCCTTTAAATACATTTGTATTCTAGAAGGCTACGTTTCCTCACACAGCTCGCAAATGATATGTCGCAACAAGTGCAAACGTTCACAGTTTATTGAAACATTCTTACAGCACGCTAAAATAACAGAAATAAAACAATAACCTTTTAGCAAGCTTCTTTCAAGTCACCATTCGAAACAAGGTATCGAAAAAAGGGTTACTACACCGTTGGATTAAGCGACATCTTCAGACAAATTCTAACTATCCTTAGTTTTTTCTTGGCTCCACCCATATGAGTGGCACTATTGTAAATATTTACATCGTAAACTGATCCAAAGCATCCATTAATCCTAACTTTTGCTGATGTATTGCCTCTGTGTATTAATGATTTTCACCAAAGAACAAAATGTTTTTCTTCATACAAAACTGTCTTTTGAAAACGAGTATGGTAACATTTGTGTTGTTTGATGATGAACAGTCATGCCTCCCATATTATCTGTGTCTTTATTGATAAGTGAAATACACTACGTACTAAGCTGTGGTGTTTTTTGTTTTTACCACACAAAACTAAACACAAATTTACTATGTAATGTAATATTCCAAATCTTAATTTTATATGTTATGCTGTTATAACAAGATTTTTAGTATTTCTTCTCGTATCTTTAGGGGATAATATTTATCCAAAACTGTCTGAAGAGTTACGGGTGACAAGTTTGAAATTTAGTACCACTCTGCTCAGTACATCTCGGATTCACAGACATCAACAAATGGGCCTCAATTTTTATCGTGAACACCAAAAATTATAATTCTTCGACACTGTTGTGTGATTCCCTTCGCCCGCATGCTGACTCCATACTCTAGGCAAAACACATATTGACTGCCGCTTCCATTTGCCACAAATAAAGCCAAAGTGTTGGGGAAGATGCTTGCTGCTCTAGACATCAAAGAAAACACAAACAGCAAGAAAAGTCACATTCTTAATGACTTCCACGCCGCAGGGTTTATATATTATATGTAACTGTGTCTGAGGAATGTGGAGAACATGCTGGTGAAGAGCCTAAGGATAACTAGAAAAGGCAGGTGAGTGCGCTGTCGGATAAATCTGAGAGTGCAATGAGAACTGCTGCATTACAACGACATTGTGGTGTAAACGAACCAGCGGGTTGGTTCATTAGACGTTAAAACAACGCTTAATGTGCGCGGAAACTTCATTTCTAAGTCGTGGTCACTATTTTGTCAAAAGGACGGAGAATTCAGATACCTGCCGCACCCAGTACATAAGATTCGCGCGGTGCTCTCCACTTCCACAACAGGACCAGGATTCTGCTCAGTTCCACCAACCATTAGTAAAACAGCTAAAACATCGAAATTAGCACCGTCAATCCCAAGCAGTCACCACCAGTTGTTCCGTTAGCGTCACCAAGCCTAGGCACGCCACGCCATGAGAATCTCCCAGCCCAGGTACCCACTCTCGCCGGGTAGTCCTCCACGTAACAACCCATTTTCTACCCTTATACAAGAGTTCAGCACAAACACGTCTGAATTCTATGAACCTTCAAGCAAAATCACAGTATGAAGATTGATTACAGTTCCTTTGAAAGGGTGGGAGAATTCAGATACTTGGGAACAATCTTAAATCATAATACTGTGCAGGAATTAATTCAGAGCAGATTGCAGGCATGTAATACTTGCTATCATTCCGTGCAGTATCTTTTGCCTTCAAGTTTGCTGTCCAAAAATTTATCGATTAAGATGCACGTATTCATTATTTTGCCTGTTGTTTTGCATAGGTGTGAAATTTGGTGGCTCACATTGAGGGAGAAAAGAAGGCTGAGGTTATATGAGAATAGGGTGTTGAGAAGAATATTTGGGCCTAAGAGGGATGGGGTAACAAGGGAGTGGAGAAAAATAAATAATGTAACGCTTAACGATTTCTACTTCTCACCCATTATCGTTCGGGTGATAAAATCGAGATGCATGAGATGGGCGGGGCATGTAGCGTGTATGGGGGATAGGTGAAGCGTATAGAGGGTTTTGGTGCGGAAAACTGAGGAGAAAACCCACTTAGTGGGCAGAAGTGTAGATGTGAGAATAACATTAAGATGCATCTTAAGGAAGTGGGATGTGGGGGTATGGACTAGGTCGAGCTGGCTAAGGATAGGGACAGATGGCGGGCACCTGTGAATGCGGCAATAAACTTTCACGTTCCATAAAATGCGGGAAATTTCTAGACAAGCTGCAAACCGGTTAGCTTCTCAGGAAAAACTCTGCTCCATGTAGCAAATAAGTGGGTAAGTATGGCATTCCGGTTAAGGATCGAATAGCATATGAGAAAACAAGGCATTGTAACATATGCGTAAATTGGTTAAAAACAGTGGGAGTTGTGTGAAACATCGGCAATGCCAACTAGTATTCAAGTCAAAAAGTCAAGTTAGAAAGAGCTAATTGATTGGTTTGAAGCCGTCCATAATACATTCACACACACGCGCGTGCACACACAAAACCGTTTCTCTCATTCTCACAATAGTTTTTCATTTGGCCCTACTCAACTCAGTAGACAAAAAAAAAATCCTAGTTATAACAAATATTGGAGGGCACTTGCCTTCATTGCTCCCGCCATTTTAAGTTACGCCTAAGGGTTTAATACAGATGGACAGACATCAGAGAACACATGAGATAAAATTCAGTTCCAGAACGATCTTGGAAGACGAATTGGCAGAAAACGTTATTAAACTGTTATTGATATAAGAGAAAAAAATTATTATGTAAGCTGTATAGATATTGCAACAGATTGTGACTTTTAAGAAATAAAAACAAAAATCTCAGCGAAATTAAACCGGCCATGCAAACTTGGCTACATTGTAACTGTAATAATTTCAAGCTGACTCTCTCGGCTTGGGGTATTTTCATTCCATTGAATCAGTGCGCTGTGAGATTCTGGTTAGTTTAGACGCCACTCCTCACGCAGACAGCAGAAAACTCAGTTCCTAGCCTATCGTTAACACATCCACATAACGAGATTTAAGCCCATCTTGCGTTTGTAAAAATATTCGGAAGCGTTTCTTATGGATACTGCGAAGAGCAGGATTCAATTAAATCAAGTAACGTGAAAGAATTTCAGAGAGATTTTTATTGGTTAATTAATTATTACACACCGAACCACACACGTCATAGAACTCAAAACATGGTACTTAATACACTAAGTACTATTCTATTGTTTCTGCCCCAAATTATGCTGACTTACGGATCCCTAATATTAGTTCTTGTCGTTTACTTGTCTGCTATTTTTATTGCTTTGTATCTTTATTTCACTCGAAACTTCAAATTCTGGCAGAAACTCGGTATTCCGTACGTAAAACCCACACCGTTTGTGGGCAATCTTAAGGAATGTGCGTTCCAGAAAGTGAATATTGGCAAACATCTTCAGCACATATATGAAGAGCACAGTGACAAGCCATACGTCGGGATTTTCTCGTTCGATAAGCCCATTTTATTGGTCCGCGACTTGGAGCTGGTGAAGAATATTCTGGTGAAGGATTTTCAGAACTTCAGAGATCGTGTTACCTCTATAGACGAAAAGCTTGACCCACTATTCAGCAAGATTCTTTTTGTGAACAAGGATCAAATTTGGCGACACTGGAGAACAAATTTGACTCCAGCGTTTACTTCTGGTGAAACGAAGATGATGTTATTCAAATTAAATCTGCAGAATTCAGGTGTATTTAGTAGGTAAATATGTGTAGCTATTTCACCACGGGCTGTTATCAGGATCCCCAGTGGATGTGGAGGGCGTGATCTATCGGCAGTATCAAACTATAGACCCCTCAGCTAAACTTCTGTGGTCTGCAAGCAACTGTAACACGCCATAGGTGAGTACTTACGGCAAGTCTGGAATAAGAATGATTGGTTATACGAGGGACAGCCTGGGTTTAGACCGGGATACTCGTTTGAAATTCAAGTTATCACGGTGTGCCAGGACATAACGGACTCTTTGGATGAGGGAGTCAGTGTTGATGCGATTATAATAGACTTTTCCGAGGCTTTCGATTTAGTTCCTCTCGATCGGCTGCTTACAAAATTGGCGGCCTCTGGCGTGGATTCGAGGGTAGTCATTTGGGTAAAGGAATTCCTTGTAGGTCGTACACAAAAGGGTAAGAGTAGGAGGTAAACTATAAAAGGAAGTAAAAGAACCTCAGTTGTGCCGCAAGGGAGCGTTTTGGGCCCACTATTGTTTCTAGTGTATGTAAACGATATTTGGAGAAACATCGACTCGAGTATTAGACTATTCGCTGACGACTGTATCATTTATAGGAAAATCACAAATAAGAACGACATAGAAAAGTTGCAGAAGAATCTGGGAATGGACAGTAGAAAATGGGATGAAAGTAAATCCAGTTAAATGTAAGGCAATAAGATTTGCGAGAGCTCGAGTTAAAAATCCACTGGGTTACTCTTTTGGTGACCAAAAATTTCCGGAAGCGAGCAGTTGTAAATACTTGGGAATAATCTTAAGAAGCGATTTAAACTGGGTGGACCAAGTAAATTGCACAGCACAAAATCCTGGAAGGCACTTCACTTTATCATGCGTGTCCTCAGAAAAAGAAATAGGAATAAAAAAATTAGTCTGCACATCATTGTTAAGTCCTATGTGGGTCTGCATGCTGAGATCCATGCAGAGGAAAGATAAATGCGTTAGACCGAGCACAGAAGAAAGATGTTCAGTTTACAAATCATACGAAGGATTCTGAATTGGAAAACTTGGCTCATCGTAGGACGACAGCACGCTAATGCGCACTTTTTAAACCTTACTCTGGGGAACGGGTTTGGAAAGCTATACGCGACAGGTTGCGAATGCCTTACTATTTGAATAGGGTTGATCATGTTCGGAAAATTAGGGACAGGAAACAAAGAAGGATGTCGGGAAGGATTCGTTTGTAAATATGACCATTAAAAACTGGAACTAACTACCTGCAGAAACGCTAGGGAATTTCCTTCGTAAATCTAAGATTTTCAGAAACAGAGTTAGGAAAGAAATTATAAACGGGGTGAAATGAAAGGAACAGAAGTGTGAAGAAAATCATATAAAAGTGCAGTGACGTGAAGTGAGGTGAAGTGTGGTGTTGTGAGGTGAAATGGAGAGGTAGGATATTGAAATGGAGTTAAGTCAAATAAGAGGGTAGTGAAGTGTAGCCGGGTGAAGCTTAAATGGGAGGAAGTGAAGTGTCAAAAATTGTAGTGAAGTGGAGTAAAGTGTTCTTGGGTGAAGTGTAGTGGAAGTCTTAATAACAGGGTGTCTAACATGCGTTGTAGATATATAGATCTCATGAAGTTTGCTGCCTTTAATGGCCTTTTCTTTTATCATATTCCTTCATTTTCGTTTAATTCTTTTTTATCATTGTGTGTATGGTTGTATGTTTTGCATACTTTTGTTTAATTCTCTAATTTATGTATTCTTATTATTATGTTTATGTTCCTTATTGTTATGTATGCTCTGTTCTGTATATTCTCCGTCTACCCTGACTGAGGTTTTCTGTGTTTTTTCCTCCGTTGTTAGACAAATGCCAGGGTTTAACTCACAAAGACGAGGCACGGCCCGCTCTCTTCCCTATTATTATTATTCTATGCACTGTTTGTGTCGAGTGTGTTGTTCTATGTATTGTTTGTGTGTAAATGTGTACTGCACTACTGCCAACGGGTGTAAACCAAATTGCAGTTAACAAATATATAGTATAAAAATTTATAACTGATGTTTTCTCTAAATATTTCGAAAATATTCCAATTTCATTAAAATTAGAACAGAGGGCACTCTGCATTAGGAGCTACGAAATTTATGATAATGTGTGTCTGGAATTTTCTTAGAACTAGAAATATCTCAGGTGATGTTTTAGAGAAAATCATATCACAGTCTTATACTAAATAAACTTTATCCGGAAAAGATGCGATTTTCATGTCGGATAATTAAGACACCCACCCTGAACATTTAAAACTTAGCGCCATTCCAAGGCAACAATGGTTACGAGGACGGGTCGCAATGTTAACGTATATGTACTCTCTGTTCAATAAAAATCAAGCGGCCTAAAATTTTCTAAGTCCCGAACCGGAAGTCACGCGACGTACAGTAGCCATCACAATTCGATTCATTTTACTTTCCCCATATTTGTGCTAACCTGGCGTTTCTCTCTCTTCCATTCATTAAATCAATCACACAACGTATATATCAACTAACGACACAAACACATTTTATTAATTTAAAATTAAAACATTAATTAAACTTCACTAATCTTCCCTGACGTACGATTAGCTAGCTCTGCTGCCAGGGATGGATGAGGTGAAAAGGTGGTTCTTACAGACAGCGGGTGTAGACGAGCCAGTTAACGTGTGCTGTTCAGAAACAAACTACGTTGGTTCGAGGCGCAGTAACGACATTTTTCTCCTTCTAGATATGTTTTATACTCACAAACACTCAAAATATGCAGTAACACATCCATTATTTCATTATAGTTTCAAAAGTTATCTTCGCTCCAATAGCAGGGTTAGAAATGCGATCGACGCAGACGTTTCTGTTATTTTACGTATTTATTTTTTCTTTGTTTACCGAAATTCTTATTTAGAGTGTTCGTGTTCGAATGAGACTTAAACTGAACACGTGAATCTCGTTGGTGCTTGCGGGCCGTAGCGGGTCACGAGATCTGACATTGGGCTGCACGATTTTAAACATTTACGAAAAGGAATTGTTGAGCATAAGACAAGTGTGCTTGTCAGGTATCTAGACCAAGGGTGGTTTTACTCTCACCCTGTTTTAGGGGTGGTGGTGGTGGTGGGGGAATGAAGTACTGTTGGAACAGGTGCAGCTCTAATTTTATCTCTCGAAACAAGTTCATAATTGTTCTTCTGTGTGACCTCCTAATAGACAATAACACATTTTCAAAAATGTGCTTTTTTAAAAGTCTTATTTGTTACACTAATGATGTTGGTTATGATAAACGAAATGAGTATATTTTAATAACAATAAAATCAAAGCCAATGCAGAGCTTATGTTGGTTATGTTGGTTATTTTAAACTCTATTTTGCTGCGTAATCAAACTTTGGACGGACTCTGTCCGAACATATATTTTGGTGTTGTCGTAATTATGTTAACAACACGCAGTTGTAAATTTACACAGAAATACCATTACTCACGCAGTTATGTGATAATAGATTTTATGAACTCGTCACATCGAATGTTCCTGCTATAATCTGTAGTATTTGAGTTGTACTCTGTTTGTTTCGCTCATGGGGAAGGTAAAACGATGAAGAATTATGATGGCGCCTGTACGTCACGTGACTTCCAATTCGGGACCTAAGAAATTTCGGGATACTTCATTTTTGTTGAACATAGGACACATTGCCAGTAATATTTCAATTCAAGAATCCTAGCAGATACCGACACCAATATGTAGCCATATATCTGGGGTGAGGAGGCAGCTTAGTGGGATCCAGATACATATAGGCTTTGCAGTCTGAATGCACGTACGGCTATAAAGTAATTTTGATCACAACTGTACCTCGGACGATCACCCAGGCAAAATCATATTTAAGTTCCTAATTAAGTGTAACAACAGCTCTTTATAATTAATGTTTACTTCTTACTTTCACAGATAAAGTGCTGTACATAAGCGTAAGTGGTTAATTTAGATCTTAAGCTTCGCAACAGATTGTGCGTATTACATAACATGTCATTCGCATGTATGTCGGCTGTTGGACTCAGCTTTATCTTGAAAATGGTGTCGGTTCATAAGCGTTATAAATGTTCTGCAGCAAATGCCATCACCTAGAACGATAGTGTCTACACACGGTGCTTATAAGTTATAAGTGGCAAATAGAAAATATTCCTATTAATAGCAGCATTGAACGGAACTCTCCCCCTTACAACAACAATAACAACGACCACCACCACCACGACAACAACAACGACCACCACCACGACAACAACAACGACAACCACCACGACAACAACAACGACCACCACCACGACAACAACAACGACCACCACCACCACCACCACCACCACCACCACCACCACCACTACTACATCCGTCCTTGACTTATTTCATGACGGGTTCGAATATCGTCGTTGTCAACTCTGTCCAGATTTGATCTTTTTAACACTCTGCCCCATTTTCTTTCCTGCTGGATTACCACCGAACCATCAGCGTCTAACTTCATAAAAAGGTGTCTATTTTCGGTAGAGGATTATACATTAGCCAATAAAACCGAATCACGTTACGAAATGCTTTGTCGACAATATTTCCTAAAACTTAGCCATTCTAAACAACTAATCCCATCAACAACCTCTTCATAAATTATTTTTGTACAATATCCTGTACCTCAACAAAATAAAAGTGCGAAAATTCATAATAACATATCAAAATATTTATCAATGCAAATGTTGCAATTCAGCTTACCACAATTACTGGATATATTGTGTAACTTAAACGACAGAACACAGTATCAACTTGTCCACTTAACGTGATCCTCTCCCTTTTTTGTGTTCCCAGAGACTTTGAGAAAATACCCGATACTTCCATTTCTGGATCGGACGTGTTTCAGCGACTACAAACTGCCATCTCCTTCCGGAAACGGAACAATAACACTTCCAGCTGGTACCGGAATTTTTGTGTCAGAGTTAGTTGTCCAATACAACCCACAGTACTTCCCATAACCGGAGATTTTCGATCCAGACCGTTTCACAGAGGAAAACAAACGGAATCGACCGAAATACGCACACATTCCATTTGGAGAGGGTCTCCGAATGTGCGTAGGTAATATCACTCTTTCCATACTGAATTGTGACAGTGTAGACTTTAAGGATATGACAGGTAAATTTACGAACCGTCGTTGTGTGAGGCCGTGCAGTTTGGTAGATACGAAATAAATATCACAAACCCACACTCAAGAATTCGAATGAAGTAAATTATAAACTATGAAAAAGAGCTAACAAAATGACCTCTTTTACAAACCTGTAACCGCTTTATATGTAACCAATCGTAATACGTCAGACTATGCAAAATTAAACTTCACTGAGAACTGTGTCGTGTCTATTATATAATCACGCAAAAAAGTCACTAATCTTAAAGCTTCCACGAATGCAGGCTCATTATTTGGAATATACAAGCGCACTGTTGATAATTCTCTTCGGTTCACTGCTGAATCATGCGATTTTAATACGTCATTCCTAAGAATAACTTGCCACGAGAGCGTGTAGTCGAGAAGTTACAAAGTGTACCGAAGTCAGAAGAAAATCGTTTTTTTATATTTTAACAAAAGTGTTGTGGATTAAAATTTCAGAAACCTCTTTACTTACTGTATTTATGAGGCACGTAAAGATAATTAAGTGGCCTTAGTCTATTGTCACTTTAGATCAAATCATTTATGGTATCGAATACAGATTCTTAATTTTTACGTGGATTCGTATAGTCATTTTCCATAGCAGTCGTTTAGTGACCAAGAACATGTTTAGTTAGTTTTTGTGTATTTGTATACAGGAAGTATGAAAATGTGTTGCACTCAACACGCAGCTGTTTATCATACAGACATTTAAAGTCCCTCGCACAAAACCTGTACAGTTTCAGCTGTCCGCACATTCACGCAAAATGCTGACGTGAGTCTGAACTAGCGGCACTGAACACGTTAACAGATACAGAGAAGCAACTTTTAAAATTCTAGATTTATTTAATAAAACGTGTTTTACAAATGTACTATTAAAAAGAAACAAATTTGTTAGTGCCACAAATAAGATGAATACATAAAAAATTCAAATAAAGTCTTTAAAATTTAAAAAGCCTAAATGAAAATACAATAATACATATATATATGGAAAAACGAAAAGTTAAAATGTCAGTGCTTATTGTTGCTGAAAATAATATTTAATGTAGGTTTTAGTTTTACTGTTTGTGTGTTATCTGCTTATTTCACGTTTTCAATTATTCCCACTAATATACATTTACTTCGTTCATATGTCATAGATGCGCATACACACTCATCCACTGATATAAAATTTCTGATGGCAGTTGACCAGTCCACTAAAGCTTGAGAAGCCACAACTGCTGCACGAAAATCTTGTATACAACAACAACTGGATTAATTAAGCCCAATGGGTCAAATATAGCTGCAACAATACAAGAAATAATATCTTATGCGTATTGGACCGTGCATCATCTTGATATTTGAATAAAGGTTGACCAACTAGATGACACTTGCTTTATTATCTACTGCTCAACATGTTTCAGACGTTAATACGTCCATCTTCAG
>Ga0123354_10013391_pt1 | contig 12723 bp, 5 predicted proteins | sample TergutLab28metaG_2_FD_97872 | JGI IMG/M metagenome (GOLD analysis project Ga0123354, IMG submission 97872) | Labiotermes labralis P4 segment gut microbial communities from Petit-Saut dam, French Guiana - Lab288 P4 | ecosystem: Host-associated > Arthropoda: Insects > Digestive system > Gut ... | reverse complement strand
TAATATTAGGATGGATCTCCAGGAGGTGGGATGTGGGTATATGGACTGGATTGGGCGGGCCCAGGATAGAGACAGGTGGCGGACGCTTGTGTGTGCGGTAATGAACCTTCGGGTTCCGTGAAATGCAGGGAATTTCTTGACTAGCTGCAAACCAGTTAGCTTCTCAAGAAGGACTGTGCACCATGGAGTAAGTAAGTAAGTAAGTAAGATGGTCTTTGTGAGTTTTTTCTGTCCTTGCAGCCACATATTCCCACACAACACATCATATATCATCCAGAATGCTCTACAATCAGTTTAAGGCATCATTAATTGTAACCAATAACTTACCAGCTTATGTTGTGTTGTACCACCTTGTGATGTTTTTTTGCCTCTCTTTGTTCTTCCACACTTTAGTTCTGTCAGCTTTGTCCGTACTTTATTTCTGCTTTCCATGTGTCTTACCGAGTGAGTCTGTCATTTACTGACATATTCAGTGGTGTCTTTCCTTTTAGTAGAACCCCATTTTGAGGAATATTGGCCTTCTTTCATGTGCCTCCATGTCTGAACCACATGAACCTGTTTAGTCCTGAATCCTCTCATTTGTCCGTTTTTTCTGTCCTTGTACCCTATTTAGTCCTCAGTCCATTTCTTTTTCTGCTTTTGCAATTGTGGTAATCTAGCACTATTTAATTCTTTCACAAAGAAAGGAACAAGGGCTTTAAAATTATTACCCATAAATGTTTTGCTTTTCAGTATACTTTTCTGTCCCAGTTCTTGCTCCCTGATGGTAAACACTCTCACCTTGTACATTTTAAGTTAAAAAGAAGTTTTCTTAATACTTCCATATGCATAAAGAGATTAGCAGAGGTTATAAATTAATATACATTCTGGTGATTGTTTTGATTCATAACCTTTGCTAATTTTGACTTCAGCACTATATGTACCTGATCAGACCTTTGTTACCCCTTATCCATTTTTATAAATTTTAATGGGAAAAAAAAGTTTAACATAAAACTATTGAGGGTCGACATTTTACAAGACAGTATATGAAGTTAATTTGTGTATGTCGCGTCCATAACGTATGCTTGCCACAAACCGTTAGACTGAGAAAATAAAACTTGTTGGTACATTGACTAGTATCATTTAGCTCCACTCATAATGGTACATGTCCATCTGCAGTGGTTGATCAGTTTTTTTTTTTGCCATGAGTGATAGATTTAGCACCTCATTACTGTTGCTTTTTTTGCGTTCTCACAAAAATTAATTTAAGATTTGAGTATTATTGAAGATATTGCCACATAAATATCAGTGTCAGACGTAAAAAATTTCAAATGTTCCTTTTAATCTCAGCTGTTCCCACATGTTGTTAGTACTGATGGTTCTCCCTAGAACAGGTCACAAAGTCCCAGAGGGGGAGTAGAGGTATAGCGCTACTCTTTCTTGAACCTCAGTGCTAGATGGGAGTGGGTGGTCAGTGCCACACCTCGGCTGCTCTACCCCTGGGAAAGACCCAGTATTCATTGTACAGAAGGCGGGTTGGGCCCCAGGGCCAGTCTTTGATTCATGCGGAAAATCTCACCTCCGCTGGGATTTCAATCCCTGGACCATCCAGCCCGTAGCAAGTCACTATACCATCTGTGCTATCCTGGTCCCAGTACTGACTGTACAGATTTAAAAAAAAATATATACAGAACCCTGCGTTTGGCAGTGACCTTTGCAAACCAGGTTTCATGAAAAGTTGGTCCATAGGTAAGAGTTTTCCAGACAGGATACGGAAATCCAGATGATGTGAACTTGGTTCTGTGTAATTAATGTTTCAGATGTGGGCATGTGCTAAAGGTCACCGGGAAACTGCAATCCTTTTGTACAGGTGGAATCACACAGCTTTAAATGTACGTAACCTGTCTGCACAGACAGCCACAGACTGTGCACGTTCAAATAAGCATGAGGAGCTTGCACAGGAGATGGAGCGACTGGAAGCTGCACGAGAGAAAAATAACATGACACTGATTGGTAAGGCACTAAATTTGTGTTCTGTGGAAATTAGTCAATTATCTCTATGAAAATGGAAACACACAGCTGAGGATCACATAAGCTGACTTATTTCCTTATAAGAAAGGTTACTATGATAAAGATTGATCTTAAAGACATAGAATAAATGGGAGTGGACTAGACTGAAGTGGCTCAGGTTATAGCTGAGTGGTGGACCTTGTGAACATGTAATGAATCTTCAGGTTCCATTAAAGGTGGACAGTTTATTGACTGAGTGATTGTTAGATCCTAAGAAGGACCTTGATTATGAAGCTGTTAGTTATGTAGTTAGCTCATCTGTTATAGACTTGCTTAGTTATTTGTGAACAATTTTGATATTTTTTTTCTGGAAATCTTGTTGTCTGGAAATCACTTATATTTTGAATCCTCTACTTTATGAACTTTGCTTATTACCCCATGTTAAAGACAGGAGAGTATGTGTAGGGGACAGAATCAGTCCCTGTTCTTTTAGTCTCAGGATGGGGACTGATTGTGTCTCTAAAATGTAATGATTTCTTTTTCATGTGGGATGATAGATGAATCCATCAAGTAAATGATCCCAAATGTGAAGTACCATCTTCAGAGCCCTCTAGATTGTCACAGTTGCCATATGTGGAAATAAAAAAAATATTTGTATATTAATTGTCACAAATTTACGAGGTAGCGTTTGCATTGCCCTTCAGTGTGATGTGTGGCTAGGAAAAGAAGCTGGCACATGTAACATGCATAAATCATACATTAGCACTGCTAATTCTTCTTGCCATTGCCTCTTTTGTAATACCTCACTACTCTCACTTCCATTACTGGTACCTGTGCCAGTACAGGTGTTTATCTTTCAACACATGTCCCTGTCAGTACTTTGCCAGCAAAAGTGTTTAAATCAATACATTTCTAATAGTGGAATTTGTGTTGAAACAAATTAATGGTTTGAATGTATACTGTATATTTCACAAAATTTTAAAATCAACACCATGTCACATACTATTCATCTATTAATACCCATAACTTTGTGACCATCAGGAATTGGACAGACATCGAGGCAACATTTTTGTCACATTCAGGTTGTAATTAACAGCCTCCAGATGGTCAGCCATTTCTTCATGTTGCATGCAGGGTATGGCTTTTCTATAAGGATATTCCACTGACAATATGTTATTCTTTATTAGTGCTGTATCGACTTGTTATGAAGTATGTTTGGCTTGTTTCAACATACTTTACCATAATTTAGGCAGAAGGACTATGAGAAGTCACAAACATAGCCTGGATAGGTGGTATCCTGGCCAAGACTACCAACAAGTACCTCCAATATGCAAATCAGACACATAATAATGCTGTGGCACCATGTGTAATGTTTTTTGAATACATACAGCTTTACATGAGGAGGATGAAATGCACTCTAAGGTGCTAGGGATTTTTTTTCCTTTTTCTTGTGTCATTTTTACCATGAATTCTTATCACAGGTTCTACCACAAATTCATCCATAGCCACTTCATCACTGGGATCCCCATCGTCTACTCTTGTCAGAACTGAGGTGTCTTCTGTCTCCCCTGCATTTTTAGATACAGACAATATAATGTTGCTGGGTTCATCAACATCTCCAGATGCATCAACTTTATCTCCTGCTGGTTCAGTTGTTTCCTTGGCTTCAGTTGCATCCACAGCACGTTCACATGATGGTGTGTTCCTCCGGCCGGGTGCTGTTACAAGGTTAGTAGACCACAATGGAGTCATCTGTACAAACAGTGGTACACAGGTGGGGGGAGAGGGTGACTGTTGTCAGCTGAGAATTAGATATGTATGCTTTCATTTGGGAGGACACCAAAAGATGAATTTTTTATAAGAACTTGATGGATTTTTGAACAGTGAGAGATGTGACCTCACAGTGTGCATCCATCTGTGGATGTGACTCAGCCTTCCTTTACATTGGAAAATTTAATGAAAAACAGTTTAACTAAATATCCAGATAAAATGTTGAGATGTACTTCAGTGTAACTTCTTTTTACATCATTTCATGACATTGACTTATTGATGACTCCCTATCATGGAAGGCTCATATAGACCAAATGATGTCCAAATTGAATACAGCATGTTTTGTAATTCGAACGATACAAGCTATAATGTCTTTAGAAACTTTGAGAATGGTCTATTTTGCATACATACATTCAATCATAAGTTACGGGATAATTTTTGGGGGAAATCAACCATACAGTGATAAGATTTTCAAAATCCAAAAAAAGGGTGATTAGAATCATTACAAGTTCAAGAATGAGAGATTCATGTAGGGAACTGTTCAAAAAATTAGAAATACTACCCTTATATTCTCAATATATCTTCTCAATATCAATATCTGTAATAAAAAACAAACATTTATTTTATACAAATAATCAGATCCACATTATTCACACAAGATTTAAAACCAACTTACATCCACCAACAGCTAATCTAACAAAGTTCCAAAAGGCAGTGTACTACTCGGCAATTAAAATTTCTAACAACCTTCCTCACAATATCAAAGGCTTAGCCAATGATATATTACCGTTTCAGAATGCTTTAAAGAGGTTTTTACTTACAAATTCCTTTTATAATAGTAAGGAATATTTTAATTATCGGAGACGTTCCATTGCAATTTAAATGAACAGTTAGTTTCAAGTACTTTAATGCTGTACGTTTATTTATAGCTAAGATTCTTCCAACTCTATGTATATTATGTTAGCATGTAAGTGACAATGTCTATATCCACAGGATTGTATCCTAATTTGGATTTATAGAACACAAATAAATTACAGTTACATTCCATTTTGTGTTCACGAAATGCATTTCTTGTAAGACTTACATATAATGATTGGTGTATGTGTTTCCTTCAGTGCCACACTTTAACTGTTTATATGCTTTGTTTTACTTTGTTGTATGATGGCTCGTTGAGTGCTGCTTCTGTTAAATGAGTACTGAAGAGGTATCACAAGGAGGAGCCAGTTGGGCTTTGACTTTCCATAACTATTTTGCACCATAACAGTGTGGAATTAGCCAAAAGCTGACTAAAATGAATGTCCCAAAATGTGACACATTAAGAAAAATGAGACTCTGAGTCATTTCCTGTGAAGTTGGAGGTTTGTGTTTTCACAATGAAATGTCATGTATGTGGATGGAGATGCAAACTGAAATGGCTGAGCTATGGTTTAATTTACACATTGTACCCAAAATACTGGAAAATTACATTGGATCCTGTGCCATCCTTTGTGATAGATGTAAATGACATTTATTGTACAGTGGGGGGATGCCCACGTATCTTGAAAAGTGTCTGTGAAAACTGTGAAGTGCAGATACATTTCATTGCTGTGTACTGTGGTTACAGAAGTGAGGCACAGAAGTACAAAGTTGTGAGCCTGGAACTACACGTGAACATTCCACAGTCGGGTGAAGGAGGCAGTGTTGCTGGTAGCAACAACAGTTCTTCATCTAGTCCAGTTGGCTCCAGTCAAGGTTTGCATTGCATTGCTACATCTTTCTGGATATGATGTACTAAGCACATAATACCAGTGAAATATATTTAAAGAAATGTGTTGCTGTTTTAGAGCATGTGCATATTTGCGCAATAATAGCTGCCGTTAAAACCCTGGCTGTAATTCAGTTTAGGTCTCACCTGTAATTCTTACATCAGCTTTCTGAGTGGTGCCTGGCATGAAATAAGTGACATGCAGCTGTGCCTAACATCTTAATGCCAACAGCATTAAAACGCTCCTGTTTATGGCCATACAATTGTATAGTCTGTGCTGTACACTTTCATTATGCTTTTGTGCTGTGTTGGTAAAAACGAACTTCGAGAGTCCTTGTTAGCAGAGAAGAACTAGTTCCGGTCATATGACTGTACTTTACACACCTGTTCAAGGTGTTACCATGATAGCAGTATCTGTATGACAGTGGTGAGGTGTAAATAAATACACTCATGAAGGATTAAATGCAAGATACGAGGTTTTCACGGTGGTGTTTATGAGGATTTGGTTCCTCTGGGTTGTGATTCAGTGCCATTGTGTGAGTGGTTTTTGACGGTTATATCTACTCATCCAAAGATGCAGTTTCACATCCCAAAGGAACTGAATGCTTATCCTAATTTATAAATGGTTGCTCGCCATGTGTAGCTCAAATGGAGGTATATTGATATATCCTTTGTGGAAAACCTATGTGTTACCTAACTAATTGCTAGGGCTGTGTGATATAATGTATGTTTAAATACAGGAGTGCTGGACCCGAGTGGTGTCACAGCACAGTTGCAGAGCAGTGGAAGTACGTCTGTACATCAGCCACACCGTCTAACCAAGCGGCCGTCCGTGGACAGTGGCATTCATCTCGGTTCAGTTCAGTCCTCAGACAGCCTGCCTTCATTGAGATCTCGTGGGGGCAAATTGAGTGGTGGGAGGGATACGCCAAAACTTTCACGGTTTGTTTTCATACTTTGCTGTGTTGTTACTTTACAACAAAGTAAGCAGGAATGTCTACAACACTTGTAATGTACATTTATGTGATGGTTCAAATCCTAATCAGAACCACCCATCCTATATTCTAGGTGTCTTCAGTATCTCGCTTCATTTTTCAGGGTAGTGTCTTGATACAGGCCATGGCTGCTTTACATTCCTTCATATTAATAATTCATATTCATCATACATTATCCTGTTTCATGCCACAAACCTTGTAGTGGTCAATATACTATTATATAATAATCAAACCAACATGTATAGTACTTACCAATTATTAACTCTCTCACTGCTGAGTATATATATATACCCAAAATGTGTCTTTGAGCCTTCTGTGCATGAGGTGCACAAAATAACCACAGTGCATAAATTTGGCGTCTGTTTGTCCTTAAGCTGCACATTTGAAACGGCCAGATTGATTTCAATGAAGTTTGGCATTAGTGATATGCACTAAACTTTGTCAGGTTATTTTCTGTTTCGTTCATGCTTGTCACAAGCCTCAACTTGAATATTCATTCTCCAAGATTTGTTTCTGCTTAAACAATGTGCATATGTTATAAAATATAGATCTCATTAACATTTAAAACTCTCATTTGAACAGTAATGTTAATTTCCTTTTTTTAAAGACAAATTTGGGTTATTACATCACCATCTTTTGTCTCTGTGTACCTACATAAACATGTGCACACAGCTGAAATTAGATTCCTGTGGTGTTCTTCATATTTAAAAGTTTAATTCCACCCTACTTACATGTCTTTCATTTATGTGCTGTGTGCATTGTAGGATTGACAGTTGGGATTACCCTTTTGCCAGGTCTAAACATCTTATGGTGTCAAATGTTGCAGCAGGCATCATGTTTCCCAGTTCTGAGACTTGGTCATTTGAATGTCAGTCTGTTGGCTAAATAGTATTGTGCAGTTCATTTAAACTGAGATATAAAATGATAATTCATATACACTGCTTTTGGTTTTTATGTTTAGCTTCGACCGCAGCATGTCACTACCACTCAATTCACCGATGTCTGGTATTGAAAGTTCGTATGAGAGTGGAATGTGTGATGGTCGTGATGTAATGAGAAATTCTCCAGTCAGAAGAATGGATTTCGCACTCTGTGAGTTATATCTCAGGTTTAGATGCTTACTCCAGTACTGTAAAATAGAACTAGCGCTTTATCCATATCTTTTTGTCTTTCACACATTGCACTGCTGATGATTGTTAAAAGTTATGCCATTATTTTCCAAGTTTTGATAAATATATATAGACTTTCCATCCAACGTATCTTTTTGTTAATTATAGTGGAGCTACATGTTTCAGTCCACTTAGTGGACCATCATCAGGCTGTGAAATGAATGCTTTTCAAACAGACAAGTATGTTTGCAAGGTGTACACTTCTTTCTTTGTGAGATCCCCTGTATTACAAAAGTTCAGTTGTTTTATTTGATTGTGTTATCTAGTAGTTGTTGTATGTAAATAAAAATATCCGCATAAGTAATAACTGATAAACAAGTTGTTGTTCTTATTAGGAACACTCCTATATTGTTTCTTGTTCTGTTGTAACTGTTCACTGCTGTGTCATGGCAGGCCATTTCCATCCCATCTGCATACTTTGTAACAGTCTCAGATAAGGGTGGAATACTGCTGTATTTATATTGAGGGCAGATTGTTCCTTTGCCTTACTATGCAAGTGGTATTACCATATCTGTCATGAGAATGAATCCTTACACTGATGCCGAAGGTTTGGAGCATTGGAATTTTGTATCATCAAGTCATTTGCAATGTGGAGAGGGATGTGTTTCAATTCCACACAGCACTTAAAATGGTGGTTAGTATGGTTTCTGTGCGTAAACATTACACAAAGTACAAGTAAATGGGAGGTTAAAAAATTGTAACAAAAGCAAAACTTGGAGAATTTGTTTAAAACTTTTAATGTTTATCAGCAAAACATTTGTTTTGAAATAGCCCTTCACATAACACAGTGAAGCTCAGTGAGCAGTGGGTGAAAGTTGAAAGCAAGGTAAGTTTTCATTCTCTTACTGGCTCAGTTTCTCATAATTTTTCCATTTACTACTGTTTTCAAAAACATTAGCTCTTGAGTTACAGAACTTCCACTTTTGTCCAAATATTATTCATATTATTGTGGGTCATAATATTCTGGGACAGGATCTTTTTTGTGCCATGTGAAAGGGAAAAGTTATTTTTTAATTAAGTTACTCCCCTCGCAGTAATTTCCTTCTGGTTGATCACAAGAATCAGTGGTTCTGTCACTCATTGAAATATCTGCGGTATTCTTTACCCAGTGCTGCACAGACCCTTTGTTGCTCTTATTTGTTATGTAGCGCTTTCTGAAATCTCTTTCCATTTGGGAAGCCTTCTTTTGAATATAGGAGAACTGACTAGGTGCAAATTACAGGGAATAAGATGGGTGGAAATCTATTGGACTACTGTGCTTGATAAAGAATTCCTAGTGGACAGTACCCAGTAGCCAGTACATGTAATGTGATGCAAGATCCTTGAACTATGTTTTCATTTTTCAGGTCTTTCCTGGCTATTGTAGAATATCCAGTTAAAAAATGTGATCACCTGAATGTTACTACTTAATTTTTCTCATGAACACAAAGATGTTTCCTCAGTGTGCATTCATACACAGCCGCGATGTGGATTGCTGAATTGAAAATTATGCCATTTTTAAAAGTAGGGATACACTTGCCTGTTGCTAGTGCAGCTGAGAATTTCTTTTCTGAACACAGATTTAAGGATTTAGTTTCCCCTAGCTTGTCTTTCCATGTTTCACACACAGCTGCTTGTGGCCTCATTTTGCAATGTTAATTTGTGATGCGGTGCGATGCTGTAAGACATCCAAACAGAACAGCATTTCACTCTTAGCTGAATCAAAGCAGAAACATTGCTCCATTTGGAGTTAAGTCAGAAATATTTGTCAGCAACAGTCATGATTTGTTGTCCCAGAATTTTATGGTCAGTCTTTCTTTACTAGTCTTCCAATAGAGTAACCTCTGTATTGTGAATGTGTCCTCATTGGTCCATTTTATGATTGTACGTACTGTCCTCCTTTCCATTCATTTTTCAGTGAAGTGACTTTTGATACTAGTGCGTGAAGTGTGTTGAATGACTCTACACTGTAGAGGAATTTATTATTTTAATGTTCTAGTATGTATAATAAGCAGTGCAAGACTAATGATACTTGACAGGAATGACAAATTGAATTATAAGTTGTGAAAATAATGCATACCAAGTTAAAGTGCCAAATGAGGTAAGAATTAATTTCTTAATGAGATCTCAGTATCACTTGCTACCACATGCTCCACTAATCAGATTTCTCCCCTCAGATTCCCTCTTAATATTCTAAATTTGCAAGGTAGATTCCTAGAAGTTGTCTCATAACTGTTTAGATATACATTTATTATGTAATGGTGATCAAGTTTTTAGGTGTTAGTACCAAACACAGGTTCAGCATTAACCTTTTAAAAACGAAACATAATCTGCTTTATATAAGGAATCAGTCTGTACTGCGCTGTAAACACTTTCCACCACAGCTGTAAAAACCGATCTGTTAATGACGTATAAAGCAAAGGCCGCTGTCTGTTCTGAGATCTGTACAAAACACTCGATGCAAAGCGAGTACCATGTAGAATTTTTGAATGTTAAACCTGGTGGTACATACAGAAACCACTAGATATTCACTTTATACATATATATATATATATATATATATATATATTTCAGTCAACACAACTATATAATAAAAGCATAAGTTAAAGCGACATGTTTCGACTTAAAAATTCATCGTCAGGCTAAGCTAAGAACCATGAAGTTCTTAACAATGTGGCTGCGTGCATTTGGGATCCCAGATGGCTCACAATTTGTGCTGTGATTCGTACCGTGTACAGTACATAACATGACTTATATCTATTATACTATTGTAATTATATTAGGGTCAAGTATGTGGCTTGTGCTATTTCCTGGGGCCGTTGTTCACTGATTAGGCTTTTGGTTGTTATGTCCGTTGTGTTTGTTTTGGTTCTCCTGCTTTTTAGTTTTCTGGTGGATGGGGTGCTGGTGGGGGTGGGGTGCCTGTCCACTTGTTCTTTGTAGTCTGTTACTGCTTTCTGTTTTGGATCAGTTGCGTCTTGTCTGATTAGTTTTTTTGTGAGACGGTTGCCGACTTTTTCGTGCAGTAGTGGGCGGGCTTCTGTCCCTGTGTAGCTTTCTCTTCCTGCTGGGGTGAATGGCTTCCCACAACTGAGTACGCCCACCCCATCCACCGGGAAACTAAAAAGCAGGAGAACCAATACAACCACAACGGACGTAACAACCAGAAGCCCAATCAGTGAACAACGGCCCTAGGAAATAACGCAAGTCACGTACTTGACCCTAATATAATTACAATAGTATAATAGATATAAGTCATGTTATGTACATGGTATGAAGCACAGCATAAATTGTGAGCCATCTGGGATCCCAAATGCATGCAGCGACATTGTAAAGAACTTCATGGTTCTTAGCTTAGCCTGATGATGACTTTTTAAGTCGAAACATGTCGCTTTAACTTATGCTTTTATTATATAATTGTGTTGACTGAAATATATATTAATAAAGTGAATATATAGAATCAGTACACAACGGGATGACTTTGTTCGAAAAGAAACCACTAGGCTTTAAAAGGTTAACAGTGTGTCACGGTGCAAATTTAACACCATCTGTCTGTAAGTAAATTGTGTTTATGCTAATCCAGTCCCACTTCTGAGCTGTGAAAGTAGCCAGAGTTACTTACGTGGATATGCAGGCTGCAACCAGTGGATTAATGATGAAAAAATAAATTTTATCACAATTAGTGAAACAGTTGGCAGGGACTAATTTTAAAAAATTATTTTTAAATTGCCAAGGGTTTTGACGGTGGTGTAAAGCACTTATGGTAGCTTGGTGTGTAAACGTTATTCTTGGTCTGGTGTTCTAAACAGAGTGTATTTGTGGTATTTTATCAGAATTTTTTTTCTGTATGTAGAGATTTCATTATGCAGCCAAGCTTTAAATTAGGAGAAGCAATTATGCAGTGCGTATACTCACTATGCATTGTATATACATCTTGTACTAACTTGGTTTATTGATATTTACCCTTTCCCTGTTTGCTCTTTCCAACCATTCCCTTGAGGATGCATAGCACAAGGAGGACTAAGCATTATGTTTCTGTTTTTGTGTTCATTGAATTTACAAGATATACATTGTGTTTTTGAAAGCAACAATAAGTAGCCTGTATGTATTTATTTATTCAGTAGTTCGAAGTGTGAGCATGGAGATAATTTGCTTTGCTTGGGAAAGGCAGCATTGCCCCGCAGGTGTATATATATTCTGATTCGTAACACAGGATTCATTAAATTAAATGTGTGGTAGTGTTTCATGCTTGTAATTTATATTTTTATGTCCCTTATTTTGTTCTCTGCATTTGGAACAGGGATCATGCAGGTTTTTCTTGTTTTCAACTTTCACCATTGTACCCATCAGAGCTTGTTAGATTGATTCCAGTCATTTTCAGAAGACTTTTCTTTTGTATTGCAATTTTATATTGTATGCTAATTTAAATAATTTATTATGAAATTATGTCCATGAGCCAAGCAAGTCATAATTTTTGCAACAGAAACAATGTTTTAATAGGTGTAAATGCATTATTGGTAACATTTTGATTATGTTATTTAGTGATATGGTAATGCATTTGACTTAGAATATGCCTTTCTTTAGGTTCGCATTGTGTACGTCCTGAATATGATTATAGTTGACTAGTTACATATTCATCTTTTTAATTCAGTTCATTTTCACATCATGTTTTTACTTCTTCCTCATACAGGCTTATAAATATCCATTGAAGTATTGTTGAAGTATTGTTAGAGCATGCTGGTTGTATGCTTGTTGAAGTTTCCAAGTCTTAACAGAGACATATATTATTTTGAATGGTGCCATTCTTATTTTGCATTACACTAAAGGTTATTTCTATTTTCCTATATGTGTATGAATGCTGAATCATACTAAACTAAACTCCGTGGCCTTAGTCCGCACGCGAACTATACCGACAGAGCGGCTGCCGCCGGTCGGCGAAGTTAGTGCCCACTTTTGCGGATAGAGGGGTGTCACGTTGTCAGCGCAACGGTTCCCCACAGCCGTTAATCTCTGTTTTCTAGACCTGGAGCCGCTACTTTTTTCATTCAAGTAGCTCCTCAATTGACCTCACGAGGCT
>Ga0123354_10013389_pt1 | contig 12724 bp, 10 predicted proteins | sample TergutLab28metaG_2_FD_97872 | JGI IMG/M metagenome (GOLD analysis project Ga0123354, IMG submission 97872) | Labiotermes labralis P4 segment gut microbial communities from Petit-Saut dam, French Guiana - Lab288 P4 | ecosystem: Host-associated > Arthropoda: Insects > Digestive system > Gut ... | reverse complement strand
TCCAGTCCATATACCCACATCCCACCTCCTGGAGATCCATCCTAATATTATCCACCCATCTATGCCTAGGTCTCCCCAGTGGTCTCTTTCCCTCCAGTTTCCCCACCAAGACCCTATACACCCCCTCTCCTCACCCATACGTGCCACATGCCCAGCCCATCTCATTCTTCTCGATTTTATCACCTGCACAATATTGGCTGAGGAGTACAAATCATTTAGCTCCTCGTTATGCAATCTCCTCCATCCCCCCGTTACCTCATCCCTCCTCGGTCCAAATATTCTCCTTTACACCATGTTCTCAAACACCCTCAGCTTCCTTTCCTCCCACAATGTCAGCGACCAAATTTCACACCCATACAAAACAACAGGCAAAATTATAGTTCTATACATCTTGATCTTTAAATTTTTGGATAGCAACCTGGAAGACAAAAGGTTCTGCACCAAATGATAGCAAGCATTTCCTGACCTCAATCTGTTCTTAATTTCTCCCAGAATAGAATTTTGATTTGTTAAAGTTGTTCCCAAATATTTAAACTCTTCCACCCTCTTAAAAGTACTATTATCAATCCTCACACTGTGAATTTGTCCTGCATTCTGATCTCGAGACATGACCATGTACTTAGTTTTATCAGCACTTACTTCCAGTCCACTTCATTCATAAATTCTCACACTGCTCTATCTGCACTGTCAGTTCAGGATTATGCACAACTACTGCCCCAAATATATTGTTTAATTGGGCTCAGAAGCATCTTAAATCAGCCCTGGACAAGTGGTTATATTACTTAACAAATTTACAACACACATGATCTTAAAAAGACAGATTAAATTTGAATAATTATGCCACAGCACCCTAGAATTCTGAATAGCAAGCGTAATAAGGCACTGACAAATGGAATCATATTATACTTGCACTATTCTCTGCTTTCAATTAACTGTAAAATCTACATGGCCCAATTCATATTTAATTTTTTGACAGTATGGCCCACGCTTGCAGAACACCCTCTTCTAGACTGACCTGCCTTTCAGTGTTTAACAGGAATTCTTTTTTGGTATCTATGTTTACCACTTCATAAATCAGCATAAGCAGTACAATTTAGATGTTGAAGTTTTCATTTAATCTTGTCTGGACAAGTATTAAATTTAAACTTTTAAAGCCTGCCAGTAACTATACCTACCACTAGGTACAACATTAAAAAATTCTGCATGCTGATTACATTGCATTTGTGTGTTTTGTGTGGCTCTCAGAAGATACAGTAACTTTTGCCTTACACATCACTGACAGATTGGCTTTTATAACTGAGGTGGAGACCGTATACCGCACCGTACAAGTGGAGTCCTTATATAGCACAGATACGTTTCATCCTTAAAATGTTAATGTTTCTTAGTAATGTTCACTTTCGTTATACATCAGACAAACACGGCACTTTCTGGCACGCAAATTACTTTTCTCACTGAAGTTTCAACACAGCGCTCTCAGTAAATCTCACCTGTGTTTCGTTCCTGCCAGTTGTTTATGACTTGCTGTGAGGTTATGGTGCTGGAGACAGGCGGCCACATCGGAAGGGAAGCTTTCCTGGCAGGTGCTGTAGAAGGAGGAACAGACTGGGAGCCGTTTATTGACTGCTGGTTGAGAGATGAGCGACGTAAATGGTACATCTGTCCTGCAGACGTGTTCTGCTCAAATACTGCACGAGCGTCAATTGTGCGTTTCGAGATAACTGCCTGCGCCTCCTGCATAAACAAGAAAATACTTGGCAGTTTATTTATCTTTATACTTACAGTGATGCTGAAAACTGTTACTAAACTACACTACTGTGCATGTTCTCTATCGTTAACGCATGTCTTTCAGGAAAGAAATTATTTCCCTGTTTGGTGACCCACAGTATGTTGAAAAACACTCGGTATGGGAGTGAATATCATTTGTAAGTCTGCAGAGCAACAGGAGATGTATACAATGAGGTGTAGTGACCAATATAAACCAGAACACGTTCTCGCTATTCAAGCCCCACCTGTGGCTCACCTGACTACGCTGTCTCCTAAGGATATCACTCCGTGTTCTCCACTCTTCCCTTTCTCTTTCCCTGTCTTCTGCCTCATCTCTTCTAGTACTTTCCTTCATCCTCTCCTCTGCATTCCTCTCTGCCTCTCGCAAATGCCTGATGTTCCTGGTACTCTCTCTGATTCTCTCCTCTCGTAACGCAGCTTCTCTCAGCTATGACATAAAAATATAATTTTCAATAATTTTAGAAAATAATATTGCACAGAGTCACAGAGATAAGCAATTTATGTTTCCTGAGCAACAGGTGAGGAAAATTTAAATTCAGTTACACAATATCTTTATTTAATAAACACATTCACACTGTTTATTTTAAAATTTAACCGAAAAAATATGCAAGTGTATTAAATATTTTATGTTTATAAAATATGATGGAGTTACAGATCTTAGAAAGGATACACTGGACAGCATTTTATTTCTGTGGTACTAGTCAGGCCCGCAACTAAAGGGGAACGGCTGGGTTGAAGCCAACTCACACTCCCCCCCCCAAAAAAAAAACAGATTGTGTAGACACGGTAATATCAAATGTTTTAAGTAAAGTGCCCTTCAGCTGAAAACAGCCACTGGAATCCGATGACGGAAATTAAAAAATAGATAAATAAATAAACAAACAAACAAATAAAATAAAACCAATAAAAATCAATAATAATAATAACAATAATATAATAAAAATTAAATTAAATTAGAAAAATAAAAAGTACAAAACTTAGAAAGTCTTTGGTGAACTTAAAAAAAACAAGAAGATTAGACCTAATGATTTAAATTAGGCAAGCGATTCACGGAACATGTAGGTAAATTTAGGCCATAAATTTTATAATGCAGTTTTTAAAATAACACAAATTGTACACAGCCTCAGGGTCAGTCCTCCACTCCTCAACTCCTCAACGAAAAAATCGGGGTGTGTGCCACTTCATAGAAATCAACCATCTCAAATTTTCACTCTTACCTCTCCCACCATGTATAAATAAGTGCATTTGAATTCTTGTAAGGGGCCTAATAAAATAATGTCCAGCTGTACAACAGTCATCCTGAGACATTTACATGGAATGCTGGTAGTATACACAGATAACCAGTACATGGAACAAAATACAACAAACTGCAGAAAGAAAATATTCAAGAGGTCTATGAACTCTCTTCTGTTCATTACTATACTGAAGACCACATTCTTACAACGATTCATTTGTAAATTATGTTTAGTCATACCAGTCATTCTGTTGAAGGAAACAAGAACACAGAAGACCCCAAAAATGGTACATGAGATTTAATTACCTCCTTTTACAATATAATTTTGCAATTTACTTTCATTTCACAAACACTGAATGAAACGATAACCAACCCAAAGTAGTGCACGTCACAATAAAAATATATTGTGCACTCGTTTTGAAACATCTTGGGCATGTATTACGTAGTCCGTAAGTTCGAAAGGGTTAATTGGGGATGAAAACTACAAGAAAGAATATGGATTGAAACATTTTACCTCTCTTTGTTTTCGTTCATTCTCCAACCTGTTCCTCTCCTCCTCCTTCCTCTTCCTCTCTTCTGCTTTCCTTTGTTTCTCTTCCTGTTCTTCCTTCTCCCAAAATTTATCTCTCTCCTTTGGGTTTATTTCTTGTCTAGGAATCACACGTTTATATGTTGTGCCCTTCAAATGAATAATAATCAATATTGTAACTTCAAATTAACAGCATTCTGTGGCAAGTAAATGCATGCCTACAACAGAGCAAATATGTGTGCATGTGCAAGTTTATACACTGATCCAATCATTTATAAAAACCCATCTAATAGTATGTAAAGCTTGGAGTACAATTCATTACAGTCTGTATAATTAACTACCTATGATGATACATTCTACCACAAAATGTAATCAACCTACACTGTCTACCATAACTACAAATTAATAAACCATGCAAACTGTTTAGTGGTGCTTAAACTTGTATACTTCAGAAAGTAGATCAGAAAAACCTGGAAAGTTTTGAAATGTGGAGGTGGAGAAGGATGGCAATCAGTTGGCCTCATCATGTGAGAAATGAAGAGGTAGGCCTACTACACACAGCAAAGGACAGGAATATCCCACATACAATAAAAAAGAGGAAGGTTATCTGGATTGGTCAGTACCTTTGAAAACACATTATCAAGGGAAAGACAGAGGGAAGAATAGAAGCTATGGGAGTATAAAAAAGAAGATATAAGCAGCTACTGGATGACCCTAAAAGAACGAAAGGATATTAGAAATTAAAGGAGGAAGCACTAGTCACACTCTGTAGAGGACTCACTTTGGCAGAGGCTGTGGATCTACTGTAAGACAGATTACAGAATGAAAAATGAATGAATGAATAAATAAATGAATGAGACTGCTAAAATCACTATATGTATATATGTTGCAACATGTAATCTGAAGTTGATGTATGGGTACACAACTGCTGTGAGATCTGAGGTTCTCACAGCAGTGCTAATTGTGATGCAGCTCTCATCAGATATGATACAGCGTTGAATGGTAAATGTTATCAGACATTGCAGAGGTGCTTGCTGATCTCCAGGGTCCATTCAGTTCTGAATTATTTTCCAACTGTTCCAAAACCACATACCAAAAAGACTAGAATCTTCTTCTACAAACTCACAGCTCTTGATTTAATTCAATTTAGTTCACTGTTCTGTAGCATTTTCTTTTTCATGGCTAACTGTACGATAGAATTTTAAATGTTAAATAGTAAACCGTAACTGCTAGACAAATGTACAAGTAATCACATATTAGAATTTACGACACCGAGGATGACGCAGAGTTAGCATCAAAAAAGTACGCCTATAAACAGGACACAAATAAGCGCAAGGCTGTTGGTACATACAATACAAAATAGATTCATAACCCAATGAATTGCTCCATACACTATAAAGAAGCAGAAGCTGGGATAATGAAGTGGGTATGGCAACTATAATTATATGCTGGGTGATCTGTGGTTCAAGACCTGTCTTGGTCAAAAGACTTTTCTCTTCTCCTAATAATCAAGACTAGCTCTGGGGTCAACCGAACATCACACCTAATGGGTACCAAAGTTCCAACCCAGTGATAAAGCAGCCAGGGTGTAAAGTTGACCACTCACCTCCAACTAACGCCAACATTGAGAATGAGTGCAAACATATCTCTACTCCTCCCATGTCTTAATTGTGTGGACAGGCTCAATGTTACTTTACCATAAAGGAGGACAACTGTGAGATTTGTACAGGTGTACGAAAGAACAAATACATATGGCAACAAAACAATTTGCTGTTAACATCTTGTCATTTTTCAAATTTTGCTGCAAGGGCAGAAAACCACCCCACCAAAAACAAAAATGGTACATGTCTATTTCATACACAGTTTGCCTGGACCCTGTGTGGCACTGCAGAGGCAATGTACCACACACAGAAAGCTCTCACTACATACGTATGCCCCAGTGATGTCAGGAATTGTATGTGTGTTAGTAAAACTGGGAGGGTGATGAGATACTTACTATGAAAATGTAGGAGCACAAAGCAGAAGAAGTAATGAATAGGCAATTTAAGAGTTTATCATTTATAGTCTTCTTTAATGTTAAAAAGCTAATACTTATACCACTTACAATACAAATTCACAGGCCTCCTGCTACCCTGTGGTAGCACTTCAATTGCAGAACACTGATGGCAATTGTCAATATCATAAAATTTTCAAGACCATAAACAGCATGCTGTTTATGCTAGTTTGTTTATACTTGTAATTCTTACTGGCTTAATCTGAAACATGTGACAGAAAGTACGTGTCATAAACTCAAACCCAAACTTCTTGTTTTTGTCTCTTGGAGCAGAGATTACTTACAACAGGACCCATTTCACTTCCTTGGTCTCCACGCTCCTTAAAGCTATATGCAGAGCTTGTAGATTTTGCAACTTTCTCTATGATCAGTTGTGTATCAACTTCCTCCTCATTTCGGGCATTCAAAGTAACATGGGCCCCTGTGAAGAAGCTGGCAACATCTCGCAAGTGGTTGGCACATGTTCCTTTCCGACCAAGAGGAGCACCCTCACCCTGCTGTAAAAGAATATTAAATATTTAACAATGTCAATTCTGACACCAGCTTTTAGGAAGAATACTGCTTTCTTGGGTGTGATGCCATGTAGCGTGATGGAAACTTACCCAGTACCCTGAAGAAAGAGGCAGCATATTCCACTAAATTTCTAACAGACTATATAATGTCACGTAACATAAGTTTTCTTCACAGTCACCACCATCAGAATACTGAATCTGGTAAGCGTGAAAGAACATTTTACCATTTTCCGTACAATGAACAGCTTATGAGGAGCTACTTCAAATGCTCCACACTAAAATTCGTACACAAGCAAGTCACAGCAATGCACAAAACCAAACTACCTCATTTTTGTACCTGTGTCTTGTTTACTTACTGTATTGTCTAGAACATATGATGCTCCCAAATTTCACAGACAAATTTTGGGGTAAGTATTTTAACACACACACACACACACACACACACACACATATATATATATATATATATATATATATATTTGAAGCATAAATTCAGAGTGCTTACCAATTAAAATGTCCAAGAATTGTTGTGAGTGTGACACTGTCATTATGGATGTTATAGTCTGCCATTACTTTCTTTGAAGACTGCTCCATCTTCAGCACCATCAGAGGTACAGCTAATCTCATATTTCTTGAAAGAATGGACAGATGACTCATGATTTACAGACTCCCACAAATTATTAACCCACACACACACAAACCTCTGAAATGGTTTGGTGTTTCACCATTCCTGTTCATGTCAAATGTGATGTGGTGCCTCCATCCATTTGGTCCATGCCTCATATGTATGGTTTATAGGATTTGTTACTTAAGATGTACACTGTCTGCAGTTGGCAAGTAAGGCCTTCTGGAATCACGGCTAACTGCACATTTAATTCCACACTCATCCTTTTCATTGTCTCTGTAACACCAGATCTGAACTGGTCAAATAATAGTAGGGTTGGCCTGTGCATTTACACCACACTTTCCTGCTGCCTGGACATTTACATCATACTTTCCCACTTCCTGGACATTTACACCATACTTTCCTGCTGCCTGGACATTTACACCATACTCTCCTGCTGCGTGGACATTTAAACCATACTTTCCCAGTTCCTGGACATTTACACCATACTTTCCCACTTCCTGGATATTTACAGCATACTTTCCTGCTGCATGGGCATTTACAGCATTCTGTCTCCAGTCACATCATCATCCATTTTTTCCATCCATCCTTTATCATAAACACAGATGAAAATTTCTTGCAGAATCTCTTCTTTAGGTGTGATCTTCCTTTTGAATATTAACAAGACATACAGGTTTGTGCCATCAGCAGTATATGCTACAACAACAATGTAAAGGGCTTTCTCATGACCACATGTTTCAGTTGTGTTGGATTTTGCCTTATGGTTCACAGCCTTGTTTTAAGAAACATTAAAATTTTCTTCTTGTCATTTATCACAAATTTCTTAAGCTGCAAAACTCTATTTTCATTCTAGGCTGGCATATGTGGGCTATCCTGGTTTCAGTACACATTTATGCCACGCCTTTGATGTCTCAACAAATCTGTGACGCTATGTGTAACTGCCAACTTCCTTGCTTCAAATAAATCTTTCTGTTAGCAAAAGAACTTAATTTTTTCCTGTAGTCCACTTATCCAATTGTCAACCCCTTCTTCCAGTTGCAGCCATTTTGCAGCATGCATACATAAAGCTTACTCTAATTTTTGTACTCCTTCTCTTGCTTCCACCATTTACTTATCAGTTTGGTGAAGGACCAAAACATCTTTAAGCTGCCATGTTTACATGTCCCATGGCATAACATAACATGTTCAATATGAAACCTACAGGTTAAGAAAATTTACTCTGCTTTGCACACACATCATCACTACAAATGCATAACATACTGTTTACCACACTGCATGAACTCAGATAGAGAGCTATGGAACAGACGCTTCTCTACTCCCACTTGTGACTGCCTGACATAACAGAGATAAGACAGACGAAACATCAATAATTCTGATACTTGCAAATTTGCAAATCACACTGGACAGATGCACAGCAAGGTAGGTGAGAGTCAAAGTCTCATGTACAATTATGTCTATAGAGTAGCAATATTGTAACTGCTTGCAGCTCTTTCCAGACAGACAGGTTTACAATACGTAGAGTTTTACTGTTCTTTATCTTGACAATAAAGGTCAAGTTCTATTGAGGCATGCATAAGTTCTAACCCAGATAAGTTAAGCAACAATATTTTACATGACTATATGTCTCTAATATATACCTTTGAGCTGTAAGATGTAGGGAAATATTAGGTAACAATTTCCATTGCATTCTGCAGTCGATCAAATATATTACCTGTTGAGTGCTTACTACTCACTTCATTAACCAGCATTCTCCAACACTACCAGTGGACCCTATCATGAATAAATTACATCCAGTACACAATTTCATACTCTGTTTGTTTAAAGCAAAATCATAAGAGTATGACCCATTTCCTATGACATTTGTAAAACTCTCAATACTGCCAACAGACTATGTACATTTGACAGAGGCCATCCCATTGTGTAGTAACAAGTTTGTATAATGTATTATATTCCGTCAATACACAACTATATATCAGTACAGTGATAGTATATATACACTCAGGTCACATTATGACAACATGTTTTGACCTTAAACGGTCCTCTTCAGGCCAACAGAGAACATAATAAAGTGAGTACTCAACTGGATCCCTGGGGATGTAACCGGTACCTTTATGTTCGAGTAATTCGGTACGACTTTTTAGGTGAGGCACTGTCGGTTAAAGAAGGTATCAGCGCAACACTTCAGTATCTTAATTCTTATGTTCTTGTATTGACAGATGGAGTGTACTTGACTAGCTTAAAAATGTTCACTAATGGCCTGAAGATGATCATTTACAGTCGAAACATGTTGCCATAATGTGACCTGAGTGTATATATAATATCACTGTATTGATATATAGTTGCGTATTGACAGAATATAATACATTATACAGACCATGTACAGTCTATAATGACTGGCAGAACAAAAAGACTTTATTGACCCAAACAGTACAGAGCAGTTGATCTTTATAATAGAGACGCAGTATTGAAAAATGTCTATTTCTTGTCTACAAGTGTATTTATGAGGAACAAGTGTTATGAAAAATGCAGTTATAAATTTCCTTCACAGCATACAGATTCTTCTTGGCCCAGTACATGCATCCTAGCTTAGGCCACAATTTATTCAGAATACATGAACATAATTATAAAACCCTTCTTTGAAGAAGTTAAAAGAAAATTTTATATTTTCAGCATAAAACTGTACCAGTGCATGCTGCAGAATATTAATGTAGGTACTCTAAGCTGTTTTTGATGTATAATTAATCAGGGGAGGGCTGTGACCATTACGTTCCACAAATACAAATGTCGACACGTCACAGACTGTGCTATATTGGTCTGTGTGCACGTTGGTTTGGGCAGATGCCTGTTAGAGAGGCTCTTTAGAATGAGGTAAGTGAACTGGTTTTTATGACAACATAATTAAAGCATTGGTGGAATCTCCAATTATATTGTGGGGTGTGCAAGTCAATTTTCATACTGGAAGGAAATCCACCGACAATTAATCAGCATCTCATTCCATGTACAGGTCATAATAATGCTGCAAAGCAAAACACAAATTACTGAACCCCTCAATAACCACAAAAATAAAAATACTCAGAAGGAATGGATTCCTTTTGATAAGTTTATCTCATCTGAGATAAACTTATCAAAAAGAATCCATTACTTCTGACAGTTTTAGCGTGCAATTCTGGTTTAAAAATAACCTACATATCTACTCTCACACATAGATTCATAACTGTAATGATAATCACACACATCTTTCAAACACATGAAAATTGTACACCATCTGTGTTACCAAAGGTACATACCCAATTGATTAGAACACACTTTGGCAGGCTGGTTTTAGGATCCATCACCTTACAAAATGCATACATTATCTGGCCACTATTCAGATCCTCAGTCATTTCTTCAATACCACCAGCTGGCAACACACATAAAATACAAACATTAACCAACATGACAGACAGAAAGCAACAAAAAACGGAAGTACTGAAACTGTTGAAATTTCCTGATTTTATGCGTATTTATGGCGCTGCAATTAAAACTTACAAAATATGGGTCACACTAGTTAATTTGTTCGTGGTTTCTAGCATAAATATTTTTATAGGAGATATTTAAAACTAATTAACTAAGAAGGTAATTAATACATTGTTTAAATTTCTTTATGAGCCCTAAAACTTTCACTTAATCAGTTCATTTAACACATTACAATAAAGGCTACAACTGTACACAAAACCTTGCTCTGTACCTTGCTCTGTTACCTCAATTCTCACAAATGGACAAGCAAATCAACACAAAAAGTATTATATTCAACCTGACCCCTGTAAAATTTTAACAAAACTTGACGAGGTATGATGCTTCAGACTGGTAGGTTGACATGCATGAATACAAAAATGATAGCTTAAAATGTCACTAAAAAAATCTCAATCTAGCACCATTGCTAGGAAACAGGGAAGGTGGAAGAACCATCACCCAAGGAACACCTAAGGTAGTGGATATTTGAATAAACCATGGTCAAGCTTTGGGTTTGTGTATATACAGCAAGGTTATACTTTGGAGATGTTTATAAACCAAACTGTAACAACCAATCACAAACACCGTATACTCACTCCAGTACGTACTAAACACAAATGCATATGTTTCTGCCATGTTGTGTCATTACAACCACATCTGTACTTCAGCATATGACATGATGACTAAGGAAAAACGAATACTGTCTGTGTCTATAAACCAAGGTTATTCTTTTGAGTTGTATGATGTCAGGCTTGAATGCTGGCAATGTTCACATCAGTTACTATATTCAGAACATTAAAGGTTTTCATTTGACAAGATAGATAGGACAGCACAAATATAGGTATATATATATATTTGCATGTTCACTCTTCAATATTACTTTCATTACACATACAACTGTCCTTTGGGGGTGTTCGTGTGAAAAGAAATGCAAACAGGTAGGTACTACTACAGAAATAACTTACAGCCCAACTATATATCATTCACATATTTTGTGTTTTCGATTTGGGTTAAAGGTCTTGAATTGTATAACACAGGCTGCTTATGCTAATATTTTGATTTTGGATTTACAAATAAACGAACTTAAAGTTTTCGCAACCTTGAAATGTAACCTGAATTTCGTAACTGAAACACTGTGTCAACAGAACAAATATATATGGTACTTAGCAGTTCCGACCATCGGTTATATCAGTATATGAAACTTTATAACGAACTGGGTAAATGACGGCTCCGGATGAAATAACAGCCTTACCTCCTTTGCTGACAACCTTAAGGTCATTGGTCTGGCCTTCATACCCAAATAGTGCCCTAGAAAAATACAATGCCATCAACAAAATTCCTGGTAATTTTCATATGCAGTTAATAACATTTAACCTTACAATCGATTCATGAACAAATTTTCATTAATGTTTTCGTCTTACCAATCTGTCACAGACTTATCATCGACAACATCTTTCCACGCGGCTCGTAGAGCTTCTTTGTGTTTCGTAAAACTTATTGCCATATTCGTTTTCGCATGCTATGCAATTATTCCTACTGTTCCCGTTATTCAGTCTGCGCAGTAATAAACTGTAGGATTATGACACCTTCCCTAACCCAAGCACAACAGTAATTGAGCTGCTGTCACAAGCTGCCTACATCACCGGCATGATAAGATTTTCATCCGAACACAGTTGCCAAGCGGTCGGAACGAAATATCTCGTATCGGAATAAAGAAAAGTCCCACATCAAACTGAATTTCCATTACAAGATGCGATGGACAATCATTGCAGCCTGCACTTCGTATAAAGTACATAAATAAACTCATAATGGGTAGAGCGTGTGTGGCTGGCTTATATGTAGACAACGGATCTCCGTGAAATTTTGTTTTCAGGCCCTTATACAGCACAAGTGGAATGAGTTCAGTTCTTGCCGCATTAATGAAATAGAACTGGTCAGGGAGACGTGCATTCGTTAAAGTCCCATACTGTGTATCTACGGCTCTAACGTCGGAAATACTGAGTTTCCACACCACTCTGGGTTTGGATGAAGGTTTCTAGTTTTTCTTTTTGTGTGTCTTGTGTCAGCACATGTCTTGCAATTCGTCACATTCTCATCAAAGAACGCGCTGATGTGCACTCCCGTGAACCATCAAAACATGGTGCGGCTTCAAGCATAGATATTGCAGTACTCATAGGCAAGATGTCGACGAAACAACTTTCTATGGCAGGCACCCGATGGACTACTCAGGACCCTATCCATGCCTATCTCAGCGGGGATAGATTAGTTATCGTAGTGATTAGGCTACAGGCTGCACAGGCCGGGGTCCGAATACTGTCAGAGGCACGAGATTTTTCTCTTTTCCGAAACGTCCAGATCGGCTTTGAAGCCCACTATGCCTCCTATTAAATGGGTACCAGGGTTCTTTCACGGGGCTAAAGCTGCCGAGTTTGGAAGTTGACCACTGCACATTAATGCCGAGATTATATCTAACCAAGAGATACATGTTATCAGT
>Ga0123354_10013388_pt1 | contig 12724 bp, 5 predicted proteins | sample TergutLab28metaG_2_FD_97872 | JGI IMG/M metagenome (GOLD analysis project Ga0123354, IMG submission 97872) | Labiotermes labralis P4 segment gut microbial communities from Petit-Saut dam, French Guiana - Lab288 P4 | ecosystem: Host-associated > Arthropoda: Insects > Digestive system > Gut ... | reverse complement strand
GATGCAGTATCTGCGCGGGACGGAAAACCTGTTTGTGGATTTGGCCTCCGGAAGCGCGGACGTGTTTAAGCTGCGGGATATGATCCACGAGTTTTACTTGAGGGAAGTTGAGATGTGGGCGGATACGGATGTGGATGGGATACACATCGAGGACGATTGGGGCACGCAGTTGTCGCTTTTGATTTCGCCGGGAATGTGGCGCGAGTATTTCAAGCCCTTATACAAAGATTATTGCGGCATAGCCCATCGCAAGGGCAAATTTGTGGTCATGCATTCGGACGGCCAAATCAGCGACATCCTTCCGGATCTGATTGAAATCGGGGTCAACGCCGTTAACGTTCAGCTTGACTGCATGGATGTGGAGCGTCTGGCGTCTCTGTATCACGGCAGGCTCGCGTTTTGGGGCGGATTTGACAGGCAGTATCTTTTGCCGTTCGGCTCCGAGGCCGAGGTGAGAAATGAAGTCCGCAGAATCGGCGGCGCGTTTTTCAGGTATGGGTATACGGGAGTCGTCGGGCAATGCTTCCGCGACAAGGGCGCGAAAGAGGAAAATATCCGCGCGGTGTACGATGAATGGTCGCGTTGTTAGTGCTGTCATATTATTCATATTCGTCCCGGGTCGGCCGGAATGGAGGTTACTATGTCGTATGCAGACGGATGGGCGGCAATCAATCTTGAAATGCCGGAGAGGATACCCCGCACGGAGTATTCCGCCGAATTTCATTGGCCTTTGATCTCGAAAGTGACCGGAATCCCGGTAAACGGTCAAAGCGACGCCGCATTGCGGGCGAAAGCCAGCGCCGCTTTTATCAAGGCTTGGAATTACGGCTTTATCTGGTCTATTCTCATCCACAACCAGGTGTTCGGCGATAAATGCACCAAAATGGGACACGCGGATTACATGGAGGGCGGGGTGGATTTTGACAACCAAGTCCGCCAGCTGTATGACGACCCGGAGGAAGCGCTTAAATTCGACCCATGGGAATTGTACGGCGCGCGGGATGAAAAAACGCTGATAAGGGATTTCAACAACGACTATATGGCGCGCTGCGGGCAGAATCCGGACGCCGTTAATATGACGGGCGTTTATGTTACTTGCATGTCCGGGCTGATCGAGGTTTTCGGCTGGGAAATTTTGCTTTCTATGGCCGGGCTGGAACCGAAGGCCTTTGGGGACTTGACAAACCGGTATGTATCCTGGATCGCGCAGTATTTTGAGGCGCTTGCAAAGTGCGCCGCGCCGGTGGTGATGATCCACGACGACATCGTGTGGACTTCCGGAGCCTTTTTCCACCCGGAATGGTACAGGAATTTTTTGTTCCCGGCATACAGGAAGCTGTTCGCGCCTCTTATCCAAAGCGGCAAAAAGATAATGTACACATCCGACGGGAACTATACGGAATTCATCGACGATATCGCGGACTGCGGTATTCACGGGTTTGTGATGGAGCCCACCACTGACATGGCGTATATAGCGGAAAATTACGGCAAAACCCACGTCATTATCGGAAACGCCGACACCCGCGCCTTAAAGCTTGGCAAAAAAGAGGACATCTATGCAGAAGTGAAGCGCTGTGTGGATATCGGCAAAAAGTGCCCGGGCTATTTTATGGCGGTGGGAAATCACATCCCGCCGGATACGCCGGTGGAGAACGCGCTGTATTACAACGAGGCCTACGAAAAGCTGGCCAGAAGGTGAAGAAGAAATAATTGGTAAACAATAGACGCTTGCCATGGAAAAATCCATGAAGAGCGTTTTTTTTGTGAGTATTTGAACCACTTTTGACATCAGAAAACGGAATTATAAGAAATATATTAAATTTTGACATGAAATAGTGAAGAAAATTTGTTGATAATATATTTAGGGCAATATATCATGTAAATCGCAGCATCAATACAATTAAGGAGGAATTTCATGAGCAAGACGCTCAGGCAGGCAGTTAAGCTGGCGGCTTATCTGCTTGTGTTTGTTATGGCCGCGTCGGTCGCCGCGTTCTCGCCGCTGACGGTAAAAGTGAGCGCGGCCGCGATCGACACGACTTGCGTGTCCGGCGACGTTTACAAGGATTGGGGAGAAAATGTCCCGACCGACATCCCGGACACCATCGGCGCGTACATATGGCCGGCGACGATCAGCGCGGCCGATTTCGCGCCTGGCTCCGGTTATCCGGCGGCGGCCGACGGCCCGTTCGCGACAGCGTCCGTGGACGTTACGGTCATGGATCTCCAGTCCAAGGCGATCATGTCTACGGTGAACGCCATCGGAACCCTCAGCGACGCGGCGCCAGCGATCAACGCGGCGATCCAGGCGGCGGGAGATTATTCTGACGCGCACGGCGGGCAGTATGTGGTCGTCCAGCTTTCCGCGGGCACGTTCAGGACGCTCTCGCAAATAAGCCTTGACCGTTCCCACGTGATCCTGCGCGGCGCGGGCATGGGCTCGACGCGTATCGTGGGCTGGAACCCGACCCCTTCCGTCGCCTATTCGGGGCATTTGGCCGTGAGCATAGCCGACAGCAGCGGGATAGGCTATCCGCAGATGCCCATGCCAAGGAGCACTCCGCGCGATGTCGTGCAGCCTCTGAAGATTGGCGACACGTCCGTCTTTCTTTCGCCCGCGGACGCGGCTAACTACAAAGCCGGCGACATCCTGAGGCTTGACAGGCTAGCGGATCCCAATGACGGGGTTGTTTTGGCCGAACCTATGTCTCAATATTCATCTAACTTTTGGAATTCGAAAGACAATTCCATGGGCTGGAATTTCGCTTACAACCCAAGCAATCCAAACGGCGGCGGCTACATGGGCACGGCGGGTACTGAATGGCGCGGCGACGCGAACTCCATCATGCGCGTCCCGGACGCTTCCGGCGGCAACGCCCAGGGCCCCGGATCGCCCGACGGTTACAGGCCGGTCACGCAGATAATCCAAATAGCGAGCGTCAATACCGTTACGGGCGAGCTTAAACTCGCCAACGAAATCAACTATGACTACGAACTCGCCCAGCATCCGCAGGTGTGGGATTGCTGCGCGAGCGACTACCAGTACATCGGCCTGGAAGACATGACCGTCACGACGGCGTACCAGCACACCGCCGCGCAGTGGAGCGGCTGTTACTGGATGGGCGCGGTAAAAGTCGGCATGATGTCCTCTTTCTCCTGGGTCAAAAACGTCGAAGTGGACGGCACCTTTATCCAAAGCGACGCCCAGGCGCGATATGTGGGGACGGCTATCGACACCTACGGCTATAAGGACATCGTGGAAGGCTGCTACGTGCACGACTCCGGCTGCTGCCAGCCCAGCAGCGCGGCATACGGCATCAGCGTCAAGGGTACGGATTGCCTGTTCACAAACAACATCGTGGCCACAGAAAACAAACCTATCGTTTGCGACGTTTCCGGCGGCGGCAACGTAATATCCTATAACTACATCCCCTACACGCAGTCCGACGACGTGCCGCAGTGGATGGAGACCGCGATCGACATGTGCCACGGCAGTCTGTCGCACAGCGACCTGGTCGAGGGCAACATGGCCGCAAACGCGGGGCCGGATTCCACCCACGGCAACAGCGCGGGCGGCACGATTTTCCGCAACTGGCTCACTGGCGAAAACCAGGACGACCGCGGGGGGCATAAGACGGGCAGCATAGCCGGCATCGGTATCGGAGGCGACAGCTTCAATTACTCTTCCATCGGCAACATCCTGGGCAAACCGGGCGGCGTGCTCAGCAGCGCCGGCCCCGTCTCTTCCGCGAGGGTCTGGGGATTTGGCAATACAGCGGCCGGATTGGCAATCAACGGCAACGACACCGCAAACACCACGGCGAGCGACGTAAATACCCCTTCCGCCTATAAGATCGGCTATTACCCGTTCGCGCAGCTCCCCGATCCCAGCTACGCCTCGTTCACCTGGGATCAGGATTACAACTATTTCACCAACAGCAAGTTGAGCAAACCCGGCGCTTACTCCGGGACTTTGCCGGATTCGCTGTACCTGCAATCGGCCCCGGATTTCTTCAGCGGATATAACTGGCCGTTCGTAGACCCGGACGACCCGTCCGCCACAACGTCCGATCCGGCCGGAAAACTGCCGGCTTATGACAGGTATCAGCAAATCCTCGCCAACCTTCCGTCCCTCGACGACAACGTGCCGGTCGAGACCGTGTTGTATGAGGCTTCCGGGGTTCAGAAACCCACGGACGATAACAACTTCATCCTGATGCGTTCGAACGATTCGGCCGCGCAGGGCGACCAAGTGGCCACTTACAACGGCAGCGGCCTGGACTCCATGTTTACGAACTATGACAGCATGGAAATAGATTATACTTCCGGCAGCGCTCCGTGGCTCGTCGTGATGAACATGGGCTGGAATACCATCGGCAATTACAGCGACGACCCCGGCGGCTATGTTGTGCCGTCAACGGATTCCGGCGGCGCGGCGATATACAGCATGTCGGATTTTCTGAACGTGCTGAACGGCGCTACCGGCAGCGAGATAATCCGCCTTTCGTGGGCGCAGTGGCCTATTGGCTGCGTGACAAGTAAAATTGTCCTCCACGGCCCCGGCGGCGACGTAACGCTGTTTGACCACACCCCGAAAACGAGGAACAGCGCCGGGAATTCCACTATTATCCGCTCGAACGCCACGGCGTCGGTTGGCGATCAGATCGCGACTTACGACGGCACGGGTTTGCAGAATATGTTCGCGAAGTACGACAAGCTGAGCATTACTTATACCGGCGCGTCTCCGGCGCTGGCCGTAACGGACGCGGGCGGCAGCGTGATCAACAGCGCCGGCGGCATTTCTCCGGTCACGGACGACGGCGGCGTCGCCGTTTATGACCTCAAAGCCGTCACCGGTTTGTTGGGGGCCGGTATAGCGAACAGCGAAATCGTCAGGCTCGCTTCCTCAATGAGCGGAGATTGCACGATATCCAAGGTTTCGCTTATCGCCAATAACGGCGGCAGCTTGTCCGACTTTTATTTTAGCTGGCCGGACAGGATAGCGAGCGGCGGAACTTACCCCGGGGATCCCAACTCCGATCCGAACTCCACCCAGGTTTACTGGGGCGTAGGCCCGCAGATAGGCAATAACAGCGCTACTTATGACTATATATCGCTGCTGGGTTCCACGCTTGCCGCGAACAAATACCTTGTCATGCAGCTCAGCCAGCCGCTGACGGAGGACGAAATGGGCGGTTATAACGTCCAGGTCTTCGCGCAGGATGGTTCCTGGGCTAAAATTCCTAATAATCCTGACGGTTCAGGGCTGGAATTGATTCCGTCAACCGGAACTAACGGTCAGACCACCGTGGTGCTTGACATCTCGGCTATCAGCAAATCAGGGTTTAACAACGGTTTATTCGCTATCCAGTTTGGCGAGGGCTGGAACGGCTCCGCGGTAGCGTCGGATCCTCTTCACAACCCCGGCGTTCTTCCCGTCGTCTCGCTGTACCTGACCAACAACCCGCCGGCACCGAAGAAAATTGGCTGCTGCGCCGAATGTACCTGCGGCGGCGATGGGGAATGCGCCATGATCGACGGCATGAGCCTTCCTCTTTGGTCGGGCTCGAAAGACCTTGTAGTGCCCGATCCGGGCAACTGGTGGTGGCCGCAGCAGTTCATAATCCGCGACGACGCCGGAGCGAACGCGAGTAACGCGTCTACCACGGATATGCATTTTGACATGCAGGGCTCGTTTACGGACGGCGCGGCGCTGCAAGTCACTTATACCGGGGACACGCCGATTTTGACCTGGTATGAGAGCACGGGCAATTTGGACGCTAACGGCGTGGTGGCCCCGACCGTGGTGAGCGACGGCGTTGTGGATTTCACATACGACGACGCCATGGCCGCGTGCAGCGACGGAGCGTTTTCGGCGTCAACAGTCTTTACGCTGACGACCTCCGGAGCCACTAACATAACCAGCATCGACCTGACAGGCTTCAGTTATAACCCAAGCCTCCCGGATGTCCAGTTGGGAACTAACGCCGGCGCGGGCGGGTTAAGCACCTGGGGGCCAAGCTGGAGTGTGACTTCAAACTTCGACACGGGCACATTCTTACAGTATCAGTATGTGGTTGTGGAGTTCATGAGGCCAATGAACCAGCCCGGCGACAATGTGTGCCTTTGCGCCGTGGCGGACGGCGGCGGCTGGACGGCAAGCAGCGTCGGCCAGTATTTGCTGACCTCCAGCGGATACGGCCCCGGCTGGACCGGCGGCGGCCAGTTCTATTACCTGCCGCTTAGGTACCTGACGACGGGCGGCGTGAATGTATTCGACTCGGTGACCGGCACAAGCGATCCGATAACCATCGGATTGTTCGGATGGGACGGCAACGGTTCGTCTGTCGTATACAAAGCTTACCTGACTAACACGCAGCCCAACGTCGGCCTTTACCAAGACCTGAGCGAATGTACCTGCACCTGCCATTGCGGCGAGTGTACGTGCGGATGCGCGGGCTGCGCCTTGCTGCCCGATGTCGCCGACGCCAGCCTGGCGAAGGTAGACGTAATAGATTTCGTTGCCGACGCTTCGGCCGGCACGGGTTCGTCGGCGGCGGACGCCATAACCGGCAGCGTGACGCTTCCGGTTGGGATAACCTCGCTGCCCGCGGATGAAATCTACGCGTCGAACCGCAGCGCGACGGTGGAAGCATTCTCAGACGACACATACACTGCCTCGGCGGCGGCTTATGACTTAACAGGCGGCCCGGTACACGCGTATGTAAAAATAACGTCGGAAGACGGATCGACGACACTGTATTACGATGTTACGGTATCGGCCGGTGTGGTCGTGCCCATGTATACAACTTATATTTATGACGGCGCGGCGCTGGGCGCGACGACCGCCACAAACCCGTGGACAGGCGGAAGCTCCGGCAATACATGGTACTTCCATATATACGCCGGAACAGAGTCCAGCGACTGCACGGACATAACGACGCTTACAGATACAAACACTCAGCCTTCATATGACGCGTCTATGTATGTGAGCGGCAGCTATTTTACCGTGAAGTATACTGGCAACGCCCCCCAAATGGCCGTAAATTGGGGCACGCTTATTAATCCTGATCCGTCGAGCACGCCGGGAACCGCTATATACACATATGATCAAATAGCGGCGGCGGCGGGTTCGGATATCGCGCCGGATTTATGTTTAGCGGATACGTGGGCTGACGGCATGGCGGATTCGGCCGCGACGCAGATTTCGCTGACCTCTCCGGCCGCTCCGACGCCTTCTTCCGACGCCGGCCTGGCTAAAGTGGGCGGCGTAAAGTTCACGGCAGACGCCGCAACGGGAACGGGCGCTTCGGAAACCGACGCGATCACCGGCAGCGTAACGCTTCCGGCGGGAACGGCGTCATTGGACGCGGCGCAAATCCTCCCGTCTAACGGCAGCGCAACCGTGGAAGCTTTCTCGGACGCCGGATTCGTTAATGCGGCCGCGTCGTATGATTTGACCGGCGCCGACGTAACTCCCGTGCACGCGTATGTCAAAGTGACCGCGCAGGACGCCGCAACGGTAAAATATTACGACGTGTCAATATCCGTGGCTCCGATCGTGCATTTGGCCACCTCGTACATATATGACGGTTCGCCGATTGCCGCCTCCACCTCTACCAATCCGTGGACGGGCGGAAGCACGGGCAACACCTGGTTCTTCCATATATATCCGGGGGTGATGTCCAGCGACTGCACAGACATAACGACGCTCACAGATCCCACCACCCAGCCCACATATGATGAGACGATGTTTGTAAGCGGCAGTTATTTCACCGTGACATACACCGGGAACATCCCACAAATGGCTGTAAATTGGGGCACGGTCATTTCTCCTGATCCGTCGAGCGAGCCCGGGACCGCTATATTCACGTATGATGAAATAATAGCGGCAGCGGGAGGAAATCTTCCGCCGCAGTTGTGCTTAGTGGATCCCTGCGCGCCTGATTGGCCGCCGAGTTGCGCCGTGACGCAAATTTCATTGACTAATCCCGGATGGTCTGACGTAACGCTGGCCGGCATGGACATCGCGGCCCAGCCTACGCTGGCGTACACGGAGCTGGATCAGCTGGATCTGAGCGGCCTCAGCGTCCTGCTGACCTACAGCGACGACAGCAGCGAAACCGTGGCCTACGCGGACTTCGCGGCCAAGGGCATAACCGTGGCCTATTCGGACGGGAATCCGGCGCAGTCCGGCGACATCATGAAAGTGGCTGTGCACAACGGGCTGACGATCGTGATAACCTACGACGGCTTAACGGCCGAAACCGGCGCGCTGTCGGTCACGGTGAACGCGGCCTATGATGTCAACGGAGACGGAAAGGTCGATTCGGCGGATCTGCTTCTGATTATGGCAAATCTGAATAAAAAGGCCAGCACTAACGCCGTTACCAAGAAATGCGACGTGAACAACAGCGGCATGGTCGATATGGCCGACTACAACCTCGTCGCGGCGTATATCGCGGCTGTGGCGGCGTAAGGCCGGGTCTTTGGCAAATCAATAGAATCACGGAATGAAAAAGAGGCTCCGCGAATCCCGCGGAGCCTCTATAATAATGTATACTATATAATTACATTTTGTATAGGAGAGAAATGATTATGAATGATAAACCCGACGAAATCTTAAACAAAATAACTGACGATACACACAAACAATCCGCACAAAGTCTTTTTGATTGGCTTGCGGCGAACAAAATAAATCTTAGCGGTAAGTTCAAAGACAAACGCTGGGGCATGGTCAGCGCGGCGAATGACGGGGGCTGGTTTGTACATATAAATGTTCAATATGACGAATTTTTAGACGAATTTTTGTCCGGTGAACCCGATGAAATAAAAATAATGGTAAAAACACAGGCCGGTCATATGGGTTGTCCTCGCTGTAAAACAGGCAAATGCCAATTTACTGGTACAGATATTGCGAATCCTGATGAAAGTCAAATCGAATTCATTAAAAAGCTGATTTTGTACAGGATAAACGCGATAAAAGAAGGGCGTTTACCTAAATGCAGCTATGTCAAAAGTTCTAGGCGCGGAGAAACGTTAGAGCCATGCGCGGTACACAAAGTGTGCGATCCGAAATGCAGAGCGATGAAAAATCCTTAATGCGGGCGGAAATATAAGGAGGACAAGATGGAACTGAAAATTACTACGGCGCAGATACCGGTATACTCCGATATCCAGAAGAACATGGCGATACTAAAAGACGCGGTAGACGCCGCCGCGAAAGACAAGTCCGATATTCTGCTGACTCCGGAGGGCTCGCTTTCAGGCTATACGCCGCGCTTTGACCAAAATGAGGCCGAGGCCGCCCTTTCCGAGATTACGGCTTACGCGAAAGAGAAAAAAACCGGCCTGGCGCTGGGCACATGCTTTTTTGAGCAGGACGGCAAATGTTACGACGAGTTGCGCTTCTATCTCCCTGACGGGAAATACCTCGGCGCCCACGCCAAGACGCTGCTTTGCGGAACCACAAACGGTGAGCCGGAGGGCGAGATAAACGACTATGGAATACTTCCGCTGCGCGTATTCAGTTACATGGGCGTGACCGTCGGCGGGCTTGTCTGCAACGACATGTGGGGAAATCCGATGTGCACTCCCATGGACGACCCGCACCTTACGCGAAAACTGGCCCATATGGGCGCGAAAATCATACTGCACGCGGTAAACGGCGGCAGGGACGGCGGCGATTTTTCGCAAAAGACCTGCAAAATGTTCCACGAAGCGAGGCTTTTGATGAACGCGCGGGCCGACGGGATATACATAGCCACGGCCGACAACGCGTTCCCGCTGGACATTGGCGCATCCGCGCCGGGCGGCGTGATCAGCCCGGACGGCGCTTGGGCGATGAGGATGGATTCGGCCGGAATACAGATAAAAACATACGCGGTAAAAATATAGCTTTAGCTATTTTCCCACTGATTTTGATATGTTATAATGATTTGTATGTTTCCATATGAGCGCTTTAGTATCCACGAAAGCTATTTGCGTCATTGCGGGCTTGACCCGCAATCACATGTCCCAAGGCCGGAGGCGAGAGATCCCGGGGCAAGCCCGGGATGACGACGCAATAAGGCTTTCGTGTTTCCGTGGAAACTCGCGCTTACTAACGAGGTGGAATTTGATGAATAAGACTTTATCTCTCAACGGCCGCTGGCGGCTGCGTTTTTATCCAGAGCAAGGCGAAACGCCGGCCACGCCGGAGGAGCTGGATTTGCTGAATTTGGCCACAATCGGCGCGGAAGTGCCCGGCAATGTGGAGTTGGATCTGATGGCGGCGGGGCTGGCCGAGGATCCCTATTTCGGAACCCGCGCACTGGATTACCGGAAGTATGAATTTTACTCCTGGTGGTTCGGGCGCGAGTTTGACATACCCGCCGATTTTGCGGGCAAGGACATTTTTATCCGCTTCGACGGCCTCGACACATACGGCGACGTGTTTGTCAATGGCGAAAAGGCGGGCTGCGCCGGCAATATGCTCATCCCGCACGAATTCGACATCACTGAACTCGCCAAGCCCGGCGAGACGAACGCCGTCGCCGTACACATCTCTTCGGCGGTCAACAAGGCCCGGAAGGAATATTTTCCCGTGGGCGATCACACATGGGAAGCCCTGACCGACGAATACCTGGCCGTCCGCAAGCCCGCCCACAGCTTCGGATGGGACATATCGGCCAGGCTGCTTTCCGCGGGGCTTTGGCGGGACGTGACGGTTTACGCCAGGGAAAAAACATACATCAAAGAGGTGTATTACGCCGTAACCGGCGTCGGCCAATATTCGGCTGATCTTAGCGTCTTTTTCCGTTTTGAGACGGACGACCCGTTTCTGGAGGGCTTTTCCGTCCGCGTCGAAGGGGCCTGCGGGGAAAGCGGATTTTCGGCGGAAGCCCCGGCGCTGTTCGTGGCGAACAAGCTCCAGATCAGGATCGACGGCCCCCGCCTGTGGTGGCCCGCCGGGTATGGCGAGCAAAATCTTTACAAAACTAAATTCTCGCTGCTCCATCACGGAAAAGTCGTGGATTCGCGGGAAGAGAGTGTCGGCATCCGCAAGGCCGAACTGGAGCACTGCTTCGGCGGCCCGGAAAACGGGCAGTTCCGGTTTATCGTCAACGGGCTCCCTGTCATGGCCAGGGGGACGAACTGGGTGTTTCTGGACTGCCTGCACAGCCGGGACAAGGATCGGCTGCCCATCGCCCACGAAATGCTGCGCGATCTGAATTGCAACATGGTGCGCATGTGGGGCGGCAACGTCTACGAGAGCGACGAATTCTATGACCTTTGCGACAAATACGGCGTCATGGTCTGGCAGGATTTTTCCCTGGCCTGCGGCTTGTACAGCCAGTATGACGAGTTTGCGAAAGAGATGGAGCGGGAGGCGGCGTCGGTCATTATCCGCCTGCGCAATCACCCGTCGCTCGTTCTCTGGGCCGGCGACAATGAAAATGACGTGATGTACGCGTCGCTGGGCCGCGCCTACCCGCACGCGCGATACAACAGGCTGACGCGGGAAACGCTGCCCCGCGCGCTGGCGGCGCATGACCCATACCGCGAGTATCTCCCCAGTTCCCCGATGATCGACGGCGATCATCCAAGCGACAGCGAAATGCCCGAACAGCACAACTACGGCCCCCGCGATTATTACAAAGGCGACTTTCACAGGCTGTGCAAGGCGCATTTTGTCAGCGAACTCAGCTATCACGGCTGCCCCGCCGCGTCAAGCCTCCGGAAGTTTATCCCGGAAGACGAGCTTTGGCCTTTCTCCATGGACAGCCTTTCGTGGCGGATGCACAATTCGGAGCATATCGCCGGGCCGCGGCGCGGTTATGACCGGAACGAGCTGATGTTTAGGCAGGTGAAAGTCTTTTTCGGAGAAGTACCGGAAACACTGGACGATTTCATCATGGCCTCGCAGATTTCGCAGGCGGAGGCGCTGAAATTCCTTGTCGAAAACACGCGTATCCAGAAGTGGCGCAAGACCGGGCTGCTGTGGTGGAACCTCGCGGACGGCTGGCCTCAGCTTTCTGACGCCGTAACGGACTACTACAACAGTAAGAAACTGGCATATTACTACATTAAGCGGGCGCAGCAGCCCTTGCACATCATCATCGGCGAGTCGGACGGCTGGAAACACAAGGTATGCCTGTGCAACGACACGCGCGAGCGGCAGATCGTGAATTACAGAATCACCGATTTTGAGGATGGGAGGACGGTTTCCGAGGGCGCCGCGGACGCCGGGCCGAACGAGAACCTTTTCCTGCCGCCCATCGGCTCCGTTCCGGGCCAGAAAAAACTCTACCTTGTCGAGTGGGAGGCCAACGGGGTACGGTACGGGAGCCATTTCGTCAACGGCTTCCCGCCGTTCGAACTGGCGCGCTATACGAGTTGGCTGGAAGCCGTCAGCCGGCTGCCGGAACCGTTTGACGCGGCGGAATGCTTTCGATGAACCTGAAATTATTTCGCAAAGGAGATATATGAAATGGATTTTTCCAAAATCAAAATGAACAGCGCCCGCGGCCGCGTAAACCTTGTCATGCGGGAAAACATGGCAAACCCCGGAGAAAAAATCACGGAGTGGAACCCGCCGGAGTTCGCGGAGCTCGCGGAACGTATAAAAAAAGCCCGCGCAAACGGCAGACCGGTCATTTTGTCAATGGGGGCGCACGTCGTCAAGAGCGGGCTGTCGCGTTATCTGATCACCCTGATGAAAGACGGTTTCGTGACCCATATC
>Ga0123354_10013386_pt1 | contig 12725 bp, 7 predicted proteins | sample TergutLab28metaG_2_FD_97872 | JGI IMG/M metagenome (GOLD analysis project Ga0123354, IMG submission 97872) | Labiotermes labralis P4 segment gut microbial communities from Petit-Saut dam, French Guiana - Lab288 P4 | ecosystem: Host-associated > Arthropoda: Insects > Digestive system > Gut ... | reverse complement strand
CCGATCTGGCCCCCTGTGACTTTTTCCTCTTCCCCAAGCTGAAGCTTCGGATGAAGGGTCGAACATTCGACACAATTGAATAGATTCAAGAGGAATCGCAGCGGGTACTTGACACTATTCCAAAAAGGGACTTCCAGGGTTGCTTCCAAGCGTGGCAGAAACGCTGGGACCGCTGTATTCGTCCAAGAGGGGAGTACTTTGAAGGTGATGGAGGAATTTAACGTCCAAGGTAAGCAAACTTCTTTTTACAAGTACTGTCCTGGAACTTTTGGATGCACCCTTGTACTAGAATGTGTAGTGCGAGTGGAGGTTACTTCCCACTAAATTAGTGTAAGTTTTATTATACAAAGAAGTGGGTTTATTCTGTAGTAACCGGTGCAAGCGGTAGATGCTTAAGATGAAACTTGCACGACTGCTTGTATTTGTATTTTTTGAGTCGAAACCTGCCCTAGCGGTCTGATAACATTGGATTTGGGAGTAGAGAAAGACCGGGCGCTAAAGTCTGCATGTTTACACCTTTGCAGGAAATAGCTTGCTTTATGTCATTAAACGTAATGTAGCTTCTGAATTCATTGTAATTGTAGCAGTAAATTTATGAAGTTACCAATTCGAGCAGCTAACACCAAAAGAACAATACGCTGTGTTAGCATTATAGTCAAGGTCGTTACCCTCATAAGAGTGACATTTCATGAATGTTCCTTCTGGTTGGGGTTTGGTTACTGCTGTAAACCGCAGCCACGCGTCACTGAGCTCATTGTACCATTTCCTTGTTCACCTTGCTGTGGTGATTATGCTGTGTGTCGAATGTTATAATATCAGTACCGAGGTTCAGGCACTTGTTGCGAGTACATGCATAGTCTGTGACATGAAGCCTTTGTGTCGTCACAACACTATGAAAACGCTGTTGACACCTGCGCCAGTCTCTTCAAATCAACCGACGTTTCAGAGGTCGCACTCCATCATTAGAGTTCTGGTATATCAGAAACGCCGGTTGATTTGACAGCTTGTCGTGTATGTCAGCGCCAGAAGATTTTATTAAATTTCGGATGGTCCTGTAGGTCAATGTTACAGGAAAATATTTAGTGCATCCTGTCCGTAGTGTAGGATAAGCGTTGGACGAGATGTGAAGGCTAATAAAATAAGCACCATGTAATTTATTTAAACATGTGACATTGTTTAGTCTCAAGTGGCAGGTATTAAATGTTTGGTAGTCGACATTTTTGGCACCTTGTATCTTCTTTTGTATCCTTTACCTCTGTTTTCACACTTCAGCTTTCACGACTATAGCACGCTTAAAAATTCTTCTCCATGTGTCTTTATTATTACTAATTTAAAGAGTTCATATTACTTGGTAATGGTAGGTAACATGATGTTCGGGAGGGATCATTTGAAGCTATGGCTGACAAAGTTTGATGATGAAAAGACCTGTAGATGACACGGCTTGCCGAAACGTATGGTGGTTATTGAGCGTTTGTTATGACTACACCTGTATAATTAACCCTTTATAGTCCAGTGGTTACTATACGTACCACCAAGTTTAAGTCTAAGCAACTCTATTTTTTTCGCACTGTGTGTACCGGGGTGCTGATAAGTCCTTAGCCCGACCAGAAAGGAAACAAGCTCGGAAGCATGTCAGGGACGCGCGCGATTTCAACAACGTCGAGACGCGAGCTGTTATCAAGTTTTTTCCCTGCAAGGCAAGGCGCCGAAGGAAATTCACACCACTCTGACAGAAACAGTAGCTTGTTTTCTTCCTGGTCGGGCTAAGGACTTACCAGCACCCCTGTATGTGTGTGTGTGTGTGTTTCGGGTGATTTTCACAATAGGTTCCGTTAATCGATTGGGCCTTATCATGGAGATTGTGAGTGTTGGATGTGCGGTAGGAACTGAAGCTTCTTGTATAATTTAGATTAATTTTGCCCGTGAAAGGGTTAATTAACGTTTGTAGATGAACCTCAGCGTGGAGATGAATTTAAGGTTTAGAACCCTGGTGGATAATTTCTCCTTGTATTCGTAGGCTGGACATTCTCGTACCCACGATTGTTTACTGTTCCACACCTCATCAAAATTCTTGTGGTATTCCTCTTCTGTGTGTTCGAGTTTGTCAGTTATTTTGATCTGCAGTATTTCCTTTTTCGTTCTGTATGTACTTAACCATACCGACTGTTACAAGATTTAGAATGCTAAATTTTGAAGGTATAACGATATATAGTGATGCAGAGGAAAGTGAGGCACCATGGAATGTTGCTCAAATAACTAATCAGCGAACTTACCAACCAGCTAAATAACTAACCACCCACCCAACCAACCAACCAACCAACCATCCAATGAAGTCCATGGAGCGATGTCATCCCTGAATTATTCAAGAAATTTTCTGCATTTTATGTAACACGGAGGTTCCCTGCCGAATTTCACAAGAGTCCACCTGTCCCTTCCGTGAGCCGATCAGTCCAATCTCTGTCCCCCATCCCACCTTGAAGATACACTTTAATATTATTCTCCATTCCACACCTAGGTCTTCCAAATGGTCTCTTCTCTTAGGTTTGCCCACCAAAACCTGTGTGCATCTCTCGTCATCCCCATAATTTCACATGCCCCGCTCATATCATTCTTCTTGATTTGATCACCCGGATGTTTGGTGCGAAGTACGAATCACGAAGTTCCGCGCTGTGTAGTTATCGTATCCCACTTAAGCATTCCATTTTTGGGGGGCAGATGTGTCCGTATTGCGCTGAAATCTGTTGACAGATGTGCGAGTTATGCAGATTATTTTTTTTCTGACAGCGCCACTACAGCCCTTGAGCGTTAAAGTAGCATGCCATTATGTCGTAAGGTTCATTTAACACCTGCACAAGTGCTGGAGTAGTATGATGCTGGGCACGATGTCTAAGTATGTGGGGCTGCTTTGTAAATATTAAATGCACGTTTCTGGCTGCTGCCGTCTTGTTTACAAAGGTACGAAGTAATGGAAAATTCACCCTAGAATAGACCATGAAGGCGCATAGGGGGAGTTAGCTCTACCCTTTATCTTAATCTCGGCGCCAGATGGGGTGGGTGGTTAACGCCACGCCTCGGCCGTTTTAACCCCGGGAAAGGAAGGTACAAATTATGTATAGGCCTAAGACAGAGGGTCGAAGTACCGCACGTACACACACACACGCGCGCGCGCACGCACACGCATGATGCGGACGCACCGCCAGCATGATGCTTAGAGCGATAGCGGGGTAGCAGGTGCATGGCGGGGAATGCGATTTTAACCAAGAACAAGAAAGTAATCCAGGCGGCCGTACTGACCCCACTGCCTAAGAGGGGCGGTTACTTGAGGGGGAGGGGCGGAATGGGGGTCAGTGCCCCCGCCAGTATAAGCATCTTGTTGATTAAGATAGCATACTGCGTAGCATAGTTTTTCGTCAGCGCTTGTCCTTTGCTAAGAATCATTTAGTGTTAGTAATGGTACTAATTAATTATGAAGATTTAAGCGAACTTACTTTAGCCAGCGTTTTCCGCCGTTACAGATGCAGGAAAAGAAGCGCTGAAAGTTGCCTGTGCAGCGGGTATTGTCTGCCGGTCGGTGTGACAACATTGCGTGATTTAAACATGGCGGCTGGCACAGAGAAACAAACTGTGATTAACCAGTTGAACCTAACACGAATACATTACCTGTTACATGCATCGAAAACTCTGAACTGTACGGTTTGAATTAATGTAGCGATGTTAATACGACAGTAGGCCTGCCATTAGTGAGTGGTCTTTGATAGCTGTTCGTGGGTGGAGTTGTGCAGTTTGCAGGTTATCAGATTCATTGACCGAGAGCAGCACCTTCCAAGAAAATAAGGGTCGGCTATATTAGGACCGGTCGATCTCGGCGCCCGCGTGGTATATGGCGTAGGTCTGCGGCCGCTCGTTTGCTGGGATTATGGGTTCGAATCCCGCCGGGGGCATGGATATGTCTGTTGTGAGTGTTGTGTGTTGTCACGTAGAGGTCTCTGCGACAGGCTTATCACTCGTCCAGAGGAGTCCTATCGAGTATGGTGTGTCCAGTGAGTGTGATCACGAAGCCCCCTAAGGGGAGAGGCCATGGACCCGCAATCGGGTCGAAGTACCACACAAAAAAATAGTTAGGACCCAGGCGGTAATTGGGTCCTTACCTAGAGATTGATTTTGCAACGCTGCTAGCGTTTCAGACTCTGGCGTAGATGGTGGGTGTCCGAATAATCGAGACATGTGTTGGACTCTGTCTGATAATTTCTGCAGTATTTACAGCTGTCCCATTAGAGGCCTGTACACACCCTTAGGGCTCAAGGAGGTTGAGAATCCCAAAGTTTTTAAACCAGGGCTAGCAATCCTGTTTGAGGGCGCGTGTTCAGAGTTTCTATATAAATTTCGAAGAAATACTTTCGCTTGCCCATAGCAATTGTGAAGGGCAAAATAAGGGTTTGGAGTCTTCCATAAATTATCATTAATAACTGCCTTATTTTTAATAATAAATGTAATTATTATATTTCTAATAAAGGCCTCCTCGAGGAATGCGATAAGGAACAAATGTGGAAATAAGTGGGGCTGCTGCCACTTCCGCTTTGGAAAGAAAATTGTAAAAACTTTTTTGTCCAATGTCACGTATTCGCCCAGTCACCGCCAGGCCGGCACCCCAATGATAACTATCCTGTCAGCACTTCGCACCGCTCCCAATGTGTGTAAAAATGTTTCACTTGCAACCTTTAATTCATGTACAGCTCCTTCCCCGTCAGATATGCGTACATATAGACACATTCCTCACAATACACAGACGCTGGTCGGGCAAAAGAAATAAAAAAAAATTACAACAGTGACTGCTGCGTGTCAAGGAAACCTTTCCGCGTACCGTCTAGTGTACGAGTGCCATAGGTTCGTTAGCCCAGTTCTGGACTGAGCAAACAGGTGGTAAGGTTGTGAGCCCTAAGAACCGGCCGCCTTTACCCCCAGGAAATATATCCCTGGTATGCATTTCTGCTACAGGAAAGTTTCGTTTCCAGGGCCATAGTGCGGCAGGAAGGATTATGTCAATGAAAAATTCCCATGACCCCATCGGGAATCGAACCCTCTACCGTCCGGCTTGTTTTAGTATTTATTTATTTATCTACTAATATCCGCGAGTGTGATGAGTAGGAAAGAAAGTACCATAAAATTTAACCTTCTGGCGCCGGAATTATTTTTTAAATTTTAGCACACCCTGTATATAAAATGTGAATAATACAGGACCAAATACGTTAGAATTATGAAACAAACTGCATTTTGAAGGAAAAAAGGAGAGTATATACCATGTTTAAAATATTCAGTACCTATATTTGTTGAATAAATATATAAAATGCAACTTTAGAGGTTAGCGGTGCGGTACGACTACTATAGTTGACATTACGCGTCAAAAGGTTAAGTTTGTGGAAGGATTTGTTGAAGATGTATCTTTCACTAGAATAAAATGTTGGAAGCAGAAAGATTAAGAGATTGTATTTACAAAAGGAAGTCCCGTAAACAAATACATGATGAAAAATGGAGAATCTACCGTACGAATATATGGGTATGTGTGTGTTTATGTGTGTGCATGTATGTATGTGTGTATGTGTATACTGTAAATGATGCAGTAGGCAAATGGAAGGTAAAGTTTTCGTTCCAATTAAACACCGCATCATGAAATTATGTAAGGGAGTGGGAGTATGGCTGCTTGTATTTTGACACGGCTCTGCGTGGCGCGAGTGGTCACTTCACGCTTCGGCCATTTTTGTCTTAGGGTAAGAGCCGCCAGTACTGACGGAAAGGAGGCTGGGTGGGCCCCAGAACCGTTCTGGATATTTTGGAGAACAGAATATCTCTTCCCTCTGCTGGGAATCCAGCCATATTTCCTCGGTAGTTTAGTTCGCAGGTTAGTCTTTATTGCAACTTAGCTATCCCGTTTGCAGACAAATGTGAAGAGTATCAAAAACAGGACTGAGAATTGCAATAAAAATGGAACCATAAAAGAAAAAAAAAAGTGGACGAAGGGTACCAAATTATGCACAGAGAAGAACAGCAGTGCGGAGAGCTATAAAAGTAAGAGATGCTACTAATAAGAATGTGAAGGAAGTACAGGAGAAAAGACGTATTTGGAAGACGGCCTTTGCCTTTGAAAATACAGAACCTTAAATGCATTGAAAAGAATACAGATCAAAGGAGTAATATTAAAACTGAACAATGGGCGGATTTATTTGAATGTCTCTGGTACAGTTCGAATCGATTTTACCCCATTGTAAAGTACAGAGGAAGGTAAAGTAGGTATAGAAGAAAAGGAAGAAGCGTTTAAAAATGCAGCAGATAGTAAGGCTCTTGGCACAAATGAATTAAGTTTAAGGTCGTTGGAATACAAAGAGTTGCCTATGAATGATCACAGTAATTTTTCGTGGTGTTTGCTAATCTCCAGTTCGTGGTCTTTTATCTTTCCTCTGTTGTTGTGTGAAACCCTAGGGAGTAAAATTTGCAAAAATATCTTACATTGGCCGGCTGTAGTGCGTTTGAAAATTGATGCATCATTCTTAGGGAGGAACGTGCTGAGGAGAAACTTTGGACCAGAGTGGGAGGATGTAAAGGGAGATAAAAATTACGTGCTGAGGAGGTTCGCAGTGCTCAGCATGCCCCTCACTAAATATTGTTGGGATGATTAAGTGTAGAATGATGTGGGCGATGTATGTAGCACGGGTCGGGGTGAGCTGTAGACAAGATGGACAGTTTTAGACAGAAAAAATAAAACGAAGAGACGAATTAAGAGACGTCAGGGTAGATGGGTGTAGCGTATATTATTAAAATGGATCTTAGGAAAATATTGAATGAAGATGTGAAGCTAATTCAGCTGAGGGGGACCAGTAGTGGCTTTTTGTGATCACGTAATGAACCTTCGGGTTTCAAGCACGGCAGAGTGGTTCCGATTTTGTCTATTACCCCACTACATAAACGACGATCCTTGGTTGTCGTATGGAGGTCTAGCTCCGATCTTTCCCAAACTTCAGCAATAAATGGACGTGAGTGGTCAAACGTTCTGAGTCTTAGAAGGACCCCGTGGCCGTTCTGTACGCCCTGTGTAACGGAAAAGTACCCTTCCGCGCCGGGAATCGAATTCTTAATTCTTCGATCGTCAGGCCTTAGACTAGTCACTGTACCACTGAGCTGCGACAATGTATTGAAAGGTTTGCCGGTGTAAGTAACTTCAACAGAGAAACGTTGAAATTTTTATGTTAAAATTTCATTTTCTTTTTGTTTTACCAATTAGCCCGGCTGATAGTAGGAAGTGACTTCCCATTTCCCCCTGCAGACAGACTGTGGTGCTCAAGCAACTTCACTGAGTGACATTATATAAACGCGTCTCACCAAGTTGGCCCATGTTCGATACCGGGTCGTTGAGTGATAAATTTGTGAGGACTACAGATGCGTATGTAGGCTTTCTCGGGGGTTTCCTGGCTGTTGCTCGACGCTGCATTGTAATCTACAGCTGTCCATTCGACGCCAAGTTATCTTGACAGTTGACAGAGAGTCGTTAAATGAGCTGTCAAACAATCACAGTCCATGGAGCGCATCACTGCTGTGCATTGCTGCTGAGGCCTGTAAGAAATGAACCTAACAGATGTTCCCAGATCACTTCTTTTTCGAAACCCCAGTTCATTAATCCCCCGATGTCATTTCGACTTACATTTTTCCGCACTTACATCATTTGCCCCCAGACCCAGCATATTGAGCCAAACGCGCAAATTCTTAGGTACGATGCTGAGAGTGACTTTGAATTACTGAACTTTCAAGATCAGGAGATAACAGTCGACAATCTTTGTGAAATTCTGAAGCAAAGTGCCTTTGAAGGAAACCGAGGGACCCGAGTTTAAGTTTAAGGAGAAGGCCATGACGGTTTAGAAGTTGTCTTCATGGACTCGTGCGTCGCCACCTGTATTTTTGGAAATCTGGAGACGATCCAGATGAACCCCCTGCAGTTGAAAAGGAAGTGCCCCAGCCTTAAATTGCATTTTTTTTCAGTTTTCTTACTTTCTGTAAATTTTTCATGTCAACGTATCTTTTTTTCTTGCTCGGAACATTGTCTGGAACCACACTCCCCATTTTAACATTGCGTTTGCGACAAAATATCTCGACTTAAGCCGTGTCGACTAACTTAGCGGTTAATTTTTATTTATCTTTTACTAAGTATAAGTAGCTATGAATTAGAAACTGAATATTTAACTGATGTAAAATGATGTACGTAATTCGCAGGTGATAACTGGGTTCTGAACATTTATAACGTGCTCCTGTTTTTGTCACAGGTTACGTTCAAACTATTTTTCAACGAAAGTGTTGAGAGAATTATGAGTGACTGCGGGCTGTTGTGTTACTCTAGGCAGTTGCCATGACAAGCTTATTGACAGGCCTTGTGTGCAAATGAACATTGGACGTGCCAAAAAATACCGGAATTAATAACCATAATTTAAGTGTTTCTTGGAAGTATGGATTATTGTTTTTACTAAACATTAAACTTTTCTCTTCTCTGTATATGTGTGTCTTTCTTTCCGCTTTGATGAACGTTATTATTATTCTGCTTATATCGCTTTTGTGCATGCACGAAACTCACATGAAGTACATAATGACAGCATTCCTAATAAAATCAGTGTTGTCTGTCGTTGTGACGTTTTATGTCGGTATTGGAGACGTTTAATTCGCTGTTGAATTGTGTGGGATCTCGTAAGTTACGAACGTAAAAGCTAAAGTTCGCCCAAATAACCTACCGTGAAGGCACAGAGGGGCAGTAAATGGATAGCTTTACTCTTTCTTTAACCTCGTTTGTCGATGGGGTTGGGTGGTTGACGCCACCGCCAGGCCGCTTTGCCCCTGAAATGACCTGGTACCAATTGTACAGGCTGGGTGGGCCCCAGGGTCGGTGTGCACGGCTGTGGAAAATCTTGCTCTCACGGAGTTTCGATCCTCATAATGCCAAGCCCGTAGCGAGTATCTATACCGACTAGGCTATCACGGCCCACAAATTACGAACGCGCCTGTGTATAACGAAGGTCATCCCTACGCATTGTGTATTTATTAACATTTCTGTATTTAAATGTAATCTTTTTCAATTTAAGGAGAACTGTTGAACTGTTTAATTCAGCGTGCAAGTTGTATATGGCTGTTATATGCATTTCACAGAACGCGTGGTTATTTATAACATACTTCTTTTCTTTGTAATGACCAACCGAAGAGTGTCTCCAGTCGTCTATGGTGGACAGTGTTCCTCACTTTCATTACTTTCGAATAAACGAGTTACCAAGAGAGGAAGTGATATTTCGGTATGTAGAATCCTTATCGATACCGCATACTTCTCCCCGATATAGGCCTGTTGTATCAATTTAGTGATGTCAGCAGACCGACATTCGCTTTACCCTGTTAGTGGACACCCCTGATCGTAGTCATGTTACCAGACCTTGAGCCTGAGTGAAATTATATATAGGTACCCCACCTCGTTTACCTGTGCTGTAATTCTAGTATAAAGTAAAAAAACTAGCATTTTATAATTAATGTTCGGCCAAAGTGTACTTGTGTAGTTTTCATCTTGAATTAGCATTTTGCTCCGTTTATGTGGCAAGCAAAAAGTGGTTGCTATTAATGTATGAAAATCTGACGAGCGTTATACCATGTCTGTTGCTATCAGTTAAATCGTCCAGGCCGTTAAAAGAATCCAGGCCCTTCTTGATACAGGACCTCAGACATATGAAACGATGTTATTCGTGCACAGCAAGCAAGCAAGCTGTGATTTGGCCTTCAGAGTTTCAGACCCTTATTCGAATCTCAAGGAACTCGACTATCTTGTGTTGCGGTGCTTTTGTTTGAGAGCTGTGCATGTTCAGTAAACATGACAGTGTGGAAATGGGTTCAATTTGAACATCTTGCATTTTGTTGCTATTGGCGATGGTTGATGTACCGTAATTGATTTTTTTTTCTGTGTTACGGTTTGATCCTTTAAATAGTCACCAGTAGGTCTGTTGCTAGCAGATTGGTTGTCTTTCAGATGTGTAAGAAATTTGATTGCGAAGTGTGCGGTTAGTACTCAAGTCACTCACATTGTGTTCGGAGGATAAGGGACGAGGATGAGGTTCGCACGTTAAGCGGCTAACTTACCTCTTAAACGAATGGTTCAACCCATGTACGTAATGTGCTGCATAACCACGCGAAGGTTCTTTTTCTTAGTAACTGGTGTATTGATCTTTCCGTAAGCATTTCTGTATGAAAGAAATTACCCTTAAATATCACATTTGAGTTCAAATTATAGGGTGGCATGTTCTGTAGTTGAAATTATCTTATTTTCTTTTTGCAGTTGGGAAATACCAAAATGTTCAGCGTTCTGATGATCACTATCGTACATTGCACATCGTAATTATTATCATTCGCAGGTCCTATGCGCCAGCTTCTGAAGTTGTTTATTTTCTGTGTAAAAATGTCCGTGCTATAAAAACAGATCCATAAATTCAGACCGTAGGCTGAAATGAACGCAAAGATAAATCAGAGTATGTTCGTGTCTTGTCACCACCAGAAAGCAAGGCAGAATAAATCATATTTACCTGATGAATTCTTAGAAGCTGAATTATAGTGTAAGCAAATCAGAAACATGATAAACAAACCAGATTTTTATTCTAGAAGAATAATTACGAGAAGACAGTTTAATATATAATCTCATGCTTTCAACGGCGACTGAATTAAGTAAAAATTTCTCGGGTTATTTTCCCGTCAGGTGGTTTGGTTGAAAGGCCCATTAACGAACGTTTCGATGGTTCACAGAACGGTGGTTTACTCGCCGTTCAATCACTTGACGGGGCTGGTAGTCCGAGAAAATCTTGTCGAAGGCAAAGTAAACTACTGTCGTTCACCACTTTATCAACCAACTGTTGTGCACAACACCGTGTATACCAAAATGTTTGATTTGGTGTACACGATGTTGTGCACAACAGTTGGTTCATAAAGTGGTCGTACGAAACATGATGCACGGTACGGACGATCTTAAGATGCTGTCATGCAGTCCAGAATGTTGTGTCTTCCTTTCTTCTGTCCGGACATACAGAAATTAAAAATATAAGAAACTGTTTACTTAACACACCAACAAATGCACGTACAAGTGTATAGTCTGTAACAATCTAAAATTTACTTTAAAACGGTGCAACGATAAAGACAAGAAACTGTATTTGTCGCTGTTTTGTATGGGCGTGAAACCTGGGCCTGCATTCTAAAGGATGAACACTGAATTCGGGTATTTGAAAACAGGGGTCCCAGGAAAACGTGTGGTCCAAGGAGGCATCTGCGTTTTGATGAGCACGTCGTTTCGGGAGTTTAATCTCTTCACATCCTTGCAAACACCTTAATTAATTTTTAAAATCGAATGGTGATTAAATGTGTAATGCACATGACGCTGTGGATTTTTCTCTTTCCAATGAGCTCAGCAGAGCAGTTCCTCCGTTTTCACTTTCCAGGCGAAACAGAGACAAATCCATCCTCCAAAAAGTTCTGTTGTTTAGGTCTGAGACGATGGATCATATCTAAATTATCAGTCACGTTTGTGATTACACCATCGTCAGAATCGTTCAGAATTGAGTAAAATATTTCTTAGTACAGCTAAGTACATGCCTTTTTTGCACAGAGTACACTAGAATAAAGTCTTGTCAGTTTCGCCAAGACGGCTTATCTCGCAAAAAGTGGAGCGTTGTATAAAATATGGGGCGCATTAAGATATGCTACCTCTATTTCAAGTCGTGTTCGATATGGTAGACTGACCTTTTAGAGAAATGAGGCCTACAGTGGAACATTCTTCGCTATGCATTGTGGTGTGTATGGTACTACACAGCGTCTCAGCTTCTCAGTAGACTAAATGAGCATTAATACCAATGAAGCACGGCGAATGACCAAGAGCTCCCATGGCACACATGTTTATTCTGTTAAGTATCCTTGTTATTGACTGAATTATCTTCTAAGAAAAATATCTGTTTTTATCTGACAAAGCTGAAACAGTTTATTTTACCTGTGAACACACATTGAAAGTTCCGCGAGAAAGGGAAACCATTGATTGCAGTATCAGGGGGATTGCTGCTGAGCTGGGTTTAATTTCGCTTTGCGTTTATTGAGCTCGTGCGATCGCTCTGGCGTATAACCAAACATCACGCCATATGCCTAATAATACTGTTAGCTACTGACACTTCATTTCAATTAACATGCATTTGTGTAGTGAATGGCACTTTAATTATCGATGGAATGTTAATGGATACCCCTTAACGTAACAGTAAAACAAACATGCTTTTGCCAGCGTTACAACGGTGACTGTTACGGTTGAGTTAGTAGCGGTATGGCAGAAATTGTTCGGAAACAAAATTATGCGTATCTACGGGATGATTGTAACGTACGTAAATACGTAATATAAAATGGCTTTGTCTCCTAAACGGAATGATGTATCGCTACAGTTATTGCACCGTTTGAAAGCCCATATAAACTAGCATTTAGTGTTTAATTTCAATACCAAACGAATCCAGCTGTGATAACTAAGACAATGTAAGTGTATAAAAGTATTTTATATTTTAAACATAGTATTCCTGCTTAGGCGTAGATGGGTGGATAATATTAGGATGGATCTCCAGGAGGTGGGATGTGGGTATATGGACTGGATTGGGCTGGCCCAGGATAGAGACAGGTGGCGGACGCTTGTGAGTGCGGTAATG